>Ga0272441_10004090_pt1 | contig 26913 bp, 27 predicted proteins | sample SSMProp6N_FD_193582 | JGI IMG/M metagenome (GOLD analysis project Ga0272441, IMG submission 193582) | Marine sediment archaeal communities from Little Sippewissett salt marsh, Falmouth, MA, United States - SSM-Prop-6N | ecosystem: Environmental > Aquatic > Marine > Wetlands > Sediment ... | reverse complement strand
AAATGCCCGGCAGCTGCCCCGCCGGCTGGCCGGATATTAAGTGAAACAAATTATCTGATTTTATTGTGTTTGTCTCTGATTATTGTTATGTTTTAAAGGGTTCGGTTAGCGATCTCCTCTCCTGTTTTTTGAATGGTCATCCCGGCGGGGTATCTCCAGGGACCTTCGGATGGTCGTCTTCTTAACCGGGACCTTCAAAAACCCAAAAAGCCCAATTCTTCCAGTCGTCCGGGCAAGAAGCTCTCCTTAAGGACTTTTCCACTTTTCCAATTATTATTTCGAGGGAGTTCCTCCCGGGAGGCATTTTGGCCGGCCCAGGTTTCTGCATGGTCCCGGGCCGAATCCGAAAGGAAATCGATAACCTTTTCAGAAAGGGAGGCACGATCATGTGTTCAGGATCACACAAAAGCCGGATTTTCTGTATCGCCGCTGTTGTTGTTTGTCTCGTCTTTGCCATCGGGACAGGACAGGCATCGGCAAAAACAAACATCGTCTTTGCCGATGCCGGATGGGACAGCATACAGGTCCATAACCGCATTGCCGGGTTCATCCTCGAAAACGGTTATGGATACGATATCGACTTTATTCCCGGCGAGACGATCCCCCTGTTCCAGGGAGTTGTCCGGGGAGACATCGACATCGATATGGAGGTCTGGGTCGAGAACCAGCAGGAGGCCGTGGACAAGGCCCTGGCCTCGGGGGAGGTAATGGATCTAGGGAGCAACTTTCCCGACAGCTGGCAGGGCTGGCTGGTCCCCACCTATGTCGTCAAGGGTGATCCGGAAAGGGGGATCGAACCCATGGCGCCGGGTCTGAAATCGGTCAGCGATCTCCCCAAGTATGCCAAGCTGTTCAAGGACGTGGAGGACCCGGGCAAGGGCAGGTTCTACTCGTGCATCGCGGGATGGGAATGCGAAAAGATCAACGAGAAAAAGTTCGAGGCGTACGACCTCGATGAACACTTCAACATCTTCCTGCCCGGTTCAAATGCCGCTCTTGTGGCGTCCCTTGCGGGAGCCTACAAGAAGGGTGAGCCCTGGTTCGGCTATTACTGGGCTCCCACCTGGGTCCTGGGTACCTACGACATGACACCGCTGGAAGAACCGCCCTTCGATCCCGAAACATTCAAGTCCACCGCGGCATGCGCCTACCCCGCGGTGAAAGTGAACATCTTTGTCAACTCAGGACTTCAGAAAAAAGCTCCTGATGTCGTGTCGTTCCTTAAAAAATACGAGACGACCCAGGACATGGCCAATATGTTCCTCTCCTATATGGAGGAAAAAAACGCCGATATCCAGGATGCGGCCCACTGGTTCCTGAAAAATTTTGAAGACGTCTGGACCGCCTGGGTCCCGGTAGACGTGGCGGCCAAGGTCAGGAAGGCCCTTAGCTGACGAGGGGAACACTACTGACTGCCCGAACCGGTCGGCGGCAAGGTGTTTGTTTACCGTCGGCCGGTTCTGTCCACTGAAAATCCACGTGCGCCAGGCCCCGCACTTTCAAGCGGCCGGTTTTTCCAGGAGGCTTATCGTGACTCAAGGAGAAACTCTCGGGAACGAGACCCCCTTTCTCCGCGTCAAAGGGTTATGGAAAATTTTCGGGGACAACCCGAAAAGATTTTTTGAATCGGGCCTCGAGAATGAATCCAAGGAGAAAATACGCGAGGAAACGGGACTTGTAGTGGGCCTTCGAGATATTTCCTTCGATGTCGGGAAGGGGGAGATGTTTGTTCTCATGGGCCTTTCCGGAAGCGGCAAATCGACCCTCATACGGAATCTGATCCGGCTGGTTAATCCCACCAAAGGCGAAATCCATATCGGTGAAAAGGAAATCTGCTCTCTGGACAAAAGGAAGCTCCTGGAGTTTCGCCGCAGATCAACCGCCATGGTATTTCAGGCTTTTGGCCTCCTCCCCCACATCACAGTGCTCGATAATGCCGCCTATGGTCTCAAGATCAGGGGAATTCCGGAGAAGAAAAGGCGGGAGATCGCGCAAGAGGCAATAAAAACGGTGGGGCTGGAGGGATGGGAGGATTATTTCCCGTCTTCGCTCAGCGGCGGCATGCAGCAGAGGGTAGGGATTGCACGGGCTCTCGCGGCCGACCCTGACGTCATGCTCCTGGATGAGCCCTTCAGCGGACTTGATCCCATGATCCGCCGCCAGATGCAGGATGAATTGATCCAGCTGCAGAGCGACCTTCACAAAACGATGATCTTCGTAACCCATGACCTCCAGGAAGCGCTCAAAATCGCCGACCGCATCGCCATCATGCAGGATGGCAGGATCATCCAGATCGGGACACCCGAGGAGATCATTTCAAACCCGGCCAGCGATTACGTCCAGGAGTTCGTACAGGACGCCTATCCTGCGACGGTCCTTACCGCGGGAAGCATCATGGAAGATCCGGAACCGGTGATCCAGAAATGGCAGGGACCCAAAGTGGCTCACGCACTTATCCACCGCAGCAAACGCGACTTCGCCTTCGTGGTGGACAAGCATCATCAGGCGGTCGGCTGGTTGAACCACGACAACGTGGCAGCACTGATCAAGGAGCAGAAAACCGACATAGCGTCCGCCATCGTCACCGACTTCGTCAGCTGCAGACCTGACATGACCCTCGAACAGCTTTTTCCGCTCGTCACGGACAGTCCCTTTCCCATTGCGGTGGTGGATGAAAAAAACCATCTGATGGGTTTCATCAGGAACCATACCATCATCGAGAGCATGATCCAGAACGGCGGGGAGGAGGGAGTGAAGGAAGATGAATGAGTTCCCCGAAAAGTTCTACATCCCCATGGAACAGTGGATCGATCTCCTGATGGACTGGGTCCTGGCCAACATGGCCGGGCTCTTTGACGTTGTTGGCTCGATTACACTAAAAATCCTCATCATTATCGAACAGACGCTGCTGTGGCTCCCGTGGCCGGTCATTCTGGTCCTCATCGCGGTGGCCGGCTGGCAGAGCATGGGGAGGGTACGGCACGGCCTGATCATGGCGGGCCTCATCTTCCTTGTTGGCGTTTTCGGTTACTGGGATGATTCCATGAGAACCCTGGCGGTCGTCATCGCTTCGGTGGCGGTGTCCCTCCTGATCGGATTTCCGCTGGGTATCCTCATGGCACGCAGCGACCGGTTCCGGGCTTTCATCCAGCCGGTCCTGGACGCCATGCAGACCATGCCAAGTTTTGTATATCTCATCCCGGCCATGATGCTGTTCGGGCTGGGGAAGGTGCCTGCCGTTTTCGCCACCGTGATCTATTCGGTACCTCCGATCATACGGCTCACCGATGTAGGGATCAGAGGCGTTCCCAAAAGCGTTGTAGAGGCGGCCAGATCCTTCGGCGCGAGCGACCGGCAGCTCCTCTTCGACGTTCAGCTTCCCCTCGCCTTCCCCAGCATCATGGTCGGTATCAACCAGACAACGATGATGGCCCTGGCCATGGTGGTCATTGCCTCCATGATCGGAGCAAGGGGGCTTGGACTGGAGGTCCTCATCGCCATTAACCGTATCGAGGTCGGGCATGGATTTACAGCCGGGGTGAGCATCGTTTTTCTCGCTATCGTCATCGACAGGATATCCAGCGCCTTTGCCAGAAAACAGCAAAAGCATCTCAGCTGATGTTTCACCATCAGCAAGCTTCTGCGGGGAAGCCGAATGTCTAATAAGAACCGAGCGCGACCGTTTCATCTGGTGGGATGGATTCTCTTTTTATTCTGTGCCCTGTTGTTCCTATATGACGCTGTAAAAAGCGCCAATTTTATCCTGGTAGCAGCCAGTTTCTTTTTTCTGGCGGCTTGTATTTTGTTTCTAATCCCCTTACTCCGCACCTAGGTCGTGCTTTTTCCTTTTAAAAATAATGGGAAAAGGAAAAAAATGGGAAGACTAACGGAGCAGCCAGTAGTTGGTGATGTCCTCGACAATCAGGGGACGCGAATCCTTTTTCCCTCCGAGGACCCTTTCCATGGCCTTAACCCGGACCCCATCCGGACCGCTTTCGGAATATGAGAAAATGTCCTCCGCCAGTTCGGCAAAATCCTTGAACAACCACCGGGAGCTGTAGGCCCCGGAATCTCCGATTTTCAATCCGCATTCTCTCACGCTTTTCTCGGCCCTGGCGTATTTTTCATCCTCATCCTTAACGATCCGGAAAAGACGGTTAAAAGGGGAGGAAACGCCCGGTTCAATAACGAGGATCCGTCCCTTGCCCCGGATGACACGGCGTGCTTCGGCAAGGGCACGGGAGGGTTCCTGGTGGTGAAGGGAAAGGGAAAAGACCACGGTGTCGAACTTCTCCCCCTTAACGGGAAGGGCCTCACCGGATCCGGCTAAAAACCTGACTCCGTCTGGATGACGGTCTGCCGCCAAAGCCAGGGAACCTGCCTCGGGGTCCAGAGCGAGGATCGAGGAAGACAGGTCCCGCAGCCAGCCCGTCATCCGGCCGTCCCCGCATCCAACTTCCAGCAGATCGCCGGCCTCCTTGCCCAGGATTCGCGTGATGGCAAGCCTTTCCTTCTCTTCGGGATCACGCTGCAAAAGGAATCTTCCCCGGTACCCCTTGGGCTTCGGACTCTGGACTGATTTTACGTTGGACGTTGGACATTGGACGTTGGACGCGGTTCTCCTCTGGACTGACTTTTCGCTGGACGTTGGACATTGGACGTTGGACGTGGTTCTCCTCTGGACTGATTTTACGTTGGACGTTGGACGTTGGACGTTGGACGCGGTTCTCCTCTGGACTGACTTTTCGCTGGACGTTGGACATTGGACTTTGGACGTGGTTTTCCTCTGGACTCCGGGCTTTCTTTTTCCCTTCCCGCCAGGGAAAACAGGCGGTTTAACGATTCGGCCAGGGTCGGGTGTGCAAAGATCATTTCCTTGAGATCGAGGGCGGTTAACCCCCCCGCCATGGCCATCTGGACCACGGCCATCAACTCCCCGGCCTCCACCCCCAGACAGGCAAACCCCAGTATTTTCCCCGCGCCGGGTTCTACGAGGGCCTTCATGAACCCCCGGGTTTCGTCGGTCTCAAGAGCTCTGGCCACGTGGGACATAGGCATCCTTATCGTCTCGTACCGGATCCCTTTTCCCCGGGCTTCTTTCTCCGACAAACCAACCCTGGCGAGCTGGGGATCGATGAAAACCGTATAAGGGAGGATCCTGCCTTCGATGGTGGCGCCCCCTTCACCGAAGATATTGGTCCTGACCACCCTGTAATCGTCGTAGGCGATGTGGGTAAAAGCGGGACCTCCCTTGACATCCCCGAGACCGTAAACCCCCTCCGCGGTGGTTCTGAGGTTCTTATCCACAACGATGAAGCCCTGCTCATCGGTCTCGACCCCGGCCCGGGGGAGGTTGAGCATGTCGGTATTGGGGATTCTGCCCGCTGCCACGAGGAGGTGGGACCCGGAGATGGATTCCCGGCCACCGGGATAATCGAGGTCCAGGTGGATGGTACCATCCGGGTCCTGGAAAGCCCGATAGGTATTGGCTTCGAGGATGATCCTGATCCCGTCTTCCCGGAAGATGTCCTGGACAGCCTGGGCCACGTCCTCGTCCTCCCCGGAAAGAACGTGCGAGCCCCGGTGGATGATGGTCACAGCCGATCCGAATCGGGCAAACATGCGGCCGAATTCGAGTCCCACATAGCCGCCCCCGATGATCATGAGATGCCGTGGAACTTCGCCAAGTTCCATGATCGTCCCGTTGTCGAGGATGTTGCAGGAGCACAGGCCTTCGATCTGAGGGATGGAGGGCCGCGTCCCGGTATCGATAAAGACCAGGTCCCCCCTGATGCGCCGGGTTCCCCCGTCCTTCATCCTCACCTCGATCTCCCTCGGGGCGACGAAACGTCCTTCACCCTGGAGGATCTCCACTCCCTTCCTGTCAAGCTTCGCCTTGTCGCCGCTGGAAAAGGATCGAACGATGGATCGTTTCCTCTGGCGGATTTTCTTCATGTCCACGGTGACAGGCCCCTGGATATCCACTCCGAAATCGGCCGCCCGCCGGACGAGGTGGGCGACCCTCCCGCTTGCCTCCATCGTCTTGGTGGGAGAACAGCCGACGTTGACACAGGATCCTCCGATGGCGTCGCGTTCGACAAGGGCAACCTTTCGTCCCTTGACTGCGAACTTGACCCCAAGGGGGTTCCCGGCCTGACCGGATCCTATTATGACGGCGTCGAATGAATCCATCCAGGTCTCCTCATGTGCCACGTGGGTTTGTTTGAGTCTGAAGGTCTGCCGACGGGAAAGACTTGTCCGGACACAGTTACGGTACGATGACGACGTCTTTTGTGAAAGCGATATGGTCTTTAATGGCCACCGCTGCTTTGGAAGGCTCCGGGTAAGAAAAGGCCGCGTTCCGGTTGATCTCGCCTCCCATGACGATATTGTAGAAAAAAGCCTCTCCTTTCCAGGAAACAACACCCTTCTTGCGGCTTTTTTTCAGGAATTGGCGATTAACCGACTCGGGAGGAAAATAATGGTCCCCTTCCAGAAGCGTTGTGTCGTCGCTTTGGGCGAGCACGACTCCTTTCCAGACGGCCTTCGGCATCAGGGCTCCTTGGAGGATCGAAAAAAAGTATGGTCCTTAACGCGGGAACAGCTCTTTCCGGCGAAACATTCCAATCTAATCCCCTTTTTATTTACAAATAGGAATCCGGGCAAGTCAAAATTTAGCAAAAAGACCATTCTTTTCATCCGGCCGCCTGCAGGCAGGGCGATTTTACCACCCCCGGCTCCTGGACTTTCCCTTCTCACGGATCATTTCCAACCCTTCCATCGCGGCCCCCTGGAGGGCAGCTTCCGGATTCAGGACCACGTGGACGGGAATCCTCCTCGTTATTTCGGACATGCGCCCCTTGGCGAAGAAGGTTTCCGTAAAACCCCCCTTTTCAAGGAGTGGAAGGATACGGGGAGGGAGTCCGCCTCCGAGATACACTCCTCCCGTGGAGAGAACTTTCAAGGCCAGGTTGCCGGCCTCAGCCCCCAGAGTCGCGATGAACAAATCAAGGGTATGAAGGCTCAAGGGGCAAGGCGGGGTCTGTTCCATGGCTCCCTTTATCACCTCGGGGGTGACGGTGTTCTTCGTTTCGGCATCCTTCCACCAGGACGGTTTCTCGAATTTTCCCGTTTCGACCAGGAATCGCGCGAGGTTCTCGATCCCGATACCCGAACATACCCGCTCCCAACTGACATGTCCGAAGCGATCCGTCATGAAGCGGAGCAGGTTGATCTGTTCCTCATCGGCGGGCGCGAAATCGGCATGTCCTCCCTCTGTGGGGTGGACCCTCCATCGGGAGCTGTCGTGGGTCAGAAAAGCTTCCCCGAGTCCTGTCCCCGGGGCGACCACGGCTCTTACTCCAAGGGGTTCGGGGTTCCCCGGGTTCAGGGTCTTTAGATCTTGTGCCCCAAGCAAGGAAAGGGCGGATGCGAGGGCTTCGGTGTCGTTCATGAGGCGAAGCCGGGTCACGCCAAGGGATCGCGACAGGCTGGACGCATCCAGGGACCAGGGCAGATTGGTTGTATCCACCCGTCCCGATCTGATGGGGCCTGCGATCCCGAAGGAAGCACCCTTGATAACGGCGCCTCCTGCTTCCTTGAGAAACCGGGCGGCCATCTCCTCGAGGCACGGGAAATCCCGGCTCTGAAAAGTGGTCCGGGCCAGGGGACGTGCCGGCCCCCCTTCCCTGGAAAACAGCCCCAAGCTGGTCTTGGTAGCTCCTATGTCCCCGGCAAGGATCATGGACCCTCCTCATGAATTCCTGTGCTCAATTTCCATGGTAACACATTCCATCGAGGTAGGACGTGTGATAAGTTCTTCCTACCGATGATCCCTGAAGGCCTCTACATCCGGAAAGAGATAAAATCCCTTGCCAAGGAACTCTCCGGTTCACCCGGGGGTCTGACTCTGATCGCGAACCAGGATTCCCGGGCATCCCGCCTCCCTTCTTCCCAGGGAAATATCACCCTGCTCCTGAGGGATTTTGGGAACGGATGGTGTCACCTCAAGATGTCTGGGGATGAGGAGGGAACCTCGCGCATCATGGAATTCGTGACCGGCAGCAAGTCCATCGAAAAAGTCCTCGTCTGGGATATTGACCTGGATGAGAATACATACAGTTACTCCCTTTTCCAGAAAGGGGCTCTCGAGGAACAGTTCAGCCTCGGGGGGCCCGCTCTCGATGCCGTCAGTTTTACCTCTACCATCCGGAAGGTCGAGCCCAGAGACCTCATCAATAGTCTTGATTTTTGTCTTCGATCCATCCAGAACCTGGGGATCAACATTGAGGAGAGGCCGACCCTGCATGGGGAGGAGATCACCCTGGATTTTTCTCTTCCTCCCCCCCCCTCTTTCTGGAAAAGGCTGTTGGGATCTCTTTCCGGAGAGGAGTGAAAATAAAACATTCCGGAAGGTTGCGGGGCAAAAAAGGTGAGGTATACTTTAATCAGGCTGCCTAGGAACATCGGGAAGGCCCGCTAAACAGGGGCTTAAAAAAGGAAATCCGGTGTTCCAGCCTGACACAGTTCCCCTCCTTACCAAGCGGCCACCGACTGTGCCAGGAAAAAAGGCAGCCTTTCTTTTGTCCAGAAGGCGGGACCCTCGTCATCAACATGAAAGCTCCTGAAAAAAATGCCGGTAACATACCCGGTCCTTTGGAAAGGATCGATATCGTCCTTTCCCGGCCAAGGATCGGAGGCAACATCGGCGCTGCCGCCAGGGCCATCAAGAACATGGGCCTCGGGGGACTACGACTTGTGGCCCCGGAAAGCGAAGTGCTGCCCGAAGCGAGGATGTTTGCCGTGGGGGCCGTCGATGTTCTGGAAAATGCCCGCATTTTCAGCACCCTGGAGGAAGCTCTTTCCGGGGCCGGGATCATTCTCGGGACCTCCCGAAGGGTGAAAAGTTCCAGGGTCCGCATCATGACCCCGAAAGAAGCAGTTTCCCATGTCCTTGAAAACCTGGGGGATGGTCGGGCTCTCTTTGTTTTCGGTCCGGAAGACACGGGGCTCACCAGCAAGGAGCTTTCCCTCTGTCACGGGATCGTTTCCATCCCGGCGGATGACCGTTATCCCTCCCTCAACCTCGCTCAGGCTGTGATGGTCCTGGCCTACGATCTCAGGATGGCAGCAGGCTGCGCCTCTCCCGTGAGATCCTTCGGAGAACCCAGCCGGGAGGAAAAGGACCAGATGCTGACCCAGGTAATGTCGGTCCTTGACATGTGCGGGTTTTTCCTGTGGAACCAGGAGGAAAAGGTCATCCTTCACATGAGGGAGATCCTCGCGGGGGGCGTGAGGACTTCCCAGGACGCCCGCATCATGAGGGGGGTTTTCCGGAGGATCGCCTGGGCCCTTTCCCGGGGAGAAAAAGCGGGGGGAGCGGAAGAGGAAAAGGAAATGGAACCTTGAGCGGTCCCTGGTTTTTCGCCATCAAGGTGGTGGTTTCGGCATTGATCATCGCCGGGGTCAGCGAGGTGGCAAAGAGGCTGCCCTCTTTCGGCGGTCTCATCGCGGCCATGCCCCTGACGACCCTTCTGGCCCTCATCTGGCTGTATGCCGAGACCGGGAACTACTCTCTGGCTCAATCCTTCACCAGGTCGGTGGTTTTTGCCATCATCCCCACGGTTTTCTTCTTCATCACCGCACTGGCCCTTTTCCGGAAAGGAGCCCCCTTTTTTCTTGTCATCCTGTCCAGTTTCGTCGTCTACTTGGGGGCTGCCCTGGTGCACCAGTATTTCCTGCCTGACCGGCTGAGGTAGAACATCGTCCAACAGGGAAAAGCAGTGACAAGTGGAAGGTGGAAAGTGAAAGTTATAAGTTGGGCATTGGTGCAAAGGTGCATAAGGATTGAGGATTGAAAATCGAGGATGGAGGATGGAAGTGCACTTGTGCACGAGTGCACTGGTGCGTGAGAATTGAAAATTGAGGATTGGAAATTGAGAATGGAGAGTCAAAAACGCTTGGCTAAGTACTTCATATTTCTCAATTCTCAATGCTCAATCCGGAATTTGCGCCTTTTTCCCTGGACTCTGGACTCTGGACTTTTTTTGGAGCTGCCCCATGACCCAATACCGAAATCCTGTTCCCACTGTCGACACAATCATCGAAATCGATGGCGGCGTCGTCCTCATCAGGCGCCGGAACCCGCCCCCGGGCTGGGCCATCCCCGGAGGGTTCGTGGATTACGGAGAGACCGTTGAGGCAGCGGCAGTACGGGAGGCCAGGGAGGAAACCGGGCTTGACGTGCGTCTTACCCGCCTTCTGGGTGTGTACTCGGACCCAGACCGGGATCCCAGACTGCACACCATCTCCACCGTTTTCGTGGCTTTAGCTTCAGGAACGCCAATGGCCGGCGACGACGCGGCCGAGGCGGCTGTATTCACCGAAGCCACCCTGCCGCCGGATATCGCCTTCGACCACAGGAAAATCCTGGAGGACTACTTTAAAGGCAAGGGATCTGGTACCTAGTACCTGGTTACGGGTTCCGGGATTTAGTGCACTTGTGCACCGGTGCACCTGAGCACTTATTACCCTGGCGTCAGCTTATATGCACCGTTTCCCCCGCACGGGGGGCCATCACGGAATACCCCTCCTTTTTCAGCAAGTCCACGAAGGCCAGCGTCTGCTCCTCCTCCCCATGCACGGCGGCGATCTTCTTGATGTTCAGGTTGGATTCCTTTAAAAACCGCAGCAGCTCCGATTGATCCGCGTGGGCACTGAACCCCCCGATCTGCTCCACCCTCGCCTTGAGGGGATATTCCTTCCCGAGGATCCGGACCTGGGGAGGATCTCCCGTTCTCCCGGAAGCCATATACTGGGTGCCCATCTCAAGGATCCTGCGGCCCAGGGTATGTTCGGCCATGAAGCCGACGATGAGGACCGTGTGCCTGGGATTGTGGATCTTGTACCGCAGATGATGAAGGATCCGCCCCGCTTCGCACATGCCCGAGGCGGAGATGACGACATGGGGCGTTTCCTGCCGCATCAGCGCCATGGATTCCTCCACCGAAGAAGTGAAATGGACCTCCGGGAAGTGGAAGGGGTTTTCCCCTTTCTTAAGGAAGACATCGTGGGTATCGGAATCGTAGACCTCCGGGTGCTCCCCGTAAACGTTCGTCAGTTTCGTCGCAAGGGGGCTGTCAATATAGACCGGAACGCGCGGCGTTTCCCCCTCGTTGTAGATCTGGTGGAGCTGATAGATCAGATGCTGGGTCCTTCCGTAGGCAAAGGCGGGGATGACCAGGGTTCCGCCCTTCTCGACCGTTTCCATCAGCACCTTTTTCAGCTTGGTCTTCGTGTCCTTAACCGGCTCGTGCTGGCGGTTCCCGTAGGTGCTCTCCGTGATAAGAAGGTCGATATCCAGCTGGTCTTCCTTGAATTTCAAGGTGGGGTCCTTGATGATCGGCTTGCCGAAGCGGCCCAGGTCCCCGGTGAAGCAGATCCGGATGGTGCGGCTGTTCTCCTTTATCTCGATCATTGTGATGGCCGAACCAAGGATGTGACCCGCATCGTAAAAAGTGCAGGTCGTATCTCTCCCGATGGATACCGGATGGCGATAGGGATAGCCGTCGAAATAGGAAAGGGCCTCCTGAGCGTCCTCCATGGAGTAAAGCGGCTTGACGCGTTCCATGTGATACCGGTCCATCAGGGCGTTGATGGTCTCCACGTTCAGTTCGTTCCGGTCCTTTTTCAACATCCTTCGGATGTGTTTCTGCGCCGCCTGGGAAAGCCTTTTGGTCCGGGAAGATGTCTTCATCTCGCTGAGGAGGGATCGGAGGGCTTTATAGTTTAAATACCGGGCGTCCGATTCCTGGATGTGGGCGGAATCAAGAAGCAGGTACTCGCAGGCGGCGGCCGTGGCCCGGGTGCAGATGACCCTGCCGCCGAAGTTCCGGCTTGTGACAACAGGGATTCGGCCGGAGTGGTCGATGTGGGCATGGGAAAGGACGATATTGGTGATAATGCCGGGATCGAATGGCAGGACCCTGTTCTTTTCTTCGCTCTCCTTTCGCCGCCCCTGGAACATGCCGCAGTCCAGAAGGATGCGGTCCGCATTGTTGGTCAGAAGGTGCATCGAGCCTGTCACTTCCCTAACTCCGCCGAAAAACGTGATGTGCATCTTTTTTCCCCTCCCCTGGTGGGTAAACTCTGTGAGCAACGGACCGCGGGTTGTTCCCTGGCTTTCCGGAAAGTCGGAGCACGGGCCGGGACTAAAAACCTTAAACGGGTTTAAGGTAGTCGATGGAGCAGGGTGCAGGCAACCTTTTTTCGCAGAGTGGTGATGGGGCGTTAAGGACCCAGGCCATCGGGCCAAGGGATTTCCTGAAAGGATTTTTCAGTGGCGGCCCGGCGGTTTTCTGGCAAAGGCATAACCTCTCCGGCTTTCATATTCGATGTCCGGATACGGTTCTCTCTCTATAATCTCGACACCCTCAAACCCGCCTTCCCTTAAACAACGGGAAATGAATTCAGAAGGGAAAAAGAAAAAATCGATGCTGATTTTCCGGCCCTGGAATTCCTCGACGGGGATGGTCCTGTCGCCGATGTGGTAGGTGAGGAGAAACAGCCCCTTCGGCTGAAGCACGCGGAACACTTCACAAAATGCTTTTTTGACCTGCTCTCTGGTGAAGTGGACGATGGCGTAGAAAGCGACCGCACCGGCGACTGAAGCGTCTGAAAGATCAAGCTCGAGGATGTTTCCCTTCCGGAAGGTAACTCCAGGGTTCGCTGCTTTCGCCTGGTCAAGTAGCTTTTCCGACAGGTCCAGTCCCGAGATCTCGACACCCATATCTTTCAGGTATCGAACGGTTTGCCCCGGACCGCAGCCCAAATCCCAGACCGGTTTTCTTTTGCCGATCTCCCGGGAGAATCTTTGGAGGACTTCCCGGTCTTTGGGTTTTTTCTCGTGCTCGCCGGTGAACGCCTGGGCATATTCCACGGCGATCCGGTCGTAGACCCTCTTTATTTTACTTAGATCCTGTCCCATGGGCGTTTTCCCGAGGCATGCAGCCCCTTGGGGTAAAAAGAGGGTCCACTTTGGCTTTCCCGGGTCACATTGCGGGGCCCTTTCGCCGGGAAGCGGACCGCGAGGATAATTTTTTCCTCACTTGTCTGCCGCTTTTCCTTTATCAGGACCTTCTTCCCCGGAACCCCGGGGCTGGCTTTTCTTGAACTTTTTCAAGACGATCACGCCGATGAGCCCCCCAATGACGAAAGGAAGGACAATCTGGACTCCCATGAGCCGGGCGGGAAGAAGAAAGGAGGGCGGCGAATGCTGGGGATTGGCGGGAAGGGTCCGAACATAGTAGGAGATGGCAGCCGTAATCCAGGTGAAGGCCCACACCGTGAACATGGCCGGACCCAGCCATTTCCTCTTCCGGTAAAGCTTGGCCTTGTCGAAATAGGACAACCAGGTCTTCCAGGCGAAGATCCCCACGATAGGAATGGAGATCCAGGTGTGGACGTTAAAGGAGATACTGCTCAGTTCCAGCGGGGGATCTCCGATCCTCAAGGCGCTGACGAGGGTGTTGACGCCGTTAAACAGACCCAGGAGGTAAAGGGTCGTGGCGAACCCCCCGAAGGCGCGGTGGGACCGGTTCAGGATCTTGTCCGTTGTGAGAAGGGCCGGCTTTTCGAGAACATAACCCGCGTAAAAGCCTGTGGAAACCTGAACCGTGGCGCACATGCACCCGAGAAAGGTGATGATGGTCCCGAATTCGGCGAGTTCGATAGGCAAGGTTATCCTCCTTTTTGTGAAGGATGGAGGGAAGGACCTGAGGACGGGACGAACGAAGGAATATACTCCAGCGAAATTTTCTCCGCCATTGACCTTTCTGGACAGGCAACCTTTTTTCCTTCCATGCGGGCATCAGGTCATTGAGCTTCCCGACCGTCTTGTTGTCTTTTTGTTTTGTCGTATTGTCGTCTCGTCGTCCAGTCGCCTATTCCGCTTTCCCCAGCTCTTTTTCAATCCCGGGCCATTTTCCGGTGAAATCCCGAAGGGCCCTGTACCGGTGGCTGACCTTGTTCTTTTCCGTCAGACCCATCTGGGCAAAGGTCATGTCGGCGGGAAGGTAAAAGAAAACGGGGTCATAGCCAAAGCCGCCTTCTCCTCTCCTTTGAAAGGCGATGAGCCCGTCCACGCGGCCTGAAGCCTGCCATGTCCGCCCGTCCGGGGCCGCAAGGACAAGGACGCAAATGAAATAAGCAAGCCTCTCGGTCTCGGGAAGATGGGCCATCTTTCCCAGTAGGAGGTTTATGTTGGCCTCCATGTTTCCCTCATCCCCGGCGTAGCGTGAAGAACGCACCCCCGGCTCCCCCCCGAGAGCGGGCACCACCAGCCCTGAATCGTCGGCCAGGGCCGGCATTTCGGCCCATCGGGCCGCGGTCAAAGCCTTTTTCGCGGCGTTCCGGACAAAGGAATCCCCATCTTCAACGACTTCAGGGGGGTCATCAGGGAAATCGGAGAAAGACACGACCTCGATATCAAGCTGATCCAGGATGGAGCTGATTTCGCGAATCTTTCCGGGATTTCGTGTTGCCAGCAGGATTTTCATGGATGATTTTCCGGAATCCGGTTTTCGGGCCATGCCCTTTCAAGAAAGGGATCCCCGTGATTATGATCGCAGATCACCGAGGATCTCTTTTTGCCACTTCACGATCCTCTTGATCCCCTCGGCTCCCTCCATGATAAGGGCATCCAGCTCCTCCCGGGAGAAGGTCGTCCCCTCTCCTCCGGCCTGGACTTCCACGATGTCCCCCGTACCGGTCATGACCAGGGTCATATCCACCGCGGCCTGGGAATCCTCGATGTAGCAAAGGTCCAGGAGCATCCTCCCGTCCACGATCCCGACGCTGACCGAGCCAAGGAAATCCTCCACGGGGATTTTCCTGATCTTCTTTCCTTCCTTCATGACCCTCAGGGCATCCACCAGGGCGATAAATGCCCCGTTGATGGCTGCCGTCCGGGTTCCCCCATCGGCCTGGATGACATCGCAGTCCACATAAAGAGTCCTCTCTCCCAATGCATCGGTGTCCACAACAGCCCGCATGGCCCGTCCGATGAGCCTCTGGATCTCGAAGGTCCTTCCGGCAGTCCGCATGACAGTGTCCCGGGTCAGGCGGTTCTGGGTGGAACGGGGAAGCATCCCGTATTCGGCCGTGACCCATCCTCGGCCGGTTCCCTTCAGCCACGGCGGAACCCGGTCCTCCACGGAGACGCTGCAGACTACTCTGGTGTCTCCCATTTCCATCAGGACGCTTCCCTCGGCATGCTTCTGATAGGGGCGCGTGAGCCTGATCTCACGGATCTGGTCGGGCTTTCGCGCGTCCGGGCGGATCAGCTCGCCAAGCTTGAAGGTCAGATCCTTATCCTTTTTCTCGGCCATAAATTCCCCTTATTAGATTCCAGATTCTAAATTTCAAATACAGGATTTTTAGTCTTTTCAGATCATCTGGAATCTGGAATCGCTTCTATTCATCCTCTACGATGGTCACCTGCCGGATATTTTCCAGTTCATGGTTGAGGAAGATCCGGCCCACCTCGGAGAACCGTTCAATGGAGTCGGTCACTTCGAACTGCTCCCTGCCCCTTTGAAACTCATCGACCATGCCTGCTTCTTTCAGGTAGGCTCCCACGTCCCGGGCTGTCTCCTGGGCGGAATCGATAAGGGTGACCTCTCCCCCCATGACCATGGAGATAATATCTTTCAGCAGGGGGTAGTGAGTGCAGCCAAGCACCAGGGTATCCACCCCGGCTTTCAAATGGGGCTCTAGGTACTTCATGGCGACTTGCTGGGTGATGGGATCAAAAAGCCAGCCCTCTTCCACAAGGGGAACAAAAAGCGGACAGGAGGTTGCCACGGTTTTTATCCCTTCGTCCAGATCCGAGATCGCTTTCCGGTAGGCGCCGCTTGATATGGTTCCCCTTGTTCCAATGACCCCTATGACTCCGTTTTTAGTTGCCTTAACCGCGGCACGGGCCCCTGGATCCACAACCCCAAAGACCGGAACCGTGACAGCCTCGCGAAGGGTGTCGATGGCATAGGCCGACGCCGTGTTGCACGCTACGACCACGGCATCCATATTCCGTCCCACCAGGTACCAGGCGATCTGGAGGCTGTAACGGGTGACAGTCTCGGCGGACTTTGTCCCGTAGGGGACCCTGGCCGTATCGCCAAAATAGAGGATCTCGGCGCCGGGGACCGCTTCCCGGACCTCCCGGAAAACTGTCAGTCCACCGATGCCGCTGTCGAAGATGCCGAGCCGGATCAAGAAGTTCTCCCGTGTTGGAGTGTGGGCGTAAGGGCGTAGGGGGGGATAGAACCTTTCTTCCTTACCCCATTACCCCTTACGAAATTACCCATATGCCCGGTCGTTCCCAGTCTCTGAGCTTCTGCCGTATGGGAGTAAGGGTGTTGGGGTGTAGGGGGGGTAGGACTTTTCTCCCTTACGCCATTACCCTTTACACAATTACCCAAATGCCCGCTCACTCCCAGTCCCCCGCCAGAAGCTGGAGACGGCTCATCAGAGGCCCCCTGATATCGACGTGTCCAGCCAGGGTTTCGCTTTCGCTCCCTTCGATAAGGATCTGGACCTCCTCGACATCCGGGAAATTCTCCACCAGGGTGTTGACAATTGAGTAGACGGCCAGGACCTCCGTCCAGGTGCCCCCGGGGTGTTCGTCCCTCACGGCTGAGTCGAGGTCAACCCAGACCGTACCGTTCTGATAGTAAATTGTCCTCACCTGGGTTGTTTCAGGGAGGGTCCTTAAACGGGTCTCGTCGACGGGTCCCCGTAAAAGTTCCTCAACGACCCTCTCGTAAAGATCCTCACGGTTTTCTCCCGTCACTTCCCGGCGTTCTATGGAAAGCCTCTGCCCGGTCAGGTCGGCAAAATAGAGGTCTACCTCCCGGGTCTGAGGCAGGGACAGGATACCTGCGGTTCCCTCCTCCGGGGTAGGAATGCCGGCGGGTTTTGTGTGCTTCCCGAACAAAAAGGCGCCATATACCACAGCCAGGCCCAGGAGGATAAGGATAACAGGGGTGAGATACCTTTTCACGGCTGGCCTTTTTTGATCTCGCCCCGGAGAAGACGTCGGTGATACTGCTCAATGGCCCCATAAAGGGCTCTCGCGACCTCTTCCTGGTAGGATTCCCGGTTAAGCCTTATCTCCTTTTCCGGATTGGAGATGAAACCGATCTCAACGAGGACCGCGGGCATCCGTGCACCCATCAGAACGGCCAGGGGGGCCTGGCGGACTCCCCGGTCGTCGCCTTTCAATTCCTGAACGAGCCTCGCCTGGATCATGGACGCCACATCCCTGCTCTGGGTGATGAAGGATGTCTGGGCCATGTCCCACAGGATCGCTTCGAGAAGAGCCTCGTCATCGGGGCCGCCTTCCAGGCCGAGGGCCTTGTTCTCCATCTGGGCGTAATTCAAGGCATCCGCGTCACGGGATTTCAGGCTGAGATAATAGGTCTCGATCCCGTCGATCTCCCTGCGGAAGGCTGCATTGGCGTGAATGCTGATAAAAAGGTCCGCGCTGTTGTTGTTGGCAATGGCGGTGCGTTCCTTAAGCCCCACGTAGTAGTCAGCGGTCCGGGTGAGAATGACCTTAATGCCGAGGTTCTCCTCGAGCCGCTCCCTGAGTTTTTCCGCGACGGACAGCACGAGGGCCTTCTCCGTGGTCCCGGTGCTTCCGCGGGCTCCTATGCTCCTGCCTCCGTGTCCCGGATCGAGAACAACCACGGAAAGACCCTTTGGCGTCTTGCGGCTGACCTCCTCCGGGATGTACTGGTCTCGTTGGATAAAAGAAGCCAACTGCGTCAGATCCTTGGCTTTCTGCCCGGAAAAAGTCCCTGTACCCCGGTCTCCGACGGTCAGGACGCCGCCGCCCGCATCAATTTCCATGGATCGTCCTGTAAGGGCCGGAAGACCCTTGGTCAGGAAATCCACGGGAACCGACAACCCCCCTCCCGAGAACCGAACCGGCATGGAGAGAACCGAAAAAAGCCCCCGGGACAGGACCAGGGGGGAGCCTGCGAGGAGCCGGCAGGAACCCGACTCACCCACGACGTCGAGGCGGTCACCCATCAGGTCCATGCTGGAGCGCAGTTGAAAAACTCTCATCACGGAAGTGAGATCGACCATCCCGGAAGGTTGAAGGTCCAGGAATCCCAGGGTTTCTCCGCCCGGGTCCCGTTCCTGGACGAAAATCCCCGAACTTTGGGCCGGAAGGGCCGCGAAGACCATGACCACCAGGGTAAGGGCCCAGACAGGAATCGCGGATCTTCTCATGGAAAATCGTTTTTTCACCTAGAAATCCCGAGGCACAATTCCCGGAAGGTCGGACCGGGGTACGTATCCGGGGGAATAGGTCCTGCCCCCGTACTGGCCCTTTGAACCACTTTGGGACCGGGCGTATTCCCGCGGGGCTGTCCCGATCTTGAATGCTTCATAGATGAAACGATCGGCTCCGGACCCGGCGAGAAGCCCCGAATCGGGATCCACCTTCACCATTTCGATCCCAGGGGGAGGCGGAGGAAAGGGGAGAACAGGCCGTCCGTTTAAAGCCTTCTCCATGAAACGAACCCAGATGGGGGAAGCGGCCCTCGACCCTGTCTCGTTCACGCCCAGGGAAGATTCCTCGTCGAACCCCACCCAGACCCCTGTTACCACGTCCGGCGTGAAACCCATGAACCACGCGTCGAACATCTCGTTGGTTGTCCCGGTTTTCCCCCCGCAGGGTCTTTCCAGTTCCCTGGCCCGCCAGCCGGTCCCCGACTGGATCACGCCGCGAAGGAGATTCTGCATGATATAGGCGGTGTCCTCGGAAAGGGACCTTACGAGTTCCGGCCCCCCCTGCTCGAGGACATTCCCTTCCCTGTCCTCTACTTTTGTGATGAACCACGGCGAAGCCCTCAGGCCGAGGTTTGGGAAAACGGTAAAGGCCGCGGTCAGATCCATGGGTGTAAGCACCAGGCTGCCAAGAGAAATGGAAAGGTCCTCCGGGAGTTCCTGCGTAATGCCGAAACGCTTGGCGTACTGGATCACGGCCTGGACCCCCAGTTTCTGGACAAGCTTGATGGTAATGACGTTCCTTGAAGCAACGAGGCCTTTCCTGAGGGTCGTCGGGCCGTAAAACTTCTCCGAATAGTTGGCCGGCTTCCATTTCAATTCCTGGGAGGGATCATCGTAGATGATGGGAGAATCCACGATAATGGAGGAAGGGGTGAAGCCGTTGTCCATGGCAGCGCTGTACACGATGGGCTTGAAGGCTGATCCGGGCTGCCTAAGGGCCTGGGTCGCGCGGTTGAACTCGCTGCGATTATAATCATAGCCGCCTATCAGGGCCAGAACCCGGCCGGTAGCCGCATCCAGGCAGATGAGGGCTCCCTCCGGGATGGGTTCCTGTTCCAGGGCGAAAAGGTGATTTCCGCCCTTGTCCTCCTTGCCGAGGTATCGGACCTGGATCAGCATCCCGGCGCGGATTGCTTCGTCTGCCCTTTTGACCGTGTACTCGGAATAATCGATAGTAAAATCAGGGGGCCTGGCCCATTTCATCCCGCTTAAGGGAAGGAAACCCTCGACGCCTCCCAGATCAAGCCGGGCGCCGTCTTTGTCCGACTTTGTTACAAGGGCCTTGACCTTCTGCCCCTCCGAGAAGGGAAAACCCTCGATGGGTTGTGTAGACATCACCGAAAGGCCATTTTCCTTCCCGATGGCCTCTAACGCCTCGGCAAAACCTTCCTCTAAAACGAATCCAGTGGCACCCCGGAAGCCTTGCCTCTTGTCAAGGTCTTCCAATCCCTTCCGCAGGGCTTCCTGCGCGAAGGCCTGCAGGGTGCTGTCCATGGTGGTGTAGACTTTCATGCCCCCGCGGTACAGGGCATCCTCGCCGTATTTCTCGTAAAGGTAACGGCGGACCTCCTCGGCGAAATAGGCCGCGGGATCCAGAGGATCCTTTTCCCTGGGGTTCAGGTCCAGAGGAGTCGCTGCGGCTTCGGCTCTTTCCTGGGGAGTGATCAGGTTTTCCTCGAGCATCCTCTGGAGAACAGTGTTCCTGCGCTCTAGCGCCCTTTCGGGGTTTCTGGTCGGGTCGTAGGCGCTTGGTGCTTTCGGCAGGCCGGCCAGAAGAGCGCTTTCAGGGAGAGTCAATTCCCATACATGCTTCTGAAAATAATTGCCCGCCGCGGATTCAATCCCGTAGCTTCCGTGACCAAAGTAGCTCTGGTTCAGATAAATCTCCAGGATCTCATCCTTGGTGAAACGCTTGTCGATTCGCCTTGCAAGAATGGCTTCCTTGAACTTTCTGGAATAGGTGCGTTCATTGGAGAGGAGGAGGGACTTGGCCACCTGCTGGGTGATCGTACTGCCCCCCTGCTTGACCTGCCCGGCCCTCAGGTTTTTCAGGAAGGCGCGGAAAATGGCCAGGTAATCCAGGCCCTTGTGTTCATAATAATGGGCGTCCTCGATGGCGAGAACCGCATTGATCACCGGCCTCGGGACCTGGTCGATGGAGATCAGCTCGCGATTTTCGATGAAGAAGCGGGCCGCCTCCTCCCCGTCCTTGTCGAACATGACAGTTGGAAGGGAGGGCTTGTAGTCATCGAGGGTCATGAGCTTGGGCAGATTCATGCTGAAATAAAGAAAAAGTCCCCCCGCGAGGAGAGCCCCCAACACGGCGAGGAAAAGAAGCGCAAGAAGGAGGATCTTTAATCGTTTTCTCCTCCGCTGCCGGCCTGTGGGAATACTGCGGACTTTCAAATTTGCTTCCTCCAAAAAACTGGACTTATTTTATGAATTGAACAGATTACGGCTCACTCGGGGAAGTGTCAAGGAGGGGGAAAGCTGTGCACTGGTGCACCTGTGCACATGTGCACTTTATCTCTCATTTCACAACACCAGCCTTCTTCTTATTTCCCTTATCGCCACCAGGAAGGTTGCGGTGATGAAAACAAGGAGCCAGACAAGGTCGATGGCTGTCCCGACCCCCATTTTCTCCGTGAAAATGGCACGGCTGATATTGACTCCGTGGGTCAGGGGCAGGAACCAGGCAAACGTCTGAGCCCAGTAGGGCAGGTTCCCAATGGGGAAGAAGATCCCCGAAAAGAGGAACATGGGGGCGATGACCAGGGTGAAGTAATAGGAGAAGAAGTCGTAGGAGGGGGACTTGGCCGTCACGATCATGGAGAGGGCTGAAAAGAGCAGCCCGATCAGGAAGGAAAGGGGGAGGGTGAGGATGGCCAGCGCGCCATTGACAAGGCCGAACAGGGCCATGACAAGCAGCATGGCGGCCCCGGAAAGGAACCCCTTAGTGGCCCCCCAGAGGATCTCCCCGGCGACGATCTCGTCCAGGGAAACAGGGGACGCCAGGATGGCGTCGTAGGTCTTTTGCCTTGTCATTCGTGTGAAGGCTCCGAAGGTGCACTCGAAGGTGGCGGCGTACATCGCGGTGGAGCAGATGAGGCCAGGGGCGAGGAACTCGATGTAAGGAACACCATCCACCGTCCCGACCATGCGGCCCAGGCCCCATCCCATGGCGAGGAGGTAAAGGAGCGGCTCTCCCAGGTTTCCGATGAGGCTGGCCTTATAGAAGGTGGTCCAGACCTTGGCGTCCCGGTACCAGACCGTCATGGTGCGCCAGGTCAGGTCCGGCCGGAGCCGCCCGGTCGGTCTCGCCATTACCGGCTGCCTTGGCCCGGCTGATTCTCTCATTCTCTCAATTCCCTTCCCGTGAGCCTCAGGAAAACATCTTCCAGCGTGGCCCGGCGGCGCAGAACCGTGCGGCCGGACTCGACCTTCACCCGTTCCAGGATGCCCCCCCCTTCAGGGGCATAAAGATAAAGGGTGTCCGCTGAACATTCCGCCACTGTCCCTTCAGGGACCTGTCCGCCCAGGGCTTTCAGGCAGTCCCCGGGGCTCTCCCCCTCCCCGAGCCGGACCTCCAGCACCTCGCTTCCCGCGTGCTTTTCTATCAGGTCCCTGGGGCTTCCTTCGATCAGGATACGGCCGTGATCGAGGATGACCAAGCGGTCGCAAAGCCGTTCGGCTTCTTCCATGTAGTGCGTGGAAATGACGAGGGTCACACCCTGGGCCTTAAGGGCGCGGAGTTTCTGCCAGATCACGTGGCGGGCCTGCGGATCGAGGCCGGTGGTGGGTTCGTCGAGGATGAGCAGTTCCGGTTCGTTGATGAGGCCGCGGACGATGAGAAGTCTTCTCTGCATCCCCCCGGACAACCGCTCGATGGGGCTTCGGGCATGCTCGGCCAGCTGGAAAAAGTTCAAGAGTTCCATGGCCCTTTTCTGTGCCGTCTTTCGCCCAATGGCGTGATAGCCGGAATAAATCAGGAGATTTTCGAGGACCTTAAGGTCGGTGTCAAGATTGTTGTCCTGGGGCACCACACCGATGCGGGATTTGACCTTTCGGGCGTTGGCCATGATCTCCATCCCCAGGACGGTAAGCGATCCTTCGGTCACCGGAACGTGGTTGGTGATCATCCGCATGGTCGTGGTCTTTCCGGCTCCGTTGGGTCCTAAAAAACCGAAGCATTCCCCCTCCCGGACTTCGAAGGAAATCCCGTCCACTGCGGTGAAGGATCCGTAGCGCTTGGTCAGGTCTGCGGCGGAAAGGACGATAGGGGGCATAAATTTAAGTCCAGAGTCCAGAGTCTAGAGTCCAGAGGAAAGGTCCAAGGTCCAAGGGAAAACAGTTCAATGTCTAAAAAAAGAATAGTTGAAAAATGAAATCATGCAAGGCGGTGACGTTTCCGGTTCCAATGATTTTTTACCCCCCGGACTTTGGGCTCCTTTCCGACATCAAATCAGGGATCGTCCGAAATCACATCGGCCGTTTAATGGACAGGTTTTGCACAAGGGGGCTTTCTTCCTGCACCTTTCCTTTGCGTGGGTGACCAAAAGGGCATGGTATTCATTAAAGAGACCCGCGTCGGGAGGCAGGCTCCTCATGAAAAGATCCTGGACCTCTCCGTATGACCCTTTTCCGGGAAGGATATCAAGGCGTTCAAGGAGGCGGACCGTGTAGGCGTCCACCACGAAGACGGGCCGGCCGAAGGCGTAAAGGAGGATCGAGTCGGCGGTTTCGGGTCCGATCCCTTTCAAAGCCAGAAACCGCTCCCGGAGCTCCGAGGTCGGGAGTACGGCGAGCCGTGAGAGATCTTTCCCGCCGTTTTCCAGCAGGAACCGGCAAAGCCCCCTCACCCGGGCCGCCTTCTGCCGGAAATACCCGGAGGGGCGGATCAGCTCCTCCAGCTTTTCCTCCGGGATCAAAAGAAGCCTTTCCGGGGTCATGTCACAGTTTTTCCTAAGTTGCGAAATGGCTCGCTCGACGCTGTTCCAGGCCGTGTTCTGGGTCAGCACGGCGCCGACCATGACTTCGAAGGGCGAATCGGCCGGCCACCAGCTCTGGGGGCCGTAACTTTCAAGAAGAACCTCGTATAACCGATGAAGAAAAGCCGGATCGCGCATAGGTGGTTTGGGTTCAGAGTCCAGAGACAAGAGTCCAGAGTTCAGAAAGACCCGAGGGATTGTTGTGTTTCTTACAACGAAAAGCAACCTGATTTTTTGTAAATCCGGGATCCAAATTCGGGAATCCTAAATTTTTATCACCACCGTCCGGGCGATCTTGTCGTGCCAGGTCTGGTTCCTGCGGTCCCAAAGGGCCCAGAGGAAACCAAGGAAGGTCCCGAAGAAAGCGGAAATAAGGTAGCTCACCGTCCTGATGAAGGCCGCCCGGGGCGAAACATCCTCCCCGTTCCGGGAAACAACCTTGATCCTCAGGAGTTTCTTTCCGGGGGTCTGGCCCCCGTCCGCGACGAAAAGGGTAAAATACAGGATAAAGAGGACGAAAGAGATCACCGCGGGAACATCCAGCAGGGCCTGGTCCATTCCTTTGCCTGACCCGAGGGAAAAGGAAAAACCTACCAGGTCCGCAATGATGCTGAGCAGGACCAAGTCCAGGAAAAGCGCAAGGAAGCGCCGGAAAAAACCGGACAGGTGCTCTTCCGTTTCCGGCCCTCCGCCCGGCCGATCCTTTCCCCCGTCCCGAATGAAAGGCCTCTGGCAGGAAACACAAAAAGGTGTCCCGTAATCCTGGGTACCGCAGTGGGGACAAACCCGGCCCGGCATTTTAACTGACCCCCGGGTTGATTCCAGATTCCGGATTCCAGATTTCAAAAGAAGACCGGAAAAACAGCAACATCAATGAAATTTCGGGTGTTTTCATCCTATTCCTTTCAAAAATATTCTGAAAATCCCAGGAAAAACCAGAAAAAACAGCCGATCAAAGGGAGATTTCCCTGGAATCCGGATTCTGGAATCTGGAATTTGGAATCTGGAATCCGGAATCATCTTTCCCCCATATCTCCATACAGATACTGCATCAAAGCAGCTCCGGCCGCAACCGCCGTTTCGGTCCTGAGGACCCTCGGTCCGAGGCCGGCCAGGATGCATCCCCGGCTTTTCAGGCTTTCGGCCTCCCGGGAAGTGAACCCTCCGACGGGACCTACCACCATGAGTCCTGTGGCCGGCCGCTTTTCCCCGGCCCGCGCCGGAACCAGAGGCGGGGTTTCCTCATCTTCCCAGAACGCGACGGCGACATCAAAAGACCCTGGATCCAGTTCCTGCAGACCCATCGGCTCGGAAAAACGGGGGAACCTCGCCCTCTGGCACTGCTTGCAGGCCGAAATGGCGATCCTTCGGAGCCTTTCAAGCCTTTTCCAGGGGGTCCGGAATACACCTTCGGTCCTTTCGGTGACAAGGGGAACGATGTCCATGGCCCCGAGCTCGGTTCCCTTCTGCACCGCCCAGTCAAAGCGCTCTCCCGGGACGATCCCCATTGCGAGGATCAGATGGAAAGAGGGAGGCGGCTCCTCGGCCTTCGACAAGACCTTTAGCTGGGCGGCTTTTTTCCCCATGGCCTGGATGACCATCTCATACCGGCACCCCTCGCCGTCGATGACCCATACCCTGTCCCCCGGCCCCAGCCTGAGGGTCGTCCCGGCGTGTCTGAACTCATCGTCCGTGAGGTGGGCGGTATCAGAGGAGATGTTCTCCGGGGAGATGTAAAAAGTGTGGGAAGACATAGAAAGTGATTCCAGATACCAGATTACAGATTATTAATTCCGGACCCTGAATTCAACACTTCGGATCAGGGAGCCGCAAGCCGCCTCTCATGGCCTTTTTCTCCTTTGGGTGACCGTTTCCCCGCCTATCCCCCAGTTGTCCGTATCCACTTCCTCGATGACGACAACGGTCGTGGAGGGATTCTTGTTCAGGACCTGGACGAGAAGATCCGTCACCCCCCGGATCAGGGCAGCTTTCTGGTCCGCTGTGGCTCCATCCTTCGTGATCTTTATGTTGACGAAAGGCATGGGACACCTCTCTTTTATCCATCATGGAGCTGATGGCTCAAAAGCCCCGCCACCCAGCTTTTTTCCTCCACCACCCTGACTGATGTGAGAGCGGCCCGGCTGAAGGCGGCAAGCACACTGGGTCTTTCTTCGGTCATGATCCCCGAAGCGATCAGGAAACCTCCGGGCGTCAGGAGTTTCGCGATCTCCCCTGCCAGCCTGACAAGGAGGGAACCGGACAGGTTTGCGGTGATCAGGTCGTAGTGTCCGTCGGCTCTCTCGATGCTCCCTTCCTTGACCCTGACCACTCCATTAAAACCATTGGTCCGGATGTTTTCCCGGGCGACATCAACAGCTATGGGGTCGGTGTCCACTGCCAGAACCTCACCGGCCCCCAGCCTGGCACCGGCAATGGCGAGGATCCCCGAACCGGTCCCGAGATCGAACATGCGGTCAAACACCCGGCCACCAAACACCTGGTCGAGCAGTTCCAGACACATCCTCGTCGTCTCGTGGCTTCCGGTCCCGAAGGCCATTCCGGGGTCCACGACGAGGTCTTTCCCGCTTACGGGATCGCACCATGCGGGGCGGACCACCAGCCTTTCGGAGACGCGGACCGGTTGGTGCTGCGACCGGAAGACGGACATCCAGTTCTCTTCCGGCACATCGGTGATTTCCGGGGTCGTTTCCGGCGGAAGGTTCCTCTGAGCGATCAAGCCGGCGAGGTAGGTCCTTACAGCTTCCATCTGTCCTTCCGAAACCCCGTCAAGGAAAGCATCGATAAAAACAGATCCCTCATCATCATCCCGTAAGCAGACCCCTCGGCCTGTAAGAGTGATAAAATAGTCTGAAAGGACCTCTTCCATTGGAACCGGCACCCGGACGGTCACCTTTTTCCAGTTTTTTGAGGGCATGAAAACATCTTAACTTTTTCCGTCCCCGGGTGTCTATTTATTAGGAAGGATAAAGCAAAGACCTTCCCCAGGGGAAAAACCAAGCCGGAGGGGAAAGAGAGGTGAAGCATGAAAAACAGGTACCTGCTTCTGGCCGTTTTATTCTTGAGTCTTTCAACGACAGGATGTGTCGCCTATGCCACCGGCCACGCCGCAGGCCCGCCGCCGGGCCCTCCGCCTCCCGGGCCTCCGACCGTGGTCATCGCCCAGCCGGAATTTCTTTTCATGGTGCCCAGCTTCGGGGTCTACTTCTACCCTGCCGTAAACTATGACATCTTCTTTTATGACGGGCTCTGGTATTACAGCGCCAGGAGTGTCTGGTACTGGGGCCGAAGCTATCGGGGGCCCTGGTATTACATGAGGCCAGACCGGATCCCGCCCTCCCTCAGGAAACTACCGCCCGACTACCACACCCGCTACCGGCACGATCACTACCGTGTCCCCTACGGCCACTGGGAAAAAAGACGGGAAGAGGCGCCGCCCCGGTCGAACCTGAAGCCGCCCGGCTTCCTCTACAAGCTGCCCAGGACCGGCACCTACGCCTACCCGGGCGTGCCGGACGAGATCTTTTTTAAAAACGACCGCTGGTAC
>Ga0272441_10004089_pt1 | contig 26914 bp, 14 predicted proteins | sample SSMProp6N_FD_193582 | JGI IMG/M metagenome (GOLD analysis project Ga0272441, IMG submission 193582) | Marine sediment archaeal communities from Little Sippewissett salt marsh, Falmouth, MA, United States - SSM-Prop-6N | ecosystem: Environmental > Aquatic > Marine > Wetlands > Sediment ... | reverse complement strand
TCCCTCGAGGCGTACGAACCGCCCACGTGGTTCCGCGATGCCAAGTTCGGCATGTGGGCCATCATCGGACCGCAGTGCGTCCCGCTCCAGGGCGACTGGTATGCCCGGCACATGTACATCCAGGGACACTGGCAGAACCAGCATCACGTCAAGACCTACGGGCACCCCAGCAAGTTCGGCTACAAGGACCTCATCGCGAAGTTCGACCCCGGGAAGCTCGACTACGACAGGCTCGTCGGCCTCTACAAGCAGGCCGGGGCGAAGTACGCCGTGATCCTTGCGGTCCACCACGACAACTTCGACCTGTGGGATTCCAGGCACCACGACTGGGACTCCGTTGAGAAGGGGCCGAAGCGCGACCTTGACTCTGACCCCTCCCCAGCCTTTGTACCAGATGTTATGAGAGAATCGGATGATGATTCGCCGGTTGGGCCGGAGGGCGGGGCGGAATAATGCAAACCTCGCCATCGCTCGCACCTGCACGCGTGCTACGAAGCCCTCGACGACCTCGATCCCGCGCGGACGCCGAAACTCTGGGCCGCCGCCCAGGAGGCCCTGCGGCGACGCATCCACTCCGGCGGCGAAGTCTCGTCGCACGGCCGTGTTCATATGGGTCTCGCCGCGGCGTTTCTGCGCACGCCGGAAGAGGCCTACGGGCGTCTGGAGGTCATGGCCACCGGCCAGTCGATGTATGCCAGCATGATGTGTTCCCATGAACCGAAGGGGGCGATTTTCAATTGCGACGCTAACGGCGCCATGCCTGAGATCCTGCATCGGATGATTCTACAGTCACGCCCCGGCGTGCTGGACCTCTTGCCCGCTCTCCCGGAAGCCTGGCCGCGGGGCGAAATCTGCGGCATCAAGGCCCGCCAACAGATTAGCATTGACAGGCTGGCCTGGAATGAGAAGGAGCGGCATGTGACGCTTTATTTGATCAGCGAGAAGGATCAGAAGATTGTACTGCGTCTGCCGCGTGCCGAGGCGATCAAACGAATCGAAGCGCCGGCCGGAGCGGTCATGGCCCAATCCGCCGAGGAGCCGCCGAATCAGCGGACGGTCGCGGTCGGTGCCGGCATAACTGTCGAGTTTACTATAAGGTATTGACTGCACCACTCGCGTCCGTCGGCGTACGGGACCGACGCAGGCGTTCGGGTTGATGATGGGCCGTTCTGGAGGACGGAGACAGGGGCAATCGGGCGTGGCACACGGGCCATGTGCCGGCGCCGGCTCTATGACCGCTTCCGCCGGATCGTGAACAGCCGACCCTTGTTGGATTCGAGCTTCAGCCAGAGGACCATGTCGGTTCGGTCGCCTCTCTGCTCGTGTCCGATCCGGAAGCTCTCGCCTCGCGGAACGTTCTTGCCGTGAATCGACAAGTCGGCGTCGTCCCGGTCCCAGCCTTCCACGACGATGGCCGGGTTGATCAGTTTTTGCGCCATGCCGTAGTAATCCGGGTCGACCTCCAACGCGAACTCGATTTCCTCCTCCTCGCCCGTGGCCTTCACGACGTATGCCGTCTGCGCCGCCGAGAACGCCGATTGGAGGGCCAGAAGCACCGCCACGGCCGCCCGGGAACGAGGTCGCCGGAACACGGCTACGGGCGGCACCACAAGAACGGCACACCACACCGCCATCAGGACCGCTTCGAAAACGGCTTCCGGCGCCTCCATCACGGACGTTACTGGCGTCAGGGAAAGGGCCGTGACGCCGCCGAACGTCAGAAGGATTTCGATGTCGCCCCGTTCGGCTCCGCTTGAGTGTTTTCTGGCATACGAACTCCCGATCTCAGCGCGATGTCCCGGATGGTCTGCGGCCGGTTTCGCAGAAGAGCGGTTATCAATTGCCTTGGTGCTCTACCGCTTCTGCCCGCGACCATATATCACTGTCTCCGGCCTCATCCGTTATTCTTATTTGGCTGTCGCTGACTCGCTGGAGAGACAACTCCAGCACAACATCTTCAGACTCCGTGTCCTTTAGCCGAAGGCGGAAGCCACCTTTTACGTGCGTTACCTGAGTTGCCACATACTCCCTGGGTCTGATACCCAGGCCCAAGACGACCTTGGCTCGCGGAATATCAATGAAGGCCATACCGACACCAGAAACGTTGTCCGGCGGCTTCCACGTCCCGGAAAAGAAGGAGGGGGCAACCGGCTTGCTGCAGCCGGCTATGCCGCAGCCCAGCATCACTGCGACGAGCAACGTCAGGGGAACGCGACAGTTCATCACAACCTCCTTGCGCCATCGCGATGGACACGCAATAATCCTCGAATGAACTCTTCTGGGCCGCCTGCGAGAGTGCGCCACCGTTGGCCATTTATGACAGTTTACCGTCGTTCGCGTCATCGGTAAACCGGGGTTTCCTGGACGGTTTTAAGCCTACGACGGCCGTTGGCCTTTCCGGCGGACCCCTTGCCGATTCTTGTACCAGGCGTGATGAGAGAATCGGGACTTGATTTGCCGGCCGGGCCGGAGGGTGGGGCGCCCCACGTTCTCTACCCAGGCGCGCGATCCGCTGCCCGCGCAGCCGATGCTCCGGTGACGCGCTGGGACCCTGCGTTCCGGTGCCCATGGCGGCCGACCTGCCGAGGCCGGAAGGCACTGTCTTCCACGTCATCAAGCCGCATGAACCCGACGCCGGGTGGTACGACTGGCTGCACGGCGTAGCGCTGGCGTGGCACAAGGGGCGACTGTACGCGTCGCTCGGTCACAACGAGGCCACGGAGAACACCATCACCGAGGAGGCCCCCTGGCGCGCGAGCGACGACGGCGGCGGTCGCATCTGGTCGCCTGTCCGCCCCATCGCCGCCGGCGATGAAGAGGAACTGGCCGCAGGTCGATCCCGGAGGAATCGCGCATCCTGTAATCGCGCGGTCTACGTGCTCGCTCGGTGCAGGATGGCATGGGCGTGCCCGCTGGATGCTATGCTGCTTAGCCACAGGAATCCCCTGCGCGGGATCAGCAGACCGCATCCACGACCGGGGCATGCGCGGGCCAACGAATTCCTTTATTGGGCCTGGCGAGACGACCGCATCCGCAGCAATTGCCACGTGGTCGCCGAGATGAAGTAGACGGCCGTCGGCGCCAGGAGCCACGTCTTCAGCCACGCGTGGTTGCCGGTGAACGCGTCGATGCCGCCCGTGTAGACGGCAACGGGCAGGACAAGGCAGGCGATGAGGCTCACGAGGGCCACGCCGCCGCTCGCCCAATACGCCGGACCGCGTGCGGGGCCGGTGCCGCCGGAGACGGCGGCGTCGGCTGGCGGCGTCGGGTGCTGTTCCTCCCCCGTCCCTTCGGGTGCGGGACGCCGCGCCCCCGCCAGCGACGCCAGCGCCATGTACGACACCACCGTCACCATGAACACCGGGATGAACAGGAAGAACAGGTGCAGCGTTTCGGTGAGCCAAAGCCCGAGGGCCAGTGCCATCCCGATGGCCCACGCCACGATGGCCGGCACGTTCAATATCTGCTTCCGGTAGTGCGACCAGTACCGCGCGAGGCCGACCCGCGGGAAGAGCCAGTGTTCGGCAATCACGATGGCGCCGGCCGGCGAGAGGAGCAGCCCGTACAGGCCGACGAAATCCAGCAGTTTCGTGAAGACGAACGGGAAGCAGGCGATGATGGTCGTCACGGCCCCCGCCACGAGCGTGACGAGCCACCGCGGCCAGTTGGGCGTGACGGCCTGCAGCGCCAGGCCCGCCCGATATAGCGTCGGGTTTGACGTGGTCCATCCGGCGATGACGACGGCGATGGCGCCGGCGGTGCCGAGGGCGGCAAAGGCGACCCCGCCCGCGTCGAGGTCCGTCAGGGGGGTTTGGAGGAGGACGGCCGCCCCCGCTCCCATGATCCCCGCACAGATCCACGCCAGGTAATGACCGAGGTACATGCCGAAAGCCGAAAACAGGCCGTAACTTGCCCGCTTGGCGTACCGGAAGAGGGCCATGTCCGAGAGGCCGAGGTGCATCGCCAGGTTGCAGATCCAGGCGAACGCCGTCACCTGCCAGAACGTGATTTCGGGAGGCCCGCCGTCGGGCGTTTGGCCGGTCCAGATGGCGGTCTTGCCCATCTCCCAGAAGTCGCCGAGGCTCGCGAGTTGGCCGAGGCCGGTCTCTTTGCCGAGGATCGGCAGGGCCACCAGCGCTCCGGCCACGAACATCAGGAGCATCCACGGCGAGCAGACAGTCGCGAACGCCGCCAGCCGCTTGAAGCCCAGGATCGCGAGCGTCACGACGACCGCCCCGACCAGCAGCGTTACGAGGATGAACCCCGCGCTGGTCGGATACCAGTGGGTCTGGGCCTCGATGCCGAACGGAATGCGCACCGCCGAGGCCGACACCGTAATCATGCAGCCGGCGAGGATGCAGAAGAGGACGGCGTTCAGGACGTTGTAGACGAGCGTCATGACGGGCCCGCCGATCCGCCGCAGATACCAGTACAGCGTCAGGCGAGTCTGGACGGCGATGGGGGCGCAGACGAGCGTCCAACTCAGAACCGCCAGGAGGTTACCGATTGCCAAGCCGATGATGATGTCTTCGATCCGGGCGCCCCACTTAACGAACATGGCACCGATGACGAACTCGGTGGCGGCCACATGTTCGCCGGCGAAGGAGCCCGCGAAGTATCCCCCGCCGCACAAGCGGTCCTCGGAGACCGGCTCGCGGTCGAACTCGTAGAGTTGGTCGAGTCGCTGGGCGGCCTTGGCGGCCTTGGGTTCCACCTCGCTCACGGGAGTCTCCTTTGTGGGATCTGACGCGATAGCGCGGCCATGCCCGCACCTCGATTGGCCGTCGGCGCAGGCGCGCTCCTTCCCGGGCGGCGGGTTTCCCGACCCGCCAGGTAGCATGAACATGCGCGTTTTCGGCGCGGTCGGTCGGGAGACCCACCGCGCGGAATGCGGTTATTCTCCGGCTGCCTTGCCCGCGCTCTTGACGACGAACGTGTACGTGCCGGCGTCGAGGTGAAGGACCGTCCGGTCACCCTCGGTGCCATCGAGCCGGAGGCCGGGCGCCTCGCCCACCGGCCGGCCGCCCTCGGTGATGGTGGCGGCGTCGGCGGTCGGCGCGTGAAGCGTGGCCGTCGCGTTCGCCGGAACGGTGACCGCCAGGCGCAGGTCGCCGTCCTTCCGCTCCCACCGGCTGGTGAGTTCGCCGTAGGGCGTGGTCTGTGAGGCCTCGGCCCATTCCAGATCGCCGACCACGTAAGGCCGGATGATCGTGTGCTTGAAGCCGGGGGCCGACGGGTCGGGCTGCAGTCCCGCGACGCCCTCAAACAACCACTGGGCCATGGACCCGAACGCGAAGTGGTTCCGGCTGTTCATGCCGGGACCCTCCGTGTCCGTGTTCCACCGTTCCCAGATGGTCGTGGCGCCCTTGGCGACCATGTAGCCGAGTGAGGGGTACGCGTCAGTCGCCGTGATCTGCCAGGCGAGGTCGGGCCGGCCGTAGTTGGCCAGCGTCGGCAGGATGACGGGCGTGCCGAGGAACCCGGTCGTGTGATGCCCGCCATGCTCCACGACGTCCTTCGCGACGGCGTCAGCGACAGTCTGCCGCGCCTCCGGCGGTGTGATGCCGAAGGCGAGCGGGAGGAGGTTGGCCGTCTGTGTCCCGGCGCGGTAGGCACCGGCATCCGCGTCGTAGAACTTCTTCTGATATGCCTCGGCCATCGACTCCGCGAGGCGGGCGTACTCGGCGGCGTCCGTCTTCTTGCCGAGCGCCGCCGCCATCTTCGCCAGCAGCGCCGTCGAGTAGTATCCGTAGGCCGCGCTGACGGGTGGCGTCGGCGTCGGCACGACGGGCACCCAGTCGCCCCATGTGTCGTGAAGGTACAGGCCCTCGGTCAGGTGGACCCGCATGTGCTCGACCCACGCCTTCATGGGCTCGTAATTCTCGGCCAGAATCCCCGTATCGCCGTAGTAGAGGTACGTGACCCACGGGATGACGGTGACGGCATCGGCCCAGGCGCTCCGGCCGTAGCCCTGGACCACGATGGTGGGCGAGACGCCGGTCGTGGCCCCGTTCTCGTGCTGGGCGTCGGCGATGTCGCGGGACCACTTGGTCCAGAAGAGGGCGGTGTCGTGCAGCCAGCAGGCCGTCGGGGCAAACGCCTGGGCGTCGCCCATCCAGCCGAGCCGCTCGTCGCGCTGCGGGCAGTCGGTCGGCACGGAGTGCAGGTTGGAGCGCAGGCCCCATCGCACGTTCGTCAGGATGCGATTGACGAGGTCGTTGGAACAGGTGAACGTGCCGGCCGGCGGCGGAGCCGTGTGCAGCACCTCTGAGACGACCGTCTCCTTGTCCGGCGGCTTGGGCAGGCCCGTGACCTGGACGTACCGGGCCCCGTGGTAAGTGAAGCGCGGCGACCAGACTTCCTGTCCACCGCCCCGGCAGATGTACCGGTCGGTGGCGCGGGCGCTGCGCAGGTTAATCTGGTCGACGCAGCCGTCGGGGCGGAGGATCTCGGCGTGCCGGAGCGTGATCTCCGTGCCCGCCTTCGCCCGGACGGTGAGCCGGGGCCGGCCGGCGTGATTCTGACCGTAGTCCAGCACGTAAACACCGGGTTTCGGCTCGGTGACCCGGACGGGCTTGAGGACTTCAGTTACCCGGACCGTCGGGCCGCGCTGGGCGCAGAACTGGCCGAACGGGTGCCCCTCGACGGCGATGGCGAACTGCCAGTCGGCGGCGTCGAAGCCGGGCCGGTTCCATCCCGGCTGAGCGAGGCGGGCGTCGTAGGTCACGCCGTGATAGATGGTGTCTTCGAGGATCGGCGAGGCGTGGGTCTTCCAGGTGGGGTCGGTCACGATGGTGCGGGTCGAGCCGTCCGCCATCTCGCAGACGATCTGGCACAGGAAGCGGAGGTTCTCGCCCTCGGCCGCGTGCCGCACGTGGCCCCCGGCCCATCCCAGGCCGCTGGACCACCAGCCGTTGCCGAGGACGGCGCCGATGGTGTTGTTGCCGTCGGCGAGGAGGTCGGTCACGTCGTACGTCTGGTACTGGAGGCGTTTCTCGTACTGTGTCCAGCCCGGCGTGAAGAGGTCCTCGTCGACGCGCTTCCCATTGATCGAGAGTTCGTACCACCCGAGTCCCGTGACGTAAGCGCGGGCCCGTCGGACGTCGCCCTTAAGGGTCACGCCCTTGCGAAGCATGAAGGAGCGGCGGGGGCCGTCGAACTGGGTGTCGATTTCGCCCCACACGCCGCCGCCGAACGGGCCGACCTTGGCGGCCTTGACCCAGCCGTCGGCCTTGAAGTCCGGGGCCTGCCAGTTCTCGGCGGCCTCCGTCGAGCACCGCCAGTCGGTGAGCGGCACGACGATCTGCTTGCCGCCGTACAGCGTCACGGTGACGCCGGCGGCGAGGCCGGCGGGACCGTCGGCGTTGGCGGCGGCGATGGCGATGACGTTCCGGCCGGCTTGCAGGGCCTTCTTGCCGCCGAACAGGATGTGCCGGTCGAGCGTCTTGAAGTCGCTTCCCTCGGCCGCCTTCTCCCCGTTGACGAACAGCGTGTAGCGGTTGTCGGCGGTGATGTAGAACTTCGTGTGGTGCGGGTCGGGATCGCCCGGCAACTCGATCGCCGTCCGGAAGTAGACGGCCTGGTTGTCTTTCGCCCCGTCCGGATGCCAGTACCAGCCGTCAATCTGCTTGGGGTCCTGGGTCATCTCGACCTGGGGCGAACTGATCCACCGGGCGGACCAGTCCTTCGAGTCCATCACGCCCATCTCCCAGCGGGCGATATCGGACCACGGCGAGGGTTTGCCGTCGGCGTCCCACGTGCGGACCTGCCAGAAGCACGTTGTCCCTGTCCCCAGCGGTTTGCCGCCGTACGGCACGAGGTGCGAGGCGTCGGACGCGACCTTGCCGGAGTCCCACCGGTCGGCTTGGCCGTCGGCCAGGTGCTTGGCCGAGGACGCCACGCGCACCTGGTACGCCGATTGCCGGGCGCCGCGCCGGTCGTCGGACACGTGCCAGGAGAGGCGCGGCCGTGGGACGTCCAGTCCCAGCGGGTTCGCCTGGTACTCGCACCTCAGGTGCGTGGGTGCGCCGGGACCGTCATCGGACCGGGCCGCGCCAACGCCCCCGCAGCCGGCGGCCACGACGGTGAAGATGCAGAGAAGGGCAGGGAGGCCTACCAACAGCAGCGGCCACATCGGCAAGCGGGTCATGACGTCGCGTCCTATCGTGTTTGGGCCTCGTGAAAGTGCGGTTCCGTCCCGGTGCGTGCGTCGGATCGTCGAACTTTGTCGAGTATAGGCCGGGCCGGTGGGGTGTCAAACCAAACCCTCGGGGCTCGGCGGGTCACGTTGGGTGGGTCGTTGTCCTCGTCGGCTTTGTGCGTTGACGAACGTCTGTCTGCGGCGCATAGTGGGGTCTTCGAAGCATGCCGCGCGGCGGGTTTCCGTACCCGCCCCGCCGAAATCGCCTGCTGCTGTCATGCGAATCCAGCCGGAAGGAGAGCGCCATGCCCGCCGATTGGCCGGAACCCGACGCCTTGTCCATTGCCCAGTCTTACGAACTCGCGAAAGGCGCCTACGCCGACCTCGGCGTGGACACCGACGCCGCCATCGCGCGGGCCCTGAGCGTCCCCGTCAGCCTGCACTGCTGGCAGGCCGACGATGTGGTGGGCCTGGAGCACGGGACGACCGGCGCGTCGGGCGGCATCATGGCGACCGGCCACTATCCCGGCCGGGCCCGCACCGGCGACGAGATGCGGGCGGATCTGGACCAGGTCCTCGCTCTCGTGCCCGGGACGCTGCGTGCCAACCTCCACGCGATGTACGCCGAAACGGGCGGCGCTGACGTCGATCGCGACGCGCTGGCGCCCGAGCACTTCGCCCGATGGATCGACTGGGCCAAGGCGGCTGGCATCGGTCTGGACTTCAACCCGACCTTCTTCGCCCACCCGAAGGCGGCAAGCGGATTCACCCTCTCGCACGCCGAGACGGGTGTCCGCGCCTTCTGGATTCGCCACGCCGTGGCCTGCCGCCACATCGGCGAGGCCATGGCCAAGGCGTGCGGCTCGCCGTCGGTGGTGAACGTGTGGATTCCCGACGGGGCGAAGGATTACCCGGCGGACCGGTGGTCCCCCCGCCGCCGACTCCGCGAGGCGCTCGACGAGACGTTCGATCCAAAACACGGCGTGGATACGGACCTCTGCGTGGACGCCGTCGAGTCGAAACTCTTCGGCATCGGCAGCGAGGCGTACGTCGTGGGCTCGTTCGAGTTCTACACCGCGTACGCCCTGTCGCGTGGCGTGGTGCAGTGCCTGGACATGGGCCACTTCCATCCGACCGAGACGATCGATGACAAGGTGAGCGCGCTCCTCGGCTTCCACGACCGGATACTCCTGCACGTCAGCCGGCCCATGCGGTGGGACTCCGACCACGTGGTCCTTTTCAGCGACGAAACGCGGGCGGTCTTCCAGGAACTCGTGCGGGGCGGGGCACTCGACCGCGTGTACGTGGCGCTGGACTTCTTCGACGCCAGCATCAACCGGTTGGCGGCATACGTCATTGGCACCCGTGCGGTGCGCAAGGCGATCCTGGCGGCGCTGCTGGAACCCGTCGACCGCCTGAAGGCCCTGGAGGCCGCGGGCGACGGCGCCGGCCGCCTTGCCCTCATGGAAGAACTCAAGACCATGCCGTTCGGCGCCGTGTGGAATCGGCTGTGCGCCGAGGCCGACGCTCCGCCCGCGGGCGCTTGGATGAACGCCGTCCGCGCCTACGAGCGTGATGTTCTGGCGAAACGGTCGTAACCGCCCCGCCGGTCGGTCGCGGGGACGGCTGCGCATTGTCGGCAAGTGGACGGGGACGTCGGCGGGAAGGGCCTGTATGCTCTTGCCGTCTCGGCGGCTGTTGCGGCTGCCATGGCCGGCCGAAACGGGACCTTTGGCACGGACGGAGACGATGATACCGAATCCCTTTTTGGGCGTGGTGCTGCACGCGATCGGCGGCTTTGCCGCCGGCAGTTTCTACATCCCGTTCAAGAAGGTCCGCGGGTGGGCGTGGGAGAGTTACTGGCTTGTGGGCGGGGTGTTCAGTTGGATCATCGCCCCGCTTGTGGTGGCAGCCCTGACGGTGCCGGACCTCTGGCATGTCCTGGCGTCGGCGCCGCCGGCGAGCCTGGCATGGTGTTTCCTCTTCGGCGTCTTGTGGGGCGTGGGCGGGCTGACGTTCGGCCTGTCGATGCGGTACCTGGGGATGTCGCTCGGCTACGCCGTGGCCCTCGGGTTCTGTGCCACATTCGGCACCATCATTCCGCCGGTCTTCACGGGCAAGATCGTCGGCATGGTCACGAACCTCTCGGGCTTCGTGACACTGGCGGGGGTACCGGTGTGCCTGGCGGGCATCGCACTGTGCGGACGGGCGGGGATGCGCAAAGAACGCGAGGTGACGGACGAGCAGAAGCGGGCCGCCGTCAAGGAGTTCAACCTGGTTCGCGGCCTGTGGGTGGCGCTGGCCGCCGGCGTCATGAGCGCCTGCATGGCGTTCGTCTTTGCGGCCGGCAAGCCGATTGCCGAACGGGCCGTGGAGGCCGGCGTGCGGCCTGTCTTCCAGAACTTCCCCGTCCTGGTGGTCGCGCTGGCGGGCGGGTTCCTGACCAACGGCGTCTGGTGTGCCATCCTCTCGATCCGAAACCGCACCGCGCGCGACTTCATCCGCGGGCCGTCGGGGGCGGGGCTGATCGGCAACTATGTGTTCGCGGCCCTGGCGGGCGTGACGTGGTACTTCCAGTTTTTCTTCTACGGCATGGGCACGACGCAGATGGGCAAGTACGATTTCTCGAGTTGGACGATCCACATGGCGTTCATCATCGTCTTCAGCAACGTATGGGGTTTGTACTTTCGGGAATGGAGAGGGTCGAGCCGGCGGACGCACCGTCTGGTTGTCGCGGGCCTCGTGGTACTCGTCGCCTCGACTGTCGTCGTCGGCGTGGGCAACTACCTCGCCGAGTAGGAAACGAGAGCGGTCTTCTGCACGCAAAAACCTAAACGAGATATAACGTTCCGTCGCGATGCACACGAACCGTGTCTCCGGGGGGTGCCGCGCGCGGTTGTCCGGGCTGCGGGCCTTTCCCGGCAGAATTTGCGAGCCGTGTGGCTGGGCCACGTGGCAATGGACGTCAAGCCTCTGTATGCGGAGAGAACGCACATGAAAGGTGCCAGGGCCTCGTGCTGCGTGGTTCAGGTCGTATTGTTGATCGCGGTCTTGGCTGCTCCCGCTGCGCGCGCCGGCGCCCCGTTGCTGCCTACTGACGAAACCGCGGCGCAGCGCGAGGCACGGTTGGCGTGGTGGCGCGAGGCGCGGTTCGGCATGTTCATTCATTGGGGACCGGCCAGCCTCAGCGGAAAGGAGATCAGTTGGTCGCGCATCGGCCATCCGCACGACCATCCGGGCCACCCATCCGTAGCGGCGGAGGAGTACGACAACCTGTACAAACGGTTCAACCCCGTCAAATTCGACGCCGACGCGTGGATGCGGCTGGCCAAGGAGGCGGGGATGAAATACGTGGTCTTCATTACCAAGCATCACGACGGCTTCTCAATGTGGCACACCCGTCGGCGTTCGCATTACAGCATTGCCGACACGCCCTTCCGGCGCGACATCTGCAAGGAGATTGCCGACGCCTCCCACGCCCACGGCTTGAAACTGGGCTGGTATTATTCCACGCGCGACTGGACCCACCCCGATTACCTCGTCGGTGATAATCGCAAGTACGACTCATTCTACAGGGGGCAGATCCGGGAACTGCTCTCCGACTACGGCCGGGTCGACATGCTCTGGTTCGATCACGTGGCGGGCAACTGGCGCGATTACCGGTTCCGGGAACTGTTTGAGATGATTTACCAATTGCAGCCCGGCGTCCTGGTTAACAACCGGGCGGCGAGGTTCATTCATAGGACCGAGGACGAGCCGACGCCCGACCTGCGGCAGTTGGTCCGCGGGGACTTCGACACGCCCGAGCAGCGGATCGGTACCTTCCAGAACCGCCGGCCGTGGGAATCGTGCGTGACGATCACCGAGTGCAAGGGCGGCGGCTGGTCATATCGTCCCGACGGCCGGACACGCTCGTTCGAGGAATGCCTGCGGATGCTCGTCAACTGCGCGGTGGGCGACGGCAACCTGCTGCTCAACGTCGGGCCGCTGCCCACGGGCGAAATCGCCGCCGACCAACAGAAAGTCCTCCGCCGGCTGGGCCGATGGTTGGACAAGTACGGTGAGAGTATCTACGCCACGCGGGGCGGGCCGCTCCGCAACGGCGAGTGGGGCGGCACGACCTACCGCGGCAAGAAAGTCTACCTCCACGTCCTGAAACGCAGAGCCGAAGCGCTGCGCCTGCCGCCCCTGAACGCCCGGGTCGTGCATGCCGAGGCACTGACCGGTGGCCGGACGCGGTTTGTCCAGACCGCCGACGGCGTGCGCGTTACGGTGCCTCCCGGGAATCAGGACACGCCCGACATCATCATCAAGATGCAGTTGGATGCCCCGGCCGCCGCAGAGTTCGTGGATGGCGGACCCCTGCCAGGTGCCGAGCCGGTGCCGCCTCCAGCGCCGGCGGCGCAGGAATCTAGATGAAGTGGGCTGAAGGGCCGCCGCATCACATTCAAACAAGGGAGCCGATCCCATGAGCAGGCACATGAGCCACGTCCTGCGAAGCGCGGTGGGACCGGTGCTGGCCTGCGCCGTGTTGGCGGCGGCGGCCTGGGGTGCCGACTGGGATGTGGCAGACCCGGCCCAGGTGGCGCAGGCCCCGTCGGACGCCGCCGGCTATCCCACCCGGGACCCAAGTCTGGACGCGCTGCCGGGCTTCCAGAATCCGCCGCCGGGTTACGGCGAGGTGCCGTTCTGGTGGTGGAGCGGCGACCCGCTTCGGAAGGACCGGCTCCGGTGGCAGATCGAGCAGTTGCACCGCAAGGGCGTGGCCGGCATGCAGGTGAACTACGCCCACCAGGACACCTCCGGCTGGCCGACCTATCCCGCCGAGCCGCCCATCTTCTCCGATGCGTGGTGGGCGATGTGGAAATCCGTGGCCGGCGAGTGTCGAAAACGGGGCATGGGCATCGGCCTGAGCGGGTACACCCTCGACTGGCCGAACGGAAAGAGCCTCATCAGCCGTACCATCTACGCCGACCCTGAAATCCAGGGACGCGAACTGGCCGTCGGAATGAAACAGCACGCCGAGGCCGGCAAGCCGGTCGCCTTCCCGCTTCCGGATGACACGGTGGCCGTGCGGGCCTACCCCCTCGGCCGGGAGGGCCTCGGGCCCGGCGCCATCGACCTGTCGGGCCGCGTCCGGGACGGCCGGCTGCACTGGACGCCGCCGCAAGGCGACTGGGAGGTCTGGGTGTTCACGGCGGCGCGCAAGCCCGGCACGCTCAACCCCATTCATCCGCTGGCTGGGCGACGGGTCGTCGAGCAGTTCTTCCAGCGGTTTCAGGACCACGCGCCCGGCAAGTCGGCCGCCGGGTTGAACTACTTCTTTCACGACGAGCTGAAGTTCGGCGTGGGCGACCGTGTCTGGACGGATGATCTGCCTGCGGTGTTCCGGCAGCGCAAGGGCTACGACCTGTTCGAGGCCTTGCCGGCCATGTTCCAGGACGCCGGCCCCAAGACCGTGAAGTACCGCCTCGATTTCATGGACGTGAAGACGTGCCTCGTCCAGCAGCGCTACTTCATCCCGATCTTCCGGTGGCACTGGAGCCGCGGCAAGATCTACGGGTGCGACCAAGGCAGCCGTGGCCGCAATCCCATGGAGTTCGGCGACTACTTCAGTTGCGTGCGCTGGTACACGGCACCCGGCCACGACACGCCGGGCGGCCGGGCCGACCTCATCAAGGGCAAGGTCTCCTCGTCCATCGCCCAACTCTACAAGCGGCCGAGGGTCTGGCTCGAAGGGTATCACAGCCTCGGCTGGGGCGCCACCCCCGAGAACCTGATGTTCGCCACGCGGGAGAACTACCTTTACGGCTGCAACCTGCTCAACCTCCACGGGCTGTATTACACGACGCACGGCAGTTACTGGGAATGGGCGCCGCCGTCCTACCATTTCCGTATGCCGTACTGGGCGCACATGGGCGTGTTCCTGAAGTACTTCGAGCGGCTCTCGTACTTGATGAGCCAGGGCGCCCACCGCTGCGACGTGGCCGTGATGTACCCGGTGAGTCCCGGGCAGGCCCGTCTCGGCGGCCGGGAGGCGACCGACACGGCCTTCGCCTCCGGCTCGGCGCTCTTCAACGGCGGCTACGACTTCATCTTCATGGACTTCGAATCGCTGGACCGTGCCGAGATCCGCGACGGCCGCCTCCATGTGTCCGACGCCTCCTACCGTGTGCTGGTGCTGCCGGCGATGCGGGCGGTCCGATGGTCCACGCTGGAGAAGGCGCGCCAGTTTTACCGTCAAGGCGGCATCGTGATCGCCGTCGGGGCGCTGCCCGAGGCGAGTGACCGTGCCGGCCGCGGCGATTCCCACCTCGACGCTGCGGTGAAGGAACTGTTCGGCGCCACGGCCGCCGAGGCCGCCGGCGGCGCCCGGCCGCCGGTTCAGACCAGCGATGCGGGCGGGACGGGCTTGGCCTTCCTCGCTCAGGGCGCTCCCGCCCAGCGCCGCTACGACGGCGGTTTCGTCGGACGATGGGCGTGGGCGAAGCAGCCCGCGCAGAACGTCTTCTGCAAGGCCGTCTGGCACGCCGAGTCGTCCGCCGCCGAAACGTGCCGCGCCCGCTTCTTCTGCGATAACGAAGGGACCCTGTACGTCAACGGGAAGCGCCTCTGCGACGACGTGGACCACACGCGCGGCTGGACCGGCAACGTCACGCTCCGGGACGGCGACGTCATCACCATCGACGGCCGCGACCACGACCCGCCCGGCAGACGCCGGACGGCGGGGCTGTTCCTGGCGATCGTCCGGGACGGCAAGACGGTCGTCTCCACCGGGGATCTCCGCTGCACCGTAGACCGGCCGCCCGGCAAACGCTGGCGGACCGACCCGTCCACCGCGGGGCTGGCCCCGCTGGACCCGACCAACGTCCACGAGGCCCACCTGGGCGGCGCCCGGGGCGGCCTGGGGGCCGTGCTGGCCGGCAAGGTGGCCGAGATGGTTCCGCCCGACGTCCGGTCGGACCACCCCATTAAGGCGACGCATCGCCGGATCGGCCCGCGCGAGGTGTACCTGGTCATGGGGGCGCCCCGCGGGTCGGCGTGCACCTTCCGCGCCACCGGCCGGGCCGAACTGTGGGACCCCTGGACGGGCCGGGCTCGCCCGCTGCGCGTGCGGGACCGCGATGCCGGCCGAAGCACGGTCCGCATGCCGCTCGAGGATTACGAGGCGCAGGTCGTCGTCTTCACGCCGGGCCGGCCGCACGTCGATCCGCCGCCGCGGCGGGAGCGGCCCGTGCAAACCATCGCGTTGGATGGCGAGTGGGAGTTTGAACTGAAGCCGACGATGGACAACCGGTTCGGCGACTTCCGCCTGCCGGTCGCCGACGAGGTGATCGGTCCCGAGGCGCGCCGCTTCCGCCACGCCGTCGAGCGAGGCGGCGCCACCGGCTGGAAGGAACCCGATTTCGATGACGGTCGCTGGGAGCGGGTCACGTATGGCTTCGGGCCGCAGTTCTGGGTGCTCGGTCTTGTGCTGCCCGATACTGCGAGCGACGCATGTGATTTGCAACTGGCGAAACTGGATCGGGTGAATCCGGAGGCGGCGGTCACCATCGACGGGAAGCCGTTCCGCTGGCGCCCGTACCGGTTCTCGTGGCGCTGGGGACGCGAAGGCGACCCCGGTCACCAGGGGTTCCACGGCCTGAAGGGGCAGGTCAGCGACCATTTTCTCTGCCTCGGCCGACGCCGCCGCGGGCACAACGAGTTTCTCTACGGACCGGAGATTCCTGGCGGGCGGTATTACCTGTGGACCAGCGCGACGGTCGACCGGGCGACCACGGCCCGCATCGTGTCCAGCGCCCCCCGGAAGGGCAAGCGGCCCCATGGGTCTCCGCTGCTGACGTCGGCGGCCGTGTTCGTGAACGGGACGCGGGTCCCCGACGTGCAGCAGGCGGTGTCGCTGCGGCCGGGACCCAATCCGATCCTGGTTCGTTACGACGATGCCGGCCGCGGCTTCTTCGTCCTGAAACGGGAGGACGCCGGGCCCGGGCCCGACCCGCGCAGCCGCACACCCCTCGCGATGACGTGGTTCGACGATCCGGCCGTGGTCCCGTTCGACGTGCACGCCGGGGCGGGGCCGGCCGAGTGGTTCCGGTTTACGGCCCCTCCGGGTCTGCGGGCGATGCGCGTGACGGCCAGGGGAACGGTGGAAGCCTGGGCCAACGGTCGGTCCATGCGGGCCGTCGGCGGAGGACGTTTCGAGGCGGCCGCGCCGCTCCGCCGCGCGGCGACTGTGGCTTTGCGCATCGTGCCGGAGACCGGATACTGCGGCGCGGCGGCGTTGCCGGAACCCATCCGGCTGGCGTGCGGCCCAGGCGTCACGGCATTGGGCGACTGGTCGAAGACGGGTGCGCTGGCGTGCTACTCCGGCGGTGCGTGGTATCGGAAGTCCGCAATACTCACCTCGGAACAGGCCGGCGGCGAGGTGGTGCTCGACCTGGGCAAGGTCGTTGCGACGGCCGAAGTGCGCGTGAACGGGCGGGAGGCCGGCATCCGCGTCGCGCCGCCCTGGCGGGTGGACGTCAGCGAACAGGTGACGGCCGGGGACAACCGGATCGAGGTTCTGGTCTATAATACCCTCGCCAACCACTTCGTCACCGTGCCGACCCGCTATCGGGGGTCGCTGACGTCGGGCCTGCTCGGCCCGGTGCGGTTGACGGTGTACCTTGGGAGGCGGCCGGATGATAGGGCCGGCCCGTGAAACGCGCCGGCCAGACTGGTGCCGGCGAATCGGATGCCACGTGGGCTGAGAAAGTGCAAAGGAAACACGGCATGGCCGATGCGAGAAAGCCCCTGACGCCCCGCGAGCGTGTCCTGACGGCCCTGGCCCACCGCGAGCCGGACCGCGTGCCCATCGATCTCGGCGGCAACCAGACGGGTATCCACAAGGACGCCTACCGGGTGCTCCTCGACCACCTGGGTTTCGATGAGGTGGTCGAGATCATGGACCCCGTCCAGCAACTCGCCCGCCCGAGCGAGGCCGTGCTCCGCCGGCTGCGGGTCGACACGCGGTACGTCCATGCCGGCGCGGGCGAGGGCTTCGAGGGAGGCATCACGCAGGCACGCCGCGGCGGGCGTCTCTGGCACGACCTCGTGGACGAGTTCGGCGTCCGCTGGTCGATGCCCGACGACTCGCCCCTCTACATGGACATCACGTACCACCCGCTCGCCGACGCCACCGTCGACGACCTCGCCGACTACCCTTGGCCGAAGGGCGATGACCCGGCCCGGTTCGAGGGGCTCCGCGACCGGGCCCTCTCGATCCGCGAGGGCTCGCCGCCCCACGCCGTGGTCAGCGGCATCGCCGGCGTGGTGTACGAAACCTGCTGGTACCTGCGCGGCCTGGAGCAATGGTTCATGGACATGCTCGAGCGTCCGGCGTTCTGCGCGGCCTTGCTCGACCATATCCTGGCGTTCTGGCTCGGTTGGTTCCGCCTGTTCCTCGAGGAGGCGGGCGACGTCGTCGACGTCATCACCCTCGGCGATGACATCGCGGGGCAGGGCGGCCCCCTGTTCCGGCCCGAGTTCTACCGGCAAGTCGTCAAGCCCCGGCAGAAGCGGCTCGTCGAGTTCACCAAGACGCGGACCGACGCACGCGTCTGGTACCACACCTGCGGCGCCTGCAAGACGTTTATCCCGGACCTGCTGGACAACGGCATCGACATTCTGAATCCCGTTCAGATCAGCGCCCACGATATGGACCCGGCCGACCTGAAGGCCCGCTTCGGCGACCGCCTCGTGTTCTGGGGCGGGGCCATCGACGCCCAGCACGTCCTCCCGACGGCCGACCCGGACACCGTGCGTGAGCATGTGCGGCGGAACCTGGAGGCCTTCATGCCCGGCGGTGGATACGTGTTTAATAACGTCCATAACATTCAGGCAGGCGTGCCGGGGGAGAACATCCTGGCCATGTATGATGCTGCCTGCGAGTTTGGGCAGTATGGAAGGGCCCCTGCGGGCGGCGGGGGCGCGGTCCCGTAATCGACATACAGGGGCAGTACCGGTGGTCGCTGCAGCGTCAAGGAGATACGCCGTGCATCGCGTGTTCCATCCGTGTCCCGCGTTCCTGCTGATCGGGTTCGTGGCCGTCGCGTCGGCGGACGGCGGCGGGGTGCAGACGGTTGCGCCGGATCTGACAACCAGCCGAGTGGCCACGACGGACCTGGCGGAGGGTTTTCGGAACCCGCCTGCCGAGGGACGGCTGCGCTGTTTCTGGTGGTGGCTCAACAGCAACGTCACCAAGGAGGCCATCACCCGTGACCTGGAACAGATGAAGGCCAAGGGCTTCGGCGGCGCCCTGATCTTCGATGCCGGCGGCGCCGCACAGCGCGGCAACCGTCCTGTGCCGGCCGGCCCGGCCTTCCTCAGCGACGCCTGGCGCGGGCTGTTTTGCCACGCCGTCGAGGAAGCGGATCGGCTCGGCTTGGTGCTGAGCCTGAACATCCAGAGCGGCTGGAACCTTGGGGGCCCTTCCGTGACGCCCGACGAGGCCGCCAAGCAGGCCGTCTGGGCCTTCGACCGTGTCCGCGGGCCCGGGCGCGTGCGCCGCAGGCTACCCGACCCCGGTCGCAGGGACGGCTTCTATCGGGATGTGGCGGTGCTGGCCTGGCCGGTGCGGGGAGAGGACGAGGCGAAGGCGAGCGAGGCGCTCGCCGCCGTCCGTGCCCGCTCCGCGCAGAACGGCCATCCCGCCCTGCACGCCGTCGATGGCGACCCGGAGACCTTCTGGGTGTCCGGCGGATTTCGTCCCGGCGACGGGCCGACGGCGGACGAACCGGAGTGGCTCGAACTCGTCCTGAAGCGGCCGGTCAACGTGACGGGCCTTGTCGCCCACGGGCGTCCGGGATACGGGCCGCGCGAGGCCGCGCTCCAGGTCGCGGACGGCAAGGGTTGGCGCACGGTGCAGCCGTTTACCGTGGGCAAAGACGGTCGGTTGCAGGTCGCGTTCGACGAGGTGCGCGGCCGCCGGTTTCGCATCCTTATCACGGATGCCTGGGACCCCCATGGGCCGAAGGCGCCCCGGAACGTGCAGATTCAAGAGATCTGCCTGACGGGCGAGGGCCGGGTCTGGCCCCGCCCGGTGTCGGCGCGCCGGCCGATCCGCCTGCTGCCGATCAAGACCGCGGCCCGGGAGTTCGGCGGGTCCGCCCCCGACTGCTCGGCGCTGCTCGACTACGGTCAGGCCGTGCCCGGTGAGGAAGACTGCCGCCACGACGACGTGGTCGTGTTGACCGACCGCCTCGGTGCCGACGGTGCCCTGAACTGGGACGTGCCCGGGGGAGAGTGGCAGATCATGCGGTTCGGCTACACCCTCTCGGGCGCGAGGGTCTCGACGCACAGCCAGGGGTGGGGCGGCCGGGTGCTCGATTACCTGGACCCGGCGGCGCTCGAAGCCTACTGGGAGCGGGTGGTCCGACCGCTGATCGAGGACGCGGGCCCCCGGGCGGGCCGCACACTCCGCTACCTCCACACGGACAGTTGGGAACTGGGCGGGGCGAACTGGACGCCCGGATTCATCAGGGAATTCCGCAATCGCCGGGGCTACGATCCCACGCTGTACCTGCCGGTGCTGGCCGGCCGGATCGTCGACAGCCGGCCGGTGAGCAACCGCTTCCTGTACGATTTCCGGCGCACGATCGGCGACTGCATCGTCGAGTACCACTACCGCCAGTTGGCGCGGCGGGCACATCGGCACGGGCTGGGTATGCACCCGGAATCGGGCGGCCCGCACGGGGCCCCGATCGATTCGCTCACATGCCTCGGCGTGAGCGACATTCCCATGTCGGAATTCTGGGCACGCTCCGACCGCCACCGGGTGCGCCCGGAGGACCGTTTCTTCGTCAAGCAGCCCGCCTCCGTGGCCCACACGTACGGGCGACGGTTCGCCGGCGCCGAAGCTTTCACCACCATCGGACCGCACTGGGAGGCCTCGCTCCAGGACAACCTCAAGCCCACCTTTGACCAGGCCGCCTGCGAAGGCTTGAACCTGGCCTTCTGGCACACCGTCACCTGCTCGCCCGCGTCGATGGGCATCCCCGGGCAGGAGTACTTCGCGGGGACGCACTTCAACCCGCAAGTGACCTGGTGGCCTCGCGCGGGCGCATTCGTCGGATACATCAATCGGTGCCAGTTCCTCCTCCAGCAGGGCCTGTTCGTGGCGGATGTGTGCTTTTACTACGGGGCCGGCGTGCCGAACTTCGCCCAGTTGAAGCAGTCGGACCCCGCCGGCGTTCTGCCTGGCTACGACTACGATGTGGCCACCGCCGAGGTGCTGCTTGACCGGATGCGCGTGAAAGACGGGCGCCTCGTCCTGCCCGATGGGATGCGTTACCGGCTCCTGGTCCTGCCTGACCAAGCCGCCATGCCGCTGCCGGTCCTCAAGACGCTGACCGATCTGGTTCGACGCGGGGCCACCGTCCTTGGACGCAGACCGATGCATACGCCTGGGCTCAGCGGCTATCCGGAGTGCGATGCCACGCTCGAGCGGCTGGCCGATGACCTGTGGGGGCCGGTGGACGGCCGGCAAGTCAGGGAGCGGCAGGTCGGCAGGGGCCGCATCATCTGGGGTCGCTCCGCGCGCGAGGTGTTCGCCGCCGACCGCGTGCCGCCTGACTTCGCCTACGATGCGGACCGGCCGGGCGCGTTCCTCGACTACATCCACCGCCGCGTCGGCGAGGCCGACATTTACTTCGTTGCCAACCGTCTTGACCGATGGGTGCAGGCGCGGTGCACGTTCCGCGTCGCGGGCAGGGTCCCCGATCTGTGGGACCCGGTCTCGGGGACCATCCGCCGGGCCGATGCCTTCGAGCAGGTCGACGGACGGACCACGCTCCCCTTGAGGTTCGCGCCCTACGGTTCCCTCTTTGTGCTCTTTCGCACGCCTACCGACGAGGCCTCGGGGCCGGCCGAGCGGAACAGTCCCGTGCTGAGCGAGCCGCACGAACTGCCCGGGCCGTGGGTGGTTCGATTCGACCCGACGCGCGGCGGCCCGGAGAAGGTGACTTTCGATCGTTTGGTGAGTTGGCCGGAGCGGCCGGAGGACGGAATCCGGCACTACGCCGGCGCGGCCGTCTACCGCACCCGCTTCGACGTGCCGCAGGGCCTCCGCGGGTCCGGCGACCGGCTCGTCCTGGACCTCGGCGAGGTGAAGCACCTCGCGGCCGTGCGCCTCAACGGCAAACCCCTGGGCGTACTGTGGGCGGTCCCGTTCCGCGTCGACGTCACCCAGGCGGTCAAGCCTGCGGGCAACGTACTTGAAGTCGAAGTGACGAACTTTTGGCCCAACCGTCTCATCGGCGACGCCGGTCTGCCCGCCGGGAAGCGCATCACGCGGACCAACGTGACGAAGTTCGACAAGGACGGTCCGCTGCACCCCGGCGGTCTGCTCGGTCCCGTCGGCATTCTGCGGAGCGCGCCATGACGCACGTTCGTGCGGTGGGCCTCGCTCCGCGGAAGGGCGCGGCCGCCCCGTTTCACGGGTTTGAGCCTCGGTCGTTTGCAGGTGACGGGACCGTCGGAAAACATCCTCGCCATGTACGACGGGGCCTGGGCCTTCGATTTCTACGGCACCGGAGGTTCCCTGCGCACGTTTGACTCCACAGAAAGGAACGCAATCATGCGACGCTTCTTGACCCTCGCGCTGATATTGGCGGCCGGCTGGCTGGCCGTTTCCTGTGCACGCGTCTCGGCCGAGCGAGCCGACGACTGGCCCGCGCTCGAGCGGCAGTTCACGGACGTGCCGATGGAAGGCCGCCGGTTCACGGGCCCGCTCTTCTGGCTCGACGGCGACGAGGGCGAGGAGCGCCTCCGCATGTACATGGAGAAAGTCGCCGAAGGGCACAACGGGACGTTCTGCGCCGAGTCCCGCCCCCACCAGGACTGGCTCGGTGAGGGGTGGTACCGGGATCTGGCCACCTGTCTCGACGCCGCCCGTGCACACGACCTCACGATGTGGATCTTCGACGAACGCTGGTGGCCGAGCGGCGAGGTCGGCGGCCGCGTCCCCAAGCAGTACGCCAGCAAGTACATGGACGCCACTGCCGCCGACGTCCAGGGGCCGAAGACCGTGACCCAGGGGGTGCCGACTGACCACCTCATTGCTGTCCTCGCCGGACGGCGCAACGAGGGGGGCATCGTCGGCGACACTCTCATCGACCTCACGGATCGCGTCCGCGACGGAACGCTCCGCTGGCAGGCACCGCTAGGGCGATGGCAGGTCCTCGTGTTCACGTGGCGGTACATGCGGGAGCGCGGACGCGGGTACCTCGTTGACGGCGCCAGCCGCGAGGCCGTCAATTGGTACCTCCAGACCGTCTACCAGCCCCACTACGACCATTTCAAGGACGCGTTCGGCAAGACAATCAAGGGCTACTTCTACGACGAGCCGCAGACCCAGGGCGACTGGGGCACGGAGGTTATACCGCTGCTGAAGGAGCGGGGCGTCGACTGGAAACGGTGCCTCGTGGCGTGGAAGTGCGGCCTGGCGGATTCCGACGCCCAGACCGCCGCCCGGTACCAGTACCAGGACGCCTTTGCCGAGGCCTGGGGCCGGACCCTCTACGGCGGCATCACCGACTGGTGCCACAAGCACGGGGTGCGGTCGATCGGCCACTTCCTGGAGCACAAGTGGGAGTACCTGAGGCCGGACCTCTGCGCCGGCAACATGGTCCAGTTGCAGAAGTACTCCGACATGGGCGGTATCGACCTCGTCTGTCGGCAGTTCTACCCCGGCGACCGGAAGATGGGCCTGTGGCAGATGGCCAAACTCGGCAGTTCCATCTCGCACGCCTACAACAAGCCGGACGACCTCGCCATGTGCGAGATCTTCGGCGCCTACGGCCAGGACATCACGTATCTGCAAATGAAGTGGTTGCTGGACCAGATGCAGGTGCGAGGCACGAATTTCATGATCACCCATTCGTTCAATCCCAACTCGCCGTACGACACCGACTGCCCGCCGTATTTCTACAACGGGGGCTTCGAGCCGCGGTGGCCCCTGTATCGCGTGTGGGCAGACTACAACAACCGCCTGAGCCTGCTCTTGACGGGCGGGCGGCACGTCTGCCCCATCGCCCTGCTGTACCTGGGCAACAGCGGGCACGTGGGGGAGGCCGTGACGCCCGAGCAGATGACCACCGCCATCCAGGACGCCCTCCTCGACTGCGACTGGTTGCCGTACGACGTCTTCGAGCACGATGCCGATCTCGACGGGCGGGCGATTCGCCTCCACGACGAGGCGTACCGCGTGCTCGTCGTCCCGCCGGTCGAGGTCATTCCCTATGCCACCCTGGTGAAGGCGAAGCGCTTCTTCGAGACGGGCGGCATCGTCGTGGGTTATAGCTTCCTGCCGACGAAGTCCGCGACGCTCGGCAAGACGGCCGAGGATATCGCGACGGTGCGCCACGCGGTGTGGGGCGAGACGCCGGCGCCCGGCATCGGCGTCTGCAAACGCAGCGAGGCCGGCGGCCGGTCGTACCTCCTGCCCGAATCGCCCACGGCCGAGCAGGTCCGGCAGACGCTCGTCGAGAACGCCGGCCTGGAACCTGCCCTGGAAGTCGTCGAAGGGGAAACGGGCGGCCGCGTCCACGTCCTGCACCGGGTGAAGGGCGGACGCGACGTTTTCCTCGTCTGCAACCAGCATCACGAGGGCGGGGCCCGGCGGCTCCGGTTCCGCGCCCGCGCGGCGGGCGTGCCGGAACGGTGGGACGCCATGCGGAACGAGATCACCGCCGTCCCGCACGAGCGCGCGGCCGACGGTACCTCGACGTTCGATCTCGTGATGGAGCCGAACGAATCGGCCATGCTCGTCTTTGCGCCGGAGGCGCGGGGGCTCCCCGCGCGGTTTGAGTTGCAGAAGCCGGTGCGGCCGGCGATCGCGCTGGAGCGCGTGCCGGTGGCGGAGCAGCCGCCCTCGGCCCCGCCGAAGGAGGCGGAGACGCCTGCGCCGCGCACCACCTTCGAGGGCTGTTCGTGGGTGTGGTATCCCGGCGAGAATGCCGCCAGCGCCGCCCCGCCCGAGGCCCGGTACTTCCGCACCGAGATCGACCTCCCCGACCGCAAGGTCAAGCGGGCCGTCTTCACCCTGACCGCCGACAACACGTTCACGCTGTATGTCAACGGCGAGGAGGTCGGCACCGGCAACGAGTGGAGCCGACCGTACCGCGTGGATATCACGAAAGCCATCCGCCCCGGGGCGAACGCCCTGGCGGTCAAGGCTGTCAACACCACGACCTCGCTGAACCCGGCGGGGCTCATCGGCCGGTACGTCGTCGAGTTTGAGAAGGGCGAGGCCCTTGAGTGTTGCATCGACGCCTCGTGGCGCTCCGCCAAGGATGCCCCCGACGGCTGGACGAAGCCGGGGTTCGACGGTGCCGGGTGGAAAACGGCCGAGAAGATCGCGGACTTCGGCGGCGGACCGTGGGGCGCCCGCGGGCGCGGCGGACGGCGGCTGACGACCAGCCCCATTCAGGCGGACCTCTATCGCGGTCGCGTGACGCTCCCGGCGGACGTGGACCTGGCGGCGGTGCGGGCCGTCCTCGAGATGATCAACCTGCCGCGCGGGGCTGCCGCCGTGACGGTCAACGGGAAGGACGCCGGCGGTGTCATCGGCGGGCCGTACCGTCTGGACGTGACGGCGCACCTGAGGGCCGGCGAGAACACGGTCGAGATCGCGCCGCTCGCCCCGAATGCCGTCCGGCTCCTCTTCTACCCGGCGGGGCCCTGAGGCGACCCGCCGGGTACGGAGCGTCGTGTCGGGGGTGTCGGGCTCGGCGACCTCGACGGCCTGTAATCTGTTGGCAGCGTCACTTCACGGGAGCGTTTTCGATGACTCACGTCAGAATCGGATTGGTTGCGGTCCTCGTGGGCCTGATAGCCCCTGTCGGGTTGGCACAGCACACCAAGCGTACCCGGCCGGAGGCATGGGAGAACCTCGCCTGCGGCGGGCGATTCATGGACCGCTTCCAGCCCATGCCGATTCGGGGCGGACTGACGTCGGACACGTGGGGCGCCGACGCCGTCAAACCCCGCGACGTGACCAACGGCATCGAGGACCGCGAATGGTCGTATTGGGGCGGGAACATCGTCCTCGGCGATGAAGGCAAGTACCACCTCTTCGTCTGCCGGTGGCGGGAGGACTCGCCGAAGGGCCACATGGCATGGGGCGGTTCGGGGGTCGTCCGCACGGTTTCTGACAGCGTGTACGGCCCGTTCAGGGTCCTGAAGCCGATCGGCAAGGGGCACAATCCCGAAATCTTTCGGCTCCGGGACAGAACGTATTGCCTGTACTGCATAGGAGGTTTCTATCGGGCCGCCACGCTGGATGGGCCCTGGGAGAGGACCCGGCTGGCCTGTGACCCCCGCGGCCGGCGTGTCATCGCGGGGCTCTCGAACCTCAGTTTCGCGCGCCGCGAAGACGGTTCCATCCTGATGGTCTGCCGCGGCGGCGGTATCTGGATCAGCCGCGACGGCAAGGAGCCCTTCAGGCAGATTACCGACGGCAGCGTGTACCCGAAGGTCGAAGGGCGGTTCGAGGATCCCGTCCTGTGGCGGACCAACGTCCAATATCATCTCATCGTGAACGACTGGTACGGACGCATCGCGTATCACCTACGTTCCAGGAACGGCGTTCAGTGGAAAGTGGATCCCGGCGAGGCCTACCTTCCGGGAATCGCCGTCTACGAGGACGGGACGAAATCCGACTGGTACAAGTTCGAACGCATCAAGGTGTTTCAGGACGAGCGTGGCCGGGCCACGCACGCCAACTTTGCCGTGATCGACTGCCCGAAGCGGGAGGACAAGGCCAGCGACGCGCACAGCTCGAAGAACATCGTGATCCCGCTGACCGTTGGTCGGCTTCTCGCGATCGTGGATCGAGAGAAGATCACTGCGGATACCGGGCGAATCCGCCTGCACGTCGCCGCTGAGAAGGGGTTCGATCCGCACACGGATGTGGACGTTGCCTCGCTCCGGTTCGGCGCCCCCGAAGAGGTCGACTTCGGGCGAGGCTGCCGACCGGTGGGGACCGAGAAGGATGGGAAGGACCTGATCGTCGTGTTTGACGGTCAAAGCAACGGTCTGACCGACGACAACTTCGCCGCCAAACTGCTCGGCCGGGACGCGGACGGCGAACTCCTGTTCGGCTACGCCCGGCTGCCGTGGCTGGACGACGTGGAACCGATCCTTTCCACCCGCCCCTTAAAGGTGACGGGTTCCCGGCTGGTGATCGAGGTCGAGAACGTCGGGCAGGCCCGGGCGGACGCGGCGCGCTGCGAGATGGAACTGAGGGACGCGTCCGGCCAGACGGTGGCGACGGGCAGTAGCGACGTGCCTCCGCTCGAGCCCTACGCCCGGACCGACGTCGCGTTCGGCCTGAAGCAGCCCCTCCACTCGGGCGGGACGTACCGCTGCACGGTCACCCTGCACCAGAACGGTCGCCGGCCCAGGGCGGAGCGTTACGACGTGAAGCCGTCGTCGTAGACCCGGGATGCAGCGCGATGGTCTTGCCCGTGCCCCGGGTCGAATCAGCCCGCCGGAATCGGGGTTGCAGGCCCTTGTGGGGCACAGTAACGCAGTAACGAAGTGACGCAGTAACGCAGGAGAGAGGGGAAATCCTGTTGCCATTGCGGGATGCCGGCACGTCCGAAGTCCCGAGTCCAAAGTCCAAAGCCAGAACGGCATGGGTGCTGCGGAGGGGATGATTGGTCGGTCAATCGCCCCTACGGGGCTCTCGGGATGGGCGGCGATGCGTTTCCACGGGCTTGCGCCGCGTGGCTA
>Ga0272441_10004088_pt1 | contig 26918 bp, 15 predicted proteins | sample SSMProp6N_FD_193582 | JGI IMG/M metagenome (GOLD analysis project Ga0272441, IMG submission 193582) | Marine sediment archaeal communities from Little Sippewissett salt marsh, Falmouth, MA, United States - SSM-Prop-6N | ecosystem: Environmental > Aquatic > Marine > Wetlands > Sediment ... | reverse complement strand
CTGCGGGGCGAATGGATGTATTGGGAGAATGTAGACCCCGACACCAACGAATGGGATCCGGACAGCGCGACTGTCGCGAAGAAGTCGAACACACGCACGGTCATCTTGGTCGTCGAGTAGTCGGGGCGAGTTTGCCCTGTCAAACGTCGGGGGATGGCAGTGAGGATGGCGCTTTCCGTTGGATTCGGCGCTACAGTGTCATGCTGGGCGAAGCACTACAGGCGAAGCTCGATGAGGAGGCAGATGATATGCGCGGGATGAAAGGTCGGGCGGAAGCGAGATATCCGGTGATTAGATTCGGGGCTGTCCTGTTGATTGCGTGGTTCTGCATCTGCGTTGGTCTCGTGGTGGGAGCAGCTTCCGATGCACCCGAGCGAATCGACAACGTGATTCTCATGATCCTCGATGGCGCCGGGCCGTACCAGTATGAGCTCACACGGCTCGTCTACGGCGACCTCCGTGTGGACTCGATGTACGCGGTAGGACTGATGACAACGCACTCGGCCGATGCGGAGATCACCAAATCACCGGCTGCGGCGACCGCTCTGGCAACGGGCCACAAGACGAACAACGACATGGTGGCGCTGTCTCCGGACGGGGGGAGACTGAAGACCGTTCTCGAGTACGCGCAGGACAGAGGAATGGGAACGGGCTTGATCACGACGGTCATGATCTACGATGCGACCCCTGCCGCCTTCGCTGCACACAGCGAGACTCGCTACAACCAAGCTGAGATCGCTTCGGAGATGATGGATCACGAAGTCGACGTGCTACTCGGCGGCGGCTGGACGCTGTTCTACGACGAGGATCTCCTGCCGAGAGCTGAGCAGCTGGGCTACACCTACGTCGAAGACGAGCAACAGCTGCTGAGCGTCACTGGGGGAAGGGTCCTGGGGCTTTTCGCACCCGTCGACATGAGCTATGAGCTTGATCGGCATCGGTCACGCGAGCCGTCGATCGCGCAGATGACCGCGAAGGCCATCGAGATCCTGTCGGCGGGAAGCGGCTCAGGCTTCTTCCTCATGGTTGAGGGTGGGAAGGTGGACTGGGCGGGTCACCGCAATGACGCTGCCTCAATCGCGGCTGATCTGAAGGCGTTCGACGATGCTGTGGGTGTAGCACTCGAATTCGCGGGCTCGAACGAGAACACGCTGATCGTTGTGACGTCGGATCACGAGTGTGGAGGCCTCTCATTCGTCGATTCTGATCGCCTTCACATCGCTTCATTCCTGGAAGAAGTGACAGCCAGCGCCGTGTTCATGGGAACCCAGTTCGACAAGGACCGGACGAACGTCGCGGAGATCATCGCGCAGTACACGCCCATCGAGCAGCTGACGCGGGGCGAGATCCGCAGGATCCAGGACTCGGGAAGCGGATGGATGGCAGGCGGGTTGCAGCCTGGGAACACGATCGCATCAGTCGTCAGCCAATATGCCAGGGCCAACTTCTCGACAACGGACCACACAGCGGCAGACGTTCCGCTGTTCTGGTATGGCGCCGGAGCCTTTGACTACTCGGGGACCTGCGACAACACGGACGTGGGGCAGGAGCTGATTGCCATCGTGACGAGGAACGACGTCTGGTCCGACGGCGTCGTCGACTGGAACGCGGCTGCAGACTGGGCTGGAACTTATGCAAGCGTGATCGGCAGCGTGGAGAGGGCCACCCCGTACGAAGGCACAACCTATCTCAATCTAGGCTCCCCGTATCCCGAGCGGCCACGCTTCGACGTGATCATCTCTCCTGAGTACGAAGAGGAATTCGTTGAGCGCTTCGGGCAGGCGCCGGCGGAGTTCTTCGACCAGAAGGATGTGGTGGTCTACGGAGAGATCCAGCTGGATACGGAAGGCGGCGCATACATCGATCTCCACGACCCGCATGCGATCAGGGTCATCGAAGATCAGGACCGGGACTAGCTCGCAACGGCACCATCGGCAAGCTGGGTTGTATCGATGAACCGGATTGAAGGGCGACGCGTACACGTGACTCTCTGACAGAGCCCACCTGCACTTCGATCCGAGAGAGGCTAGAAGAACGGCAACGGGAACTGGAGCAGCTGCAGGAGTTCGAATCCACCAGGCTCTAGCCCGCCTTGCCCATGGCGAGATCGCCAAGAGCTCGCCATGGGCTGCTCAAAGCATGCGCTCGCGTGCTACGGCGCAGCTGGTATCTCTACATCAACCCAAACGAGCCTGTGATCGGAGCTCGGGAAGGGGTACGTCCCCACCAACCTGAACAGAGGATCCGTCGAAAGGGGCCAGAACACCTCCGCGTGGACGATGCTCAGGGTCACGGAGGGCAACACGTAGTCAGCACGCAGGTTGCCGGTTGAGGCCTCGTTCCAGTCCGCCGTGTCATGTTGGGGGTCTCCGCGATGTGATGCGTTAGCCCCTCCCTGAAGGGCTGCCTGTTCGGCTGCACCATCACTCGCCGGTGCGACGTGAGTATTGATCCGCGGCGATTCGAGCAGTTGGAGGATGGCATTGTCTGTGGCGTCGCCATCGAACGGATCAGCATTCTGATCGCCCATGATTACGAAATGGCTTCCCAACTCGAGTCCTCCTGTCCGTCCGGCGTCATCGTAGATGTATTGGCTTCCACTGACGTAGTCGGCCCAGAAGCGAATCTCGTCGTGATTGCGACGACCGTTGGCATCTTCGGGGCCGTCATACACGGGCGGCGTCGGATGGCTTGCCAGAACGTGGATAACACCGTCGCCGACAAGGATCGGGATGTCCCAATGGCTCTTGGAGGATAGCGGCATGACGCTGAGCTCCCGAGTGCTGAACCAGCCTGCACCACTGGCCGGGTCGACGGGCAGCAGCGCGTTGGGCATATCCTTCCATAGGAAGTTGCGGAATGTTCTGACTCCCGCGGTGTCAATCGGATAGGTCGAAAGGAGCAGCATGCCATACTGCCCTTCGAACGCCCCGTAGCCAATCATCTGGCCGAATCGGGTAACGACGCCGGTATTGGATGGCCCCAGGAAGACGTAAGAGTACTCGATGGGCTCAGCTCCTCTCTGTCCTACGCCCAAGTACCTCGTCTGGAACAGCTCAGCAGCGGCCCCGTCCGAGTCATAGTCGAACTCATTGATGAGGAGCACGTCTGGGCGCACTCGCTGAATGATCTCAGCGATCGCCCGTGCCTGGGCGTCATTCCCTCGTAGGTCTGCAACGAGCTGCCCCTCTTCGCCCCGGTTGAGAGAGGCGTTGAATGCGGCGAATCGAATCGGACTCCCGGATGTATCTGAAGTCCCGTTGACGGCCCAGATGGAAGAACAGACCAGAATCGCCATTGCGATGCAGAGACCTCGCGCCCCTCTCCCGCCGCTTGCTGAATGCTCACCGAACACTTCGCTTCCTCCTTGCATGATCGCCTCGATCCAAGCCTGCCTCCGACGATGCGCGCGAGCATACGACCGAGCAGGGCCGCGAGGCAAACCGACCCTCTTCCCTTGACTCCAATCCAACCCAATCTGCCGCTGTCTGTGGCTATGAGCCAGACATGGATGAACACGCGAGCGCTGGCGCGCTCGTCCGAGATGCAGGCTTGCAGCCTCGATCTCTAGCGATGTCGCCGTATGCGAGCCGGAGGGCAGAAACGAGCGGAGCACAGGAACACCCCGTGCCCTTCGTTCATTCGAGAGGCGAGACGTCTGGGGGTTTGCGGCTTCTGGAGCAGACTCACGCGTCCGTGCTCGAAGGACTCGCCACTCGACCCCACAAACGAGAATGGGTGGGACGCACGATCCGACCCGTTCTTGCCTGGTACCCCATGGTGGACTGGTTACGGACTCGAGAATAGCTGGATTGACGAGACCTCTGATGCCCACAATCGACCTCGGCAGGACGAGAGAGCCTGGTTGTCCTTGCGACCGTGGTCCAGCTACACTGGATGGGGAGAACGATGGCTGTATCTGTCTTGTGGGATCGTGGCAGAAGGTCAGGAGGCCGCAACATGCACTCGATCAGCAGCACCTTTCCGCGTCTCGGGAAGTCTGTACTGGGGTTTTCGTTGGCTCTTGCCGCAGTCCTCATCATTGGTGCTACCTCGTCTGCACAGCCGGACCTACAGATACAGTCGATCGAGTACGACCCAAAGGAACCCACCGCGACAGATGAAGTCCTGGTCACGGTAACGATCGTAAACCGGGGGACTGCGGCCTCAGATCCGATCGACGGAACATCGTGGGATGCGTTCATCCAGATTGCACCTGACGCCGGCTACAAAGACACGACCGCTCCTGGTTACCAAGAGAGGCTCTTGAGCATTCCTGCTCTGGAGGCCGGGGAGACGCACGTGGAGACCGTCAAGGTCTCCGGAGCCACCGAGTACTACAGCATCCGCTGCAAAGCGCTGGCCGCGGACTTCCAAGCCACGATCACTGTGAGCAAAGCCCAACCGGATCTCCAGATTGAGTCGATCGAGTACACTCCACAGGAGCCCACTGCGACAGATGAAGTCCTGGTCACGATAACGATCGTAAACCGGGGGACTGCGGCCTCAGATCCGATCGACGGAACATCGTGGGATGCGTTCATCCGGATTGCGCCTGACGCCGGTTACAAAGACACGACCGCTCCTGGTTACCAAGAGAGGCTCTTGAGCATTCCTGCTCTGGAGGCCGGGGAGACGCACGTGGAGACCGTCAAGGTCTCCGGAGCCACCGAGTACTACAGCATCCGCTGCAAAGCGCTGGCCGCGGACTTCCAAGCCACGATCACTGTGAGCAAAGCCCAACCGGATCTCCAGATTGAGTCGATCGAGTACACTCCACAGGAGCCCACTGCGACAGATGAAGTCCTGGTCACGATAACGATCGTAAACCGGGGGACTGCGGCCTCAGATCCGATCGACGGAACATCGTGGGATGCGTTCATCCGGATTGCGCCTGACGCCGGTTACAAAGACACGACCGCTCCTGGTTACCAAGAGAGGCTCTTGAGCATTCCTGCTCTGGAGGCCGGGGAGACGCACGTGGAGACCGTCAAGGTCTCCGGAGCCACCGAGTACTACAGCATCCGTTGCAAAGCGCTGGCCGCGGACTTCCAAGCCACGATCACTGTAACATCGAATGAGACGGGCAAGCCCGACCTGATTTGCACTGCCTACTCGATGTCGCCCGAGAAGCTTGTATCGGGCGGAGAAGTCACAGTCCGCGCGACCGTAACTAACATCGGCAATGCTGACGCGGCTAGCAGCTTAGTCATGCTCCAGTTCATGGGCCTCCCAGGGGGAGTGAACGTCGTCACCGTTCCTGCCTTGACTCCGGGCGCAAGTCACGCGGTTTCCAGCACGTTCCCAGTGGCCGATGAATACGACCACTACGAGGGTGACGTGTTCCCAGTAAGTGCGAATGCGATTCTGAACTTCGGCGGCATTGTTACCGATGAAGCGTGCGCGGCCAACAACGAAGTGATGTGGTCGACGTCCGTGTACAAGACGGGCAAGCCCGACCTGATTTGCACTGCCTACTCGATGTCGCCCGAGAAGCTTGTATCGGGCGGAGAAGTCACAGTCCACGCGACCGTAGCTAACATCGGCAATGCTGACGCGGCTAGCAGCTTAGTCATGCTCCAGTTCATGGGCCTCCCAGGGGGAGTGAACGTCGTCACCGTTCCTGCCTTGACTCCGGGCGCAAGTCACGCGGTTTCCAGCACGTTCCCAGTGGCCGATGAATACGACCACTACGAGGGTGACGTGTTCCCAGTAAGTGCGAATGCGATTCTGAACTTCGGCGGCATTGTTACCGATGAAGCGTGCGCGGCCAACAACGAAGTGATGTGGTCGACGTCCGTGTACAAGAACACCGAGCCTGAAGACAAGGAGGTTACCTGTCCCGAAGAACGCATCATCACTCGCGGTGACTCGACAGCTCCGACGCAGGATCAGCTGGACTGGGCAGCGGGGCTTGGCCTGGCCTACGCCGATACACCGAAACCAGATGGCGCGACGGGCGATGCGATAGAGTGGATTGAGCGGGTCTGGTCGAACGCGACGCAGTCCTGCATCCAGACCATTGCCATGATCGAGCCACCGCTCGACTGCCCAAGGGACCGTATCGTCCAGTGCGACGAGTCCACCGATCCGACGTCCGAGGAACTCGAATGGGCAGGGCGCTTGGGTTTGACCTACTGGGACGATGGCCCCAAGCCGCTCCCAGAAGGTCAGTGCGGTCAGGACTGGGTTGCGCGCTGGTGGGGTGAAAGCCCTGAATCTGACAATGCTTGTAGTCAAGCCATTGACATCATGTACCCCACCCCTGAGATCGTCTGCCCGCAGGACGTCACGGTCTCCGGGTGCCCCGGGAACGCATCGACGATCGATCCCTCTGTGACAGGCACGGCAACATTCCCTGATCCCTGCGCAGTCGCTGTCGCTCTGGAGTATCAAGATGAGCACTGGGAAGCACTCGGTCCAGAACCCGGCGTCATCCACCGAGTGTGGCGAGTGTCCGATCGATGTGGCGAGACCAGTCGCTGCGACCAGACGATTCACTGGATCTCACCCTATCCGTACTTGTCCAGGTCCTTGGGGGGCACGCTCGCGGAGAGCAACATCGTCTTTGAGCTCAGCCACGTTCATCCTCAGCCTCCCATTTTCGAAGAGGGACGAGGAGAGAGCATCTTGATCGTTGGCTATGCCAGCAACAGCTCAGCGCCACCCGAAGAAGGCGATCCTGTGGCCGATACGGCTGTTGTGACAGTACTCGTGGACGGCAACCCAGCAGGCGGAACGACGCTCTCGGTTCTTCCAGGAGAAGAGGGCATTCGTTTCGAGATGCGTGTTCCCATTCCTTCGACCGTCGGGTGCCACGAGGTCACAGTGGCCATGGAATCCGGCAGTGTCAGCGGCTGCGTGTTCGTACGCCCTGCTGCAGAGGATCCAGACTTCTAGAGCCTGACGAGATCTCGATTCTGGCTTCTGTCGGTAGCTTCCCGGTCAACTGGCCGTTCGAGAAGCATCTCACCCAGTGAGCCTCAGCGTTGGTCTCAAACAGAGCTAGATGGCTGAGCCTCTGGAACGTCCAGCCTTGTCTCCGACGCACACAACCGACATCGGCAGCTCAGTCGATGGTTAGAGTGAAGAATTCCTCCCTTGGTGCCCAGATCTCTTCCATCCCAAGAATGTAAGATCCCAGCTGGGAGTACGTGTGCGAAGCGATTCCCTTACCGCTCTGCACACTCGCTATCACATGGTCCGCAAACCCATCGCCCCACGAAATTGAGTACTGGATGCCAAAGCGCCCCCAGTATTGAACGAGAACTTCCCCGCCGTTAATGGCAATGAGTTCGAGATAGCAGTTCGAGGTCGTGATTTGAACCGCCTGCTGAGCCACCGGGCTCCCTACAGGGTCTCGAAGGATGATCTGGTACTCAGTGGGGATCTGCTCACCAGATGCCCCGCCCGGGACTGGCTGATAGAAGTGCGCATAGAGCTCTTCCCAGCTGTTCACAGACGACTGGCCGTATGAAGTAGCCATATCATCGCCCCACCATATCGTAAAGCCGGGCTCAGTCACTCCCGTGACTCGCACCTGCACCCATCCCCGATCCTCTTGTATGAGTTCGAGATGCCCGACTTTCGTCGGCATCGGCGTGGCATCCTGAATCGTGCAGCCTGCCAGCATCAACAGGAGTGCGCCAAGAAGCAGGATCGATGTCTTCACGTTCTCCTCCCGTAACAGGTAGCTGCCATGGACTAACAACCATGGTCCAGCCACTCTCGCACCCTAGCACGGTCTCCAAGTCTGGGCCAAGTTCGAAGCGGGGCAACAGCCTACGCGCCACAAGTTGAGTCTTGAGCGTTCTGATCGTTCGAAATCTGCTCATGTGGCTCGCCTCAGCGAACGGGTCTCGAAGATCGGACCCGCGATGTACTAGGCTGCGAGCTGTCATGTCGATCTGGATCCGATAGCAGCGGCCTGGGTTTCTCCATCCTCCCCCCGAACGATACTATGAACGCTGCAATCACGTTCGTGCCGAATCGGTTATCGAACGAATTGCCTGTGAGGTGATCACAATGAGTCGACGTGCTGCTCTGGCTGTCATCTCGATCCTGTTTGCACTTCTGAGCTGTGGCGCAGTTGGACAGGAACTGGAACGCGTGTCTGGCGAGAGCGTTGGATGGTGGTGGTACGACAATGCCTCGGCAGAGGCGATCGGTGCTGCATTGGATGAGCACGGAGCACGACTGATCGACCTAGAGATCACATCCGCCTCACCGCTTCGTTTCTCCGCATGCATGATCAAGAACAGCGGATCCTACGCGTCTAGCTGGTGGTGGTACTACGGCGTTGACGCAAACCATGTCTCGGAGCTCCTTGATGAACTCAAGGCCCGCATCATCGATCTCGAGGTGCACTACGTCGACGGGCAACGCCGCTTCGCTGTCATCCTCGTTCCCAACACAGGCGCCCAAGCGAGAGCTTGGTGGTGGTACTTCGGCATCACGGCCGAGACGCTCTCTGATCTGATCGAGCAGCACTCCGCCCGCCTCGTCGATCTTGAAGTGCTGACGCAGTCGGGACAGCAGCGGTATGCTGCTGTGATGGTCTGTGACACCGGCGAGTATGGGGAGACATGGTCGTGGCACGTCGGTATCTCTCCTGGAGATATCTCTGAGATCCTTTCCTCCCAGGTGGTTCGCATACTTGATCTGGAAAGGATGTCTGACGGACGATTCGCGGTCATCCTTCTTCGCCCACGCAGCGAATCCTGGTCCTGGTGGTGGTGGTTCGGACTAAGCGAACACGATGTGGCAGACGTGGTCAACCAGACCGGAGGTCGGATTGTCGACATTGAGCCCCATACCCGCAACGGAGCAATTCGCTACGATGTTGTGCTCACGGGGAGCGACGATGGTTCTGACAGGGGGGCCTCTGTCGAAGGAATGGCACGCAAGGTCTACCCAATCGATATCGTGCTCACCACTACATCCGATTGGACGAGTGTCCGGTTCTTGGGCAGTGAAATCGATATCCAGGAACAGACGATCCTCGAGGGATCAGAGGCGGACGGTCTCGAGATCGAAACTTCGTCCACACTGTACGTTGCCCAACATTGCTGCGATATCACCCCCATCCAGGTCCGCATTCGTGCCCTCCTTTGCCTGGCGGACCCATCCGAGTGGCTGCAAATGCAGATTGAGAAGGGGCACATCGGCCAGACAACGGTCGCTCTGCATGTGCCCGGCGATCCCGATCCGATCGCCACATATCGGCACGCCGGCGTCGCGGACAATCCCGACCCAGCCAACACTCGTACGTTCAAGATCTACTGCCCCTATCTGACGGCCGATCTCACGCGGATCCTAGCCAGTCCTTCGGAGTAGACCAGCGCGATGCGGGGATGGATTGCTTGGCAGGAGGGATGCCAGAAGCATTTGCATCGAGGCTGTCGACCGGGAGATCGAAGAGACAGCGGGTAAGAGCTCGCAGTTCTTGAACTCGCTCAAGCTTGAGTTCGAAACCAGCCCACTAGGGGTTGAGAGTCCTGGTTTCGAACTGAAGGGTGACTGCTAGAAAGCTAGAGCCCATCTACAAGAAACCCTTCGACCTGGTGGCCGAAGGGCTCCGAACTGGCATCTGGTACGCCCGAGAGGACTCTGAATCTCTCGTCCTCCATGCTTCGCACGGAGGACGTTTGAGTTTGCTCCAGGAGTCGCAAACTCACAGAGGACTCGGCTCCCGGACGATCAAGACTGAAGCCACCTAGGATCGCAAGGATCCTAGATGGCTTCATCTGGTACGCCCGAGAGGACTCGAACCTCTGACCTTCGCAGCCGCAGTGCGACGCTCTAGTCCGCTGAGCTACGGGCGCATGCGTACTCAAGGGATCTCAAGGATCCCTTGAGTACGGGGCGGTTTCGCAAGGCGAAACCGCGATTCGATTGTCGTTTCGAAGTCCGTTTGCGTCAAGCACAAACTGCCTGAGACTGAGGCTCTGGCAGTTCGTGGCGGAGGGACGGGGATTCGAACCCCGAAGCCCTTGCGGGCGTACCGGTTTTCGAGACCGGCTCCTTGCCATTCGGTCATCCCTCCGTTGGCAATGGTAGAGCCTTCGAGAAGAGCGTTCAAGCGGCTGTCCTCGCCTGGACTACGGGGAAGAGATGGCGAAGGAGTAGGTCCCGGCTCCGGCACGTGTCACCAAGACGCGAACGCGATCGAACGGACCCTCGATGCGTACAGGAACGCCTCGAGTGATCGGCTCGATCCGCCATGTGCCGTCGGCTTGCACGGCGCCGGCAAGGAAGAATGTCGTCTCGTTAGCCCTCGCGAACACGAGCTGCATCGACGGGTCGGTTCCCGGTACTAGGTCCGGCCTTCCATGCGCAGGGACGGCCTGTGGCAGGCATTGACCTGTGTTGGCAAGGCAACGTGCCGTTCACGGTAAATGGCGGACTTGACAGGGTAGCGCGGCAATTGTAGCATGGACCGGATTGGAAGGAAGCGATTCCTTGGTGGCAGATCCTAGGGCACTTGGTGAACGCAAAGCGTTGTTGACAGCAGCCGCATCCGGTGCGGCCTGTTTTTTTGCCACGATAGGATAGGGTTTTATAAATGCAGAGCGGCGAGTGCATGGAAAGAAAATGAAGGAGGCGATGCTGGTGAGCGGAAAGCGTCGGCTGTATGTCGGAGGAATCGCACTTGCGGTGGTAGTGTTTGGAGCAGGTTCAGTGTGGGCGGCAACGATCAATGTCCCTGGTGACCATGCAACGATTCAAGCAGCGATCGATGCGGCCGCCGCTGGCGACACCATCAACGTGGCGGCGGGGACGTACACGGAGTATCTACATATCACCACAGACAACCTGACTATCCAGGGCGCTGGCATCGATGTGAGCATCATCGATCTCGACGGGCTGGTTCCATACTATCATTACGATGGCTGCAATAAATCCTTCGCCAGCAGAGCCGGTGTCTACTTCAGCGGCTACCTCAGCACTGGCGACGTAATTGAGGGTTGTACCTTCACAGGCTTTACCGTGAAGAATGCCGGCCTCAATCCACCGATAACGGAAAGCGGCCAGGCAGATGCAGCCGATCCGACGGGGACGGTTCTTACCGATTCGACCGCCTCATTTACGCCAGGTGCGTTGGTCGGACAGTGGCTCCATAATGTGAGTGACAAAGTCACTGCACCAGATATTAGTGGTAACAACCCCATTCGCAGTTACGGGCTGATTACGGCCAATACGGCTACCACAATCACGGCAACCCTTGCCAGTGGAGATGAAAACGACTGGGATCTCGGGGATACCTACGTAGTCCTTCCGTATGAATGGTACGTAGACGTAGCCGAAGACCTCCAGGATGACGTGCCTGGCATCGGCATCGCCAATGGCAAGGACATCACCATTTCGTACTGCAAGGTTATTAATAGCGGTTCTACGGGTATCGGTGCCAGCTATGCCCGCTGCACCAGCTTGCACAACTACAGTGAGGGCGTAACGATTGACCACTGTATCGCTTCAGACAACTCCAGCAACGGAATAAGCATTGGGAAGTATGTGGGCGCCGTTACCATAACCAATAACACCAGTTCCAATAACGGAAGCCCCCACCCCACCGACCCCAGCCGCGAGTATACGGGAGTAGGCATTACGGTCTCGGGCTTAAACGCTTCGAATCTGATATCCGGCGATATAGCCCATAACATATGCGAGAATAATGGTTTCGAAGGGATTGTGTTAAAGGATTACTCGGACAGTGTTACCGTTGATGACAATACAGTTACCGGACACAACCGTGATCAGGACGGGGCCGGCATTTTCTTCTACGGCAAGAGTTCTATCCCGGCAAGGTGCCAGAACCACATCATCAGTAACAACACGGTGACCGGAAACATCCGGGGGATCGTTGCCTACTACGCCCAATACTGCACCATTGAAGGGAACACGATTACAACGGATGCCGGTGCCTTCGACCTAGGTCAGGCCGCGATCAAGATCGATGGCGGCAACAACATAACGGTCGCTGATAACACCATCAGCTGTGACGGAGTGGGAATAAAGGTTCAGAAGACATGGAATGACGTGGATTGTCATGACAACGCCTTCACCGACAATACCATCTCTGGGGCGAAGTTCGCCGGCGTATTCATCTCTGACGGGGCTCACGACAACACCTTCACCGGCAATACCATCACCGATACCACCCTTCTGACGCGGTGGGCGGGTGAAACCTATGAGGATACCCAAGGCGATGGTGTGCTGCTTTACCCTGACGCTGGCGTGGGTAACGTGTTCCACTTCAATAACATCTATGACAACGCCGATGATGGAATGGAGAATAAGACCGGAACGGTGGTCGACGCTACCGACAACTGGTGGGGCGACGACAGCGGGCCTTCTGGCGAAGGATCCGGAACGGGTGATGAGGTTTCGACCGATGTAAACTACGATCCCTGGATTCAGTCAGCCGTGACCGAGACCACGACAGAGACGGTGACGGGTGGAGGCACAGTGGCCACCCCGAGCGGAGATGCGGAGGTCGAGGTCACCGGCGGCGCCACGGTCACAGTCGCGAAGTACGACGGCAATCCGTCGGGTTCGGGATTTGGCGCCGATGAAGCTGGATACATCGATGTCTACGTCCCAGATACGAGCGGCGCAACGCAGATCGAGATCCGGCTGTACTACGATCCGACGGCCGTGGCAGATGAGACTGCCCTGGTTCTTTCGTGGTGGAACGGCACGGACTGGGTTCCGTGCTCAAACCAGGGAGTTGATGTCGCCGCCAACTATGTCTGGGCGATCATCACGGGTGGCACCGTTCCCACCCTGAACGACCTCCAAGGAACGATCTTCGCCGGCGGAGATCCGAGTCTTCCAGCGTCCGTCTTCTGGTACGAGGACTTCGAGTACGCGAACCAAGGGGCGATGGAGGCCGCCGGGTGGGTCTTCGGGACCAACGCTGAGCAGCTCTGGCATCTGACCACGGAAGCGGCGGTCCCTTCGTTGGCCTATCCCAACCTGGTGACGTTCCCGTCGAGCGATCACGCGATCTGGTTTGCCAATCCGGCTCAAGGCTCGTACGGACCTTCGGTGTTGCCAACGAGTGTCAGCCCGGAAGTTCGGGGGCAGCGAACGCGAATCCAGCCGATGGGCGCTGGGCAGGGGTACCCGTACGGTGAACTGACCTCTCCGGCGATCGATGTGACCGGAAAGGCGTCGGTCGATGTCTCGTTCAAGAGCTATCGCGAGGTCGAATGCTACCCGCAGGGGACCTACGACAGGACCGACGTACTGGTTTCGTTCGATAGCGGCGCAACATGGCAAGTGATTTGGGGCCTCGATTCCACGGCCTGTACCGGTATGCGTGAGTGGTTTGCTGCCGGGGGGGCAACGATCCCGGTGGCCGTGCCGACCGGTGCAACGTCGATGAAGATCCGATTCGTCTTCGATGCCGTCGACAAAGTCGCCAACGACTATCTCGGCTGGTTGGTCGACGACCTCAAGGTCGCCAGCTCGGGACCGAGCGAGGTGGCCTTCCAGGAGCGGACGCTTCCCGAAGGCCTCGCGGAACAGTCCTACAGCGCTACTCTTCATGTTGTCGGCGGCACCCCGCCATACGAGACGCGGGTGACCGGTGCACCGACTTGGCTCACGGTGAGCTTCAATGCCACCGCAAACGCCTTCATGATCAGCGGCACTTCGCCCGCGGTATCCAGCCCGCCGAACCATGATGTCTATTCCGTCTGCTTCATGGTGAGCGACGCGCGCGGCCAGGACGTGAGCGGCTGTTTCGACATCATCATTGAACACGCCATTACATCAAGCATCATCTGGTTCGACGATTTCGATCCTTCGGCGGCGTGGACCGCGACGGGACTGTGGCATTTGGCGACGAACACGCCTTGCGTCACTCCTCCGTACGCGTCGGCCACGAACGTCTACTACTATGGGAAGGACGCGACGTGCAATTACGTCACCGGGAATCCGAACGCGGGGACGCTGACATCGCCAGAGATCACTAGCGCGAGTGGCTTGGCTGGTGGCTCACAGCTGACGGTCGGGTGGAAGTACTGGCGCGAGGTGGAGAGCTACCCCGACGACTACGACAAAACAACGGTGGAGGTGTCGTTCGACGGGATTACCTGGAAGCCGATCTGGGATAAGAATTCGACGGATCCGTCGGTGCCAGGCTGGCATCTTGTCGAAGCGTCCACCTACACGGATGGAACCAACATTGCGGTCCCGGCCGGAGCTTCCTTGTGGATTCGCTTCAGCTTCGACAGCGTTGACAGTGTCGCCAACAACTACGTTGGGTGGCTGATCGACGATGTGAAGGTGATTCAGCAGATCGCAGCCGTCGGGACGCTTGCCTTCACCACAACGTGCTCGGACACCGATCTGCCGGATGGCGCGGTGGGCGCCGTGTACAACGCGCAGTTGTCTGCCAGTGGCGGCGTCTTGCCGTACACCTATGCTTGGACGGCCGATGTGATTCCGGGGTTGACTCTCGATACAAACACGGGGGCGATCACGGGAACGCCAACGGCGGCTGGGACCTACAACTGCGAGTTCAGTGTTACGGACGCTGCGACGAGCGTGGCGACGCTCGGGCCCTGCTCGGTCGACATCGCTGCGGCTCCGGCGTGTCCGTGCAACCTGGCTGCGATCGATTTCGAGAACGGCGTGGGCGGCTCGCTGGTGGATGACATCCTTGCCCCGGCCGCATGGACGGTCAGTTCTCTGTGGCACTTGGCGAAGAACGGCTGCGTGACCTGCCTCGAGATCAACGACCACTACGCGTACTTTGGAATTGATGGCACATGCACCTACAGCAACGGGGGGCGAGTCGTGGGGTACCTCACGTCGCCGGCGATTCCTGTCGACCCGTGTGTCAGCGAGGTTGCGATCCTGTTCGACCACTTCCGCGAAGTCGAAGACTACGCGGGGTGGTTCGACCGAACGTTCATCCAGGTTCGTTGGGATGGCGGCTTGTGGGACACGGTCTGGATGCGTGGCGCGCTCCATCCGTCGCCCGATTGCGAGCAACTCGGCATTGGACCGATTCCGGTGACCGGCTCACAGCTTGAGGTCCAGTTCGGATTCGACTCGATCGACCAGATGTTCAACGGCTTCATCGGATGGGCCGTGGATAACATCCTGATCAAGAACTACGTCTGCGCGGGGCCGTGCATCCCGCCGATGAGCGCACTAAAGCAGGCGCACGAAGCGCGAGACGAGTTCACCGTCCTCAACATTCCGAATCCGGTGCGGGACGTCCATACGACGACGTTCACCGTTCGCGGAGAAGGGATCGAGGCGATCAAGATCCAGATCTTCGATATCGGTCAGCAACTCATCTATGAGGAAGAGATCGATGGAGACCAACTGGTGTGGCACACGGTGAACGACTATGGTGAGTATCTGGCGAACGGTATCTACTTCTACCGCGCCTTGGTCCGAAAGGGCGGCGTCTGGATGATGACGCCGTTCGAGAAACTGGTGATCTTGCGCTAGCGCAAGCGATCGACCAAAAACGGGGCCCTGGGCACACAGCCTGGGGCCCATCCTTAGAAGGAGCTCGGCGATGCTGAAACGAGCGGTGGTGGCCGTGGGATGTCTGGTGCTCTTGGCAAGTGCGGCGTACGGTTTCGCTCTTGACGCCGACTTGCGGCCAACGACGCTGATGATGGAGGAGGTCGGCGGGTTGGTCGCTGCCTACAACGATGCAAATGGCGCGGGTATCTCCTATCCGCGGTTCGGATGGGGGGGGGAGCTACGGATGGGCTTCATCGAATCGATGAGGGTTCATCCCGTGGTAGGCGTCCGGGGGGTGATCGCGTCAAGCGGTACGGATCGGGAAGCCGTGACGGCTTCTGCGGCCGGCGCATTCGCTGGAATTGAGATCTCACTTGGAGCCTGGAGTGCAGCGTTCGATCTTGGGGCCTACCGGGCTCAGTTCGACTTCTCTGCCGGAGGGTACGACGACTTGTCCGGGTGGAGCGCCGGAGGGCTCGCGATGGTCGCCTACCGCTGGAAGCTGACGCGGTTGCTCCGCGCCTCGGTCGGCTTGACGGTCAACTACCTGCAAGTCTCGGAGCTGAAGGATCGCGAAGGCGGACTGTTCGGCTCGCGGACGGGAGCGATTCTCGATTTCAGCGGGTTTGGACTGACGATCGGCATTGGATGGAACTCACCATAGGAGGGTACTAGGATGAGGCGGCTTGGCTGGTGCATCGCTTGGATTCTGTTGTTGTGTTCACCCCTGCTCGTGGCCTCGGACGCAACGGAGACAACTCCTCCAGGGATTGGAGCGGGGTTGTTTGCCCAGCGTGGCCTCGATGCGCGAGCTACCGCCCTCGGGGGAGCCTCCGCGGCGGCTCCCCAGGGCCCCGCCACCGGGTACTACAACCCTGCCGGACTGATGAGCCTCGATGGGCTCAGCATCGGAGGGCTGTATTGCCAGCCGTACGGTGAGGCGTTCGGGTCGACCTACCAGTACGCCAGCGTCCTGGGACCCTTGGGCGTGCAGACAAGCTCTTCGACACCCTGGGGAGCAGCAGTCACCTGGATGGAGTCGCGGATTGGGGAGATCCAGCTCTGGGATGAGCAAGGCTCTGCCGGCGTCACGGAGGCCACCGGCTCGGTCTATCTTGCCTCCGTTGGGTTTCGAGTTCCAGGCGTTGACGTGCTGCGGTTCGGGGCTTCGGTGAAGCATTACGGAGCTCGGCTTCTCGAAGGGCGAGGGAGGGGGTTTGGCTTCGATCTTGCCGGAATCGGTACCGGATACCTTGGAGACCTCCGTCTGGACGTCGGGCTGAATCTGATGGACGTCGGCAGCACCACGGTTCGTTGGACCTCACTCTCCGGCGAGACGGACAACGTCATCCCGATGACGGTGAAAGTCGGTCTCGCGGCAAGGCCAATGGCGGAAGTGCTCGTCCTGTCGGACCTGGACTGGATGATCGGGCGTCATGCCAGGGACCAAGAAGTCCACTTCGGACTGGAGTTTCGGCCGGTGCGATTCCTTGCCCTTCGCGGTGGTTGGGCCGGAACCCTCGAGCGAGGCGGGACGTTCACCCTGGGGGTCGGGGTCAGGGTGGTCGGACGGCTGACCCTCGACTACGCCTACGTGCCGGCGACTGTGTTCGGAGCGTCGCATCTGCTGTCGGCGACGGTGGATCTCTCGTCCATCGTCGGGAAAACTGGCGCCGTGACGCCCGAGTAGAGTGCGTCGCCGATATCGGATGATCCACGGGCGGGTTCCGCCGGACGTGCCGAGAGTGGCTGGGCGAGTGGCATCGCGAGGGCGGCGCCCTCGCCCGGGCTACGGCGAAGAGACGGCGAAGGAGTAGGTCCCGGTTCCGGCTTCGGCGCGCGTCACCAACACGCGAACGCGATCGAACGGACCCTCGATGACTGCGGGAACGCCCCGATCGATCGGCTCGATCCGCCACGTGCCGTCGGTTTGCACGGCGGCGGCCACGAAAAACCTCGTTTCGTCATCCCCCGCGAATACGAGCTGCATCGAAGCGTCGGTTCCGGACGCGAAGTCCAGCACATCGATCCCATACGCGTGGGCGACGCGAAGCGCCGAACCTTCGACATCCTCGGGGGCGAACGGCCATACCTGCCGCGCGTTCGACGTGTTTACCCACGCGACGTCGAGCGTCTGACCGATCCACGTTGTGCGATAGACCGGCGGCGGAAGCGCCGAGGCAGCGGACGAGGCGCTGCTGCCGACGACGTCGAGATCGGGCAGCGGATTCGCAGCCTCGAACAGCGCCGCATCGCGGAGCGCGCCGGTGACGAACGCGATCGCGAACTCGGTCCAAAGGTCGAAGAAGGTCCGTCCGCGATCCGCGAACGCGTGATCCACCGCGTGGCGCCCGTCGTAGACAGCCGATGCGGCCATCACATCGCGAAGTGCCTCCATGCCGTATTGATCGACGAGGTGGATCCAGAAGATCGATGCATCGTAGGTCCGATGAAAGAACGCCACCGAGTCGGGCGCGAGAATCAGCTCCAACGCCGCCTCGATGTAGTCGTTCGCTTCGGGCACCGCGAACTCCGCCATCGCATCGGCGTGCGCTTCGATGAACGAATCCTCGGCGATGTCGCCGATCCCGTCCTGCGCGTGGACATCCTGAACCACATGGAACAGCTCATGGGCGCAGACGCTGGCGACGAGGTCCTCGAATGGAACCTCGACGTTCATCCAGGCGAGGGCTTCCTCCAGTATTTCAGGCGTGGCGATCTCGATCACCGGCAAGAGAGCCCCCGCGGCCGCGTCGTTGTACTCCGCACCCAATTCGCCGTACGTGGTCTCCACGATGTGCACCGGAATCCGGCTTCTGTGAAGGTCGAAGCCGTTCGCAACGTAGAAGGTGTAGGCTGCCTCGAGGCTCGTTTGAACGAGCCTCGCGTAGTCGGCGGAAACGGCGGCCTCACTCGTCCCGGCCAGGTAGTGAATCGCGAAGTGCTCCGATTCGAGCCGACGCCCGAAATCCGCGCGAACGCAGGGGGATACGAGAATCAGGCTGAGCACGAGGGCCGCGAGAGCCCGGCGCGTCACGTCGAGGAACCTCCGCTCGTCAGAAGAAGGGCCACCACCACCACCGCGGCGAAGCCGAGCAGTCCGAGCCACCAGGGCAATCCGGCGGACTCCTCTTCGAGGGAGACCTGCGGCTCGAGCCCGTTCCAGATCGGCGTGTCATCCGCGAGGAGCGGTCGATCGGGGAGCGTGATCGAGCAGTCGTCGCACCCCGTCTCCAGCGTCAGCGGCGACGCGGCGAGGATCTCCGGCTCGGAGAGGTAGCGGTCGCCCATCCATTCGCGCGGGACGGCACGCAACGCATGCCCTCCGAGAGCGATCGCCCGCAGCGAGGCCGTCGGGATCGAGACGAGCGAGCCGTCGGAGCGATCGAGGTGCAACTCCTCGCCGATGCCCGAGAACGCCGAGAACGGCCCGATCAGCACGCGGTCCGTTGCCTCGATCACGACCCGGGGGAAGTCGAGCGTGATCTGGAGGATCGACGAAAGCGGCACGTCGAACTGCCGGTCGGGACCGATGATCGCGACTTCGTTGGGACTGTTTAGTCGAAGGACCGGCCCGATGCCGGTGAGCGTGCCGTCTGCGATCTGCCCCTTGTTCGTCAGCAAGGTTGCCTGCACGCCGGATGCCGCGAGAGAGAGTCCGGCGACGACCAGCGAGACCAGGATGAGGAGGGCTGCATGGCGTGTCTTGGCATGAGTCACTTCGTCTCACCTCCGTCGGAGACAAGCCTTCTACGAGCCGGCTGGCCCGCGCGTCACCATACCCGTTGCCGTTGCGGCATGTCAAGCCTCGGACGCTGTTCAATGCGGCTTCCGAACGCAGGTCCCGCGTCCTGCGAGGAGACTCTGTTAGGTGAATCACGGACAGCTGTCTCGCTGTCGGCGGACGCGGTGGTGGGGCATGCTGGCGCTGGCATCGTTATTCTCGGCAGGACGCCACAGAGCATGAGGACGTGGCGCTGGTTTGCGCGATCCAACGCGTACGAAGACCGAAGGGGGTGATCCACAGGTGAACAGACCTGGGACGGGCGGATGTCCTTTCGTTGATGTCGACGGCCGCCCAGGGGGGCTTGATGCCGTGGAAAGCGAGATTGGAACTGCGCTGATTCGGCTTGACAGCCCTTGTCGACGTGTGATAAGATCCTCGGAACTACTGGGGGATAGGGTGGGTTTGCGATCCCTTTGGTCATTGAGAGAGTATGGAGGGGGCGTTGTGTGATCGAGACAATGTCCATGTCTTGGAGAATCGGGTGCAGCTGTGGCAGAGTATTGCATCCGTGGCGAAGCCTGCGTTTCAGGGAGAAAGACCTTGAAGCGATGGTTTCGATGAGGGAGGTGGTAGGATCTCTAGAGCCATGCATGTCCCTTTGATTGTGAAAGGAGGCCAGCGAGAGCGCTGCTCTCGATTCAACATGAACGGAAATCACAAGCGAAATCTGCTACCCGAAAAGGAGGTACGACGTTGAAAAAGCAACTAGGAATCGTGAGTGTCGTAACGTTGTTGGTTGCGTCACTCTTCACCCTGACTGCTCTTGCGTCGGACGCCCAGATGTACTTCTCGTCCGACAAGAACGGGGCAAGCCGGGTGACGAACATCCAGGAAGGTGACGAAGTCTTTATCGTCGTCATCGATAACGATCAGAACCTTGACTGTGACGTCCGCGACAAGATTTGGGCGGACATCAAGATCATGGACCCGAAGACGGGCGCGTACATCGTTTGGGGTGACGCCACCGATGGTAGCGTCGACGACGATGGCGTCTACATTCTCGGCAGCAACGGCCAACTTGGCGATGACTACCTGGAGGAGACAGGCCCGGACACCGGTGTGTTCGTGTCGGATCGCTCCTTCCAGGTCGGAACGCGTGAGTCGTATGCCGCGGGGAATCCGAACTGGTTTGCGCATGTCGTGGACCGTCCGGACGGCCGAGGCTTGACCGACGACTTCCAGTGGGGGCATTACACCTACATGGACTTCGACGCCGATGGCTTCGCCGACGACCGCGCCTGGCTGACCGCCGGACCGCTCTGGAACGATGCGACCCTCGCGCTGACCGCGCTGGGTGTCGCAGCTGACCTCCCGTCCGACTGGGTCGTCGGTGCCAACCCGTACGTCATCGGCCGGTTCGAGAACATGGACACCCTCGTCGGTGCCTATGTCGACCCGAACGATGCGACGGACGTGGCGATCGCTCTGATGAAGATCTTCGACTACGAGGCGCAGATCTCGTGGGGACAGGAGATCTACAAGGACGCGAACGGATCGGCGACGATCACCGTGACGGATCTCGATGAGAACCTGAACTGCAACGAGATCGAATACGTGCCGGTGTTCATCCTCGTCAACCCGGGTTCCTGGAACCCGTGGGATGTCCCGCGCATCAGTCCGACGAACTTCTGTCAGCTGCTTCGCCAGGGCGGTGTCACCGATACGCTTGTTCCGTTGGCAACCGTGCAGGGCCAGGCGGTCCGCTGGTACAACATCTACGACAGCGATCTCACCGAAGCGGGTGTCAACCTCGCGCTTGATACGGTAGCCGGCGTTACGCCGCAGCCGGACGAGGACGGTACGCGCTACATCCAGTACCCGAATGGCGCCAATGGCCATGACGGTCGGGGATCGGTGTTCAACACTTCGACCGTTTCCGGTACGACGCGCATTCAGTTCTACGCGCAGGAGACCGGCGTCAACACGGGCGTCTTCCAGCTCAACCTGAACTCGCTCCTCGTGGATCTCGGGTTCCAGGAGCTGTTCGTCCGTGACGTGCTGGTCGCCTACTACCTCGACCCGAACGACTTCGACGACTTCAAGCTCGCGACGGCCTACATCGAAGAGCGCCAGCACTCGATCACCAACTTCACCGACGCGACGCGCGCCGACCAGGACCTGTTCTGGCTGGGTCGCGACGCGGTTTACGTGCAGGTGATCGATGCGAACGCGAACGTCGATCCGTGCTGCCCCGAGCAGGTCGTGGTCCACATCTGCGATCCGCATGGCGAAGACGATGCCGAGTGGCTGATCCTCGATGAGGTCAGCTCGAACTCGCCGGTCTTCTTCACCAACGCGGGCACGCAGCTCTGGCCGGTGTGGGATGCGCTCGGTGTTGGCGATTCCAATGCCAAGGGCGGCTTCCAGCTCGTGCTGGATAACTGGAAGATCGAGGCCTTCAACGAGGATTCGGTCTACGCGCGCTACAACGACGTCTACTACTTCCCGAATGAGTCGGTGGCAGCCGCGAATGACGGACTTGCGTTCCTGGGCGACCAGAACGTCCTGACCGCATTCCCGCCGCAGATCCAGCGCATCCGCGTTGCCAACGATGTGTCGTTCGACACGTTCGAAGTCGCGGACACGCAGGTCTACAACGGGGATACCGTCAACATGTGGTTCCTCGACCGCAGCGGCAACGTCGTCAGCGGCTTCGTGAACAGCGACTGCGTGTTCATCAAGGTGCTCGATCCGGATCAGGACGAGGACCAGTACCGCCGCGAGCGCATCGACGGCTTCTGGGACAAGAGCGACGTCGCTCCTCTTACCGACGGGCAGAACCTGCCGTTCGGTCCGGACGACTTCGCTGTCAACCGGCCGGCCGGTCTCTGCGAGTTCGCAGATGTCGCGTTTAACCCGGTTAACGTGATCCTCGGTGACACCAACATGTTTGGTCCGCGTGGTGCCGCGGCTGACCGCTGGGCGAAGCTCTACGTGCTGAACCCGCGGAACGGTCGCTGGGCCCCGGTCGACCTGCTGGAAACCGGCGTCGCCACGGGCGAGTTCGTCTCGGTCATCTGCATCGACCTGACGAGCGTCTACGACTGTGTGCCGTCGCTGGGCATCCTGCCGGGCGATACGATCATCGCGGTCTACCAAGACCCGTCCAACCACTCCGACTCGGCCTGGATCTCGATCAAGGTCGGTATCGGTGGTGGCGGAACGCCTCCGAGCCAGGCTTCGACGACGATGTTCGTCGATAGCACCGGCGCCGAAGTGGCGAACTACATGGACGCCGATCTGGCCTACGTGAAGGTCATCGATCCTTCGCACGCCGGTGCAGCCCTGCTGGCGAACGCGGTGGACATCGATGGTGCGACGTACGATCTGGTGCCTCTCGTGGGTGCTGCGAGCGATACGTTCATCACCGCGGGTCTTGACCTCGGCTTTGCCGCCGGCGACACGATCACCGCGACCTACACCGACCCGACGGATCCGACGGACGTGTCGGACGACACGATCACGGTCATCGCGAGCGAGCTTGCGGTCACTGGCTTCTACGCCAGCCCGAACCCGTTCGAGACCGATGTGGAGTTCGGCTTCGACGGAACCGGAATCGCGACCGTGATGTCGGTAGCGATTTACGACCTCTCTGGCGCGCTGGTGTGGGCCGAAGAGCTGGCGAACGTGACGGGCATCGTCTGGAATGGTACGGACGAAGGCGGCGCGATGCTGGCGAACGGCGGCTACATCTACGTGATCATGGCGACGGACGGGACGAACACCTTCAATGGCGAAGGCCTGGTGTTCATCAATCGGTAACAACCGCGGGTGGCTGCCGGGGCCTTCGGGCCCTGGCAGTCCTCGCGCTGTAACCCATACAAGGGGGTACAAGCGACGATGAAAAGAATGATGGTCGTAAGCCTAGCGCTCATCATGGTCCTGTCCGCACTTGCAGTTGCTGATGGGATTGGTGCGTTCAGCGCGTTCAAGAGTGGTATTGGCGCGCGCGCACTGGCCATGGGAGGCGCCTTTGTGGCCGTAGCAGATGATGCGACGGCTTCGTTGTGGAACCCTGCGGGTCTGGCGCTGCTGGACGACACCCGTCTGGCGGGAATGTCGACAGACCTGTACGGGCTGGGAATCACGCATCAGTACGTCGGCGCTGTGACGACGTTTGCGAACCTCGGGATCGGACTCGGTTGGGAGCGCGCTTCCATCGCCGGTCAGATCATCGACGGTGGCGACCTCGGCGCTGCGTTCACGTGGGTCGAGCAGGCGATCATCGGATCGCTGGCGACCAACGTGATGGACATTGCGATGGTCGGTGCGAACGTGAAGTACTACATGGCGGACAGCGGCCTCGGAGACGCGGCCACCGGGTTCGGATTCGACCTCGGACTGCTTGTCAGCCTTGGCGACATGTTCGTGATCGGTGTCAACGCGATGGATCTCGGCGGCACCCCCATTGACTGGGACGGTGGCGCGACCGACGTGGTGAGTGGCCTCTACAAGGCCGGTCTTGCGATGAAGTTGGCCGACGACAAGCTGGTTCTGGCTGCCGACGTCGACTTCGACGGACTGGATCTTGGGGACACGCACGTGGGTGTTGAGTTCCAGTTGATCGACGAGCTGGCGCTACGCGGTGGTGTTGTGCTGACGAACAACTTCCAGGACTACTACTTCGCAGTAGGTGCCGGAATCAACGTGGCTGGACTGTACGTTGACGCGGCCTACGTGCTGGAAGAGACGTTGGGCAACACGCTCGTTCTTTCGGCCGAGTTCTCGCTGGGAGGCCTCCTGGGCGAGGAAGAGCCGGCTGAAGAAGTAGGGACTGAGTAGGCACGGGTTTCTAGATTTCCGCTTGTAGGCGGGGTGGGAGGCGTAGTCTCCCACCCCGCTCGCTTTTCGGGGCAAGAGCGACTCTTGCTGAGGCTTCTCCCGTCGCACTTCCTTCATGCCTCTTCGTGATCTTCATGGTCCCTGCCGTCGCCCTCGCAGCTTCCCTCTGCGTGCTTTGCGTCTCTGCGAGAGATCGCAGAGAGACACACAAGCACAACCCCACCACGAAGGGCAGGAAGAGCAGCTTCAACACCGGTTGACTCTGATTGTCCCCAGGCTTGACTCTCGCAGAGCCGCTGAGAACGCCAAGAAGCCAGCAACCGAGAGCTTCACCACGAAGGCCATGAAGAGCAGGACGCGTGGGAATCTGTTCCTGCTGAAGCTTCACCCTCCGGCTTCCTTCATGATCTTCATGGTTCCCTGAACCCGTGCTCTCGCAGAGGCGCGGAGAACGCAGAGAAACCATCAGCCAGAAGCTTCACCCTATGAAGGGGCTACTCAGAGTCACTCTGTGCCTGAGTAGCGCGGAGAACGGCTGTGGGCCGTTCTCCTGTTGGGTGCACGTCGCGGTGCTTCCTCTTTCGAGTAGCTGGCTTCCTTCATGCCTCTTCGTGGTCTTCATGGTCCGTGCTGTTTCGGTTCTTGCTCTTCTCTGCGTGCTTTGCGTCTCTGCGAGAGACCGCAGTTGAGACGCACATGCGAGGCTCCACCCGCAAGGGCAGGAGGACCAGAAGGGGGGAATCCGTTCTTGCCAAGGCGGTGCTCTACGGCTTCGTTCATGCTTCTACGTGATCTTCATGGTTTGACACTGTTGCCATACAGCTGTCTCCCAAACACGGGACAGCCGTCGTTTTGCCGAGTACCCGATCCGGTTTGACGCAGGTGGGGATTCGGATTACGGTAACTCAGCAGAAGTCTGTGGAAGGGAATCCATGACGCATTGCATAGGGAGGCCAAGGTGAATAGCAGGACGAAGCGAGGGTGGTTGGTGAGGGGCGTGCTGACGGGCGCACTGCTCGTCCCGCTCGTTCTCGGGTTGAGCGGATGTTGGCTGTTCAACGTGGTCCCCGTGGCCTCGTTCACGATCAGCGGCCAGACGGGCCAGGCCCCGTTCACGGTCAATTTCAGCGCGGTGCTGAGCTCGGACGAGGATGGTGTGATCGTCCGTTTCGACTGGGATTTCGGTGATGGCACGAGCGGAACGGGCGAGGCGATCGCCCATACCTATGACACGGCGGGCACGTATACCGTTGTCCTCCGCGTGACGGACGATGGCGGCGACTCGGCGACAACGCAGAAGACGATCTACGTCACGCCGGCTGAGCCGCCCGGTCCGACGGCGAGCTTCAGCGCGAGCCCGAGTTCGGGCACATCGCCGCTCACGGTGACCTTCGATGCCGGCGCATCGTTCTACGATGACGGGGCGATTGGATCCTACGAGTGGGAGTTCGGCGACGGGAGCACGTGGTTCGGACGAACCGCGAGCCACACCTACTTCACCGCAGGAAGCGCGACATACACGGTGACGCTGACGGTCCGCGGGACCGACGGCAAGACGGGAACCGCATCGCGGCAGATCACGGTGACCGCGGCGGGCGGCGGAGCAACACCAGCGCCGTCGGGCGCGCCGAGTGCGCGGTTTGACATTGTTGACGATCCGCTCCTTGCAGGGGGACCTGCGGGAACGACGGGTGTCGCGCCGTACAACGCGCTGTTCGACCCGGACGACACGGAGGTCGCCCTTGGCATGGCGTTGCTGCAGATCGTCTGGTCGTTCGGCGATGGGGGCTCTGCGTCCTCGACCACCCTTGCCACGATTTGGCACACCTACGTGACCAGCGATCCGAGCGAGGTGTTCGACGTCACGCTGTTGGCGATGGACAACGCCGCGGCGACCGACGCGATCACCAAGACGGTCAAGGTCTACAACCACCAACCGGTGGCGGGATTCGAGGTCTGCAACCCCGCCGGCGGGATCGCCGGGCTGCAAGGAACGGAGGTCTACGCGACCGAGGCCTTGGCGATCGCAGCGGCTCAGTGGGACGACGATGACACGAGACCCGCGCCCAACCCGAACACCAAGGATGATGGCATCGTGATCGGCGACCTGCAACAGCTTCCCGCGGTCCCTTGGTACAACGTTCCGGTGTGGATCCGGTCGAGGCCGGCGCAGCTGCCGCTCGCGACGTCTCCATGGTATGCGCTGGTCGATACAGGCTTGCAGGACACGCTGGCGATGGCCGAGGGCGTGTTGGCGGCGCCCGGCACCACGAAGCCGGTTCCCAACGACTACGCGGGCGACAACCGGGCCTACTCGTACGATCCGGAGGGACAGTACTTCCCGGGCGGGGAACCTGCCTGGTTCCCGAACGCAGGCTGGGGCATCCAATGGATCTACGTCGACTGGGGGGATGGCAGCGCCGAGGAGCCGTTCGACTACTCCGTCGAGTGCGATAACCCGGTCGGTGCTCCCCTGTACGACGATCCGGACGGCGCGGTGATGGGGCACGTCTACGTCATCACCACGGCGCCTCCGTTCAGCGTGACGTACACGATCACGGTTCGCGCCGTCGATTTCCTCGGGGCGGAGGACACATATTCGCGAACCATCGAACTGCGGTGGGCCGACGAGGGCGCGACCAATGACCTGTAGCAACTAGGTGTGGAGGGGCGCCCCGCGGCCGCGAGACGGCGGGGCGCCGGATGACAAGGAGGAGCCATGTCCAGAAGGTCTCCCAAACGCAGAATCCGGATTATCGCGGGCATCGGCCTCCTGGTCCTCGCATTCGCTGCAGGCTGCACACTCTTCTTCAACGAGGGCCCGATCGCCCGAATCGTCGTCGATGTGCTCTCC
>Ga0272441_10004087_pt1 | contig 26919 bp, 21 predicted proteins | sample SSMProp6N_FD_193582 | JGI IMG/M metagenome (GOLD analysis project Ga0272441, IMG submission 193582) | Marine sediment archaeal communities from Little Sippewissett salt marsh, Falmouth, MA, United States - SSM-Prop-6N | ecosystem: Environmental > Aquatic > Marine > Wetlands > Sediment ... | reverse complement strand
CTTCCAGAAATATAGGCAAATTGAACTGACAAAACTTAGCTTCAATAGCTTCAAGCTGGCACCTTCTGAAAATAACAGGAGATAAAATGTTATCACTAACAGCAAGATCACGAAGATTTAAAACACCGACAATCTCCATGTCGATAATCGGTAAACCTTTTGCTAGTTGTGTAATTACTTGTTTTTCAACCATCGAATTTCAATTTCATAATGCCGGCTACTGTGCTGGCTCAGGAGCGATGCGTTAGCAGCATCTCACTGGAGTCGGATATTAGCCCTTCGGGCTATTTATGCGAATACTACTTGATTCTGTCATCCATCTGGTGATGACAATGTAAAGGACGAGAACACTTCCAAAAACAATTGATGACAATCCTAAAACCATTACCACGTAAATGCTCCAGATAATCCATGGGGACCATGTTGATAGAGCTTCTTCTGAACGAGGGAGAAAAATAGGAACTTGAGCTAGCAGAATGCCTGCTAATAGAGTACAGATTCCAAATTTACCACGAGAAGATCGCAAGCCACCCTTCAGATGGTTGGATGCATTTGGGCCGATTAGTGTTATCTTGTCATGTTTAATTCTATAGCGGAGAACAAGATACCACGGAATACTTATGCACCAAGAAACGAGTACAAGAAAAAACAACAGGCGAGGTTTGTAAGATAAACCTGTCGAATAGTGTTGTATGTTAGTCTTCGATGAATCATATGCTACCCAGGCAGATGATCCAATTATGAATCCGTAAAAGGCAACAATGTAAATGATTGCTGAGATATCCATATTGTTTTCAGGGCTAACGGGCTGGCTGAGAGGCGGTCTTTAGGCTGTCCGTCTCAAGCCAGTTGTTAGCACATTACTTCTACAAATATATCACCCAGTACAAACTAAGGTGCGTCGCCAGTTTCCCAACAGATTGTTACACTTACTTCCTTTTCGCCCTTTTCTCCTGATTGTCCCCTTCGAAACGGGGGAAACTAGGGGAAACTGGGACAGCCACCTATAGGAAACTAGGAAACTAGGGACAGCCACCTATTAATGACTGAGATAGAAAACAGAAAACGGTGACTGTCCCTAATAAATCCCCTAATAAATGCAAATAAATGCACGCTCGGCGCCGCACGTACCATAGCGTGCAAGGCTTGGTTCGACGCTGATTCTATTTGTGATTCACGTAAATCAGATCATCAGTCTTGAAGCCCGAAGATTGGGCTTGATCCTTAAACCGAGAAAGAAGGTCATTACTCACAGTGGGCGTTCTCGATAAGAGCCACAGGTAGGATTCGTTGGGGCCGGAGACAAAGGCATACTGATAGCCTTCTCGGTCTAACTCGAAGACGACGTATGAGCCATAGAAAGGCCAAAAGAAGGAGACCTTCAGGTAGCCTTCGTCCGGACCTCGGATGAAGAAGGCTTTGCCCACGGCTTCTTTCCACTCATTCTTTCTTGTCAAATACCCGCGATTCTTCACGAGCACGCCGCCCCCTTCCCTCATTGAATATTCCGCAGTTACCCTTTCCATGCCACGCTCGAAGGGGTGATCGAGTCGAGCGATTTCGTACCATGTGCCGAGATACCGCTCCAGCTCGAACCCCTGCACGGGTGTCACCGTACTCGGATAGCCCAGGGATCCGCAACCGCACAGGAACATCAATGATAAACACAGTAGCATTTCCCTCATATATATCACTCCTTCTGTAGAACAATGATTATGCAGTTTGTATAACACGGCAAATACAGGCTGCTTCTTGCTGTATAAGAAGCCCCACCTCATCTTCTCTTTTCTCGTAATGGTTTTAATGTCAGTTATTTGCAAAACTCTTTCGTTATGAACAGTCGGGTTTATACAGACTGTATAAACCATGTCAAAGCCCGTCAAGTGGGCTGCTGACGCCGTGGCCTCCCTTGTGCAAGACGTGGGTATAAATCATAGTCGTAGCTACATCCTTGTGCTCCATCAACTTCTGGATGGTTCAGATATCATACACGGCCTCAAGCAGATGGTAGAGACATTTCCTGCACTCCGTCCCCGTCGGCGTCTCACAAACGGCGAGCACGCCGGAGAACCTTCGCTCATGGCTCCAAACGTCAGGGTATAACCGCGATTGTGAGTTTACACACCAGAGTCCGGAGTTTCAACCTAAAAATCCTGGGAGATATTGGGGTGAGGCGCATTAACATGCGAAGTGCAACAAGGTCGGTATTGACGTTCACGAGCCGACCGACAGCACAATCGTTTGATCGAGCGTCTGTATTTTAATAGGGACAGGTTTAGTATGTTATTAAAAATCAGCATGGGCAGAAATCTGCCCATCCTACGAAACTACGTTCCACTGCCCGTTAGCCAACCCCATCCTTGAGGCACTTTGCCGCCGCCTTTGTAATCGGCACTCCGCTTCAATGGGGGAAGCGTTGCGACAAACGCATCATATTGTTGGCGCATATGACTGACCACCCGAGGGCGATCTTCTGCCAGGTTCTTCATTTCTTCCGGATCGTTCTTGAGGTCGAACAATCGCCAGCCGTCCGGGTATTTGATCAGCCGCCAGTTTTTCCAGCGTACGGCGTAGAGATTCCGACGCGGTGCATCCGTGGGATCGGCATTATGCCAGAAGATGTACTCGTGAACGTCACCCTTCTTCCGACCTTTCAGGTAAGGTAAGAGGTCCTTGCCTTCACAACGTTTTGGCAAAGGCTTGCCGGATACGGCGGCCGCCGTGGCATAGAAATCCATCGTGCACATGAGCCCTTCATAGATGACGCTGGCGGGGATCGTTCCCGGCCATGAGACGATCGCGGGCGTATGCACCCAGCCTTCCAACTGTGTGCCCGGCCCCTTGCCGCCGCGATAGGGGGCGGACGATCCGCCTTCTGCCTGATTGGCGCCGTTGTCGCCGGTCAGAAAAATGAGCGTGTCCTCCTCAATATGGTGTTTCTTCAGCATCGCGAGGAGTTTCCCGACGGCATCATCAACCGCCACAACAGCTCCTTCGTACGCGGTGCCTTGTCCGGCTGTGACGCGATCCCGGTAATGCTGGGGTGTATCTTTGACCTTCGAGTGAACGGCCAAGGGTGAGAAGTAGAGGAAGAATGGCTTATCTTTGTTCCTTTCAACGAACTCGGCCATGTAGTCCCCCACAAGATCCGTGAGGTAAACCGGGGTGCCATCCTCTCGCCGGCGAATGTATTGTTCGCCCGGCGCATGTCGCGCGACCTCCATGAAGCCGCGCCGATGCGGTCCCTGCTCGGCGGAGCCGATATCCCATTTTCCTATTTGCCCGGTCACATAGCCGGCGTCCCGCATGAACTCGCCCATCGTGGGATGATCAGCGGGAATGGGCAGGCCGCGTGCCATACCGGATTTGCCGAACCGTTGTGCGTACATGCCGGTCATCAGACAGCAGCGGCTGGGCGAGCAAGGTGGATTGGTGATGTAGGACATTGTGCATCTGGCGCCGTTAGCGGCCAGGGAATCGATATGCGGCGTCGGGGTTCGCTTGTTCCCGAAACAGCCAAGATCGCCATAGCCCAAATCGTCGATGAACAGAATGACCACGTTGGGTTTCCTACCGATGGCGTCCTGTCCCAGGCCGAAGCTGGGATACAAGCCGGCAGCGATTGTGCCCGCAAATGCTGTCTTCATGAAGTTTCGTCGGGTAAGGCTACGCATTTTCATATCTCCTGGTCGAACAATATTTATATGGTTCTATATAAGAACCCGAACAACGCTGATTGTACGGTATAAGAACCCATTTTTTTATCTTTTTCTTTCGGCCTCCGGCCGGGCAAATTCCGTCCCCGTGGGCGTCCTGTAAATAGCAAGCACGCCAACACCTTCGCTCGTAACTCAAAACGTCAGGGTATAACCGCTGTTGTGAGTTTACATTCCAAAATCCGGATTTTCAACTTAAAAATCATGTGAAAATGACAATGGCGTGTTCGTAAAATGTTCGTACCTGACACCTTTAATTTTCTCTAATCTAAGTTGTTTCATCTTAGTTTCCTTTCTCTGTTGTACATGAAACGTAATTGTAAGCCTTCTTTTCGGCTAACGACGCAGCTAACCGGCGGGCTTCCGGCCATCCGAGTTGAGCTGCTTTTTAGACATGTTCATATTCACCAGCTTGACTTCAGTAATGATGTAATCACCTGTTTCAGTCCAATCAAAGGAACGGTAATAATCGAGAAAATCGCTCGCCGCTTCGGGAGTGTCAAATAGCGCGTGGTCGTTCAGCCTTTCATGGTACTCCTTGAACAGTTCGCCCTCGGTATCAGTGCCGTGCCATATTGGAAAACAGAGACAGTCTGAAATGGCGGAGAACCAATCCCCCCCGAGCAACGCCGGTTCGTATCCCAACAGAGGATAATCGGGCCGGTCACCTGGATCAGACTCGACATTGCGAAACCAGAGCACTTCCCTTTCAATCGGCGGTTCGAGTCGGCCAAACACTCGCAATGCATCTTCATGCGCCTTGATAATATCTCCTTCGTCTGGCTTGATAATATCTCCACCCTCTGGTTCCCTATCCTTTTCCAATTGCCCCATGGCCAGATGCGCCTTCAACTCGGAATCGATAGGCTCAGCCACCATACCGGAGCCTCTGAAAACTTCCTCGTCTCTTTCATTCCATGGGAAAAGGGGCTCCCGGCAGACCCCTCGATACTGTTTCGCGTATGCATCAGGGGACTTTTCTTTCCAGGGAATGGAGTAAATGACCTTATCATCTGGCAATGGCCACTTCATAGTATCGCGAAGCTTTAGATACTCACGATACATTCTTTCAAACGTCTTGACAATTAGATACCCACAATTCATGTCTGGTTATACAGGTGAAAGTCTAACGTAAAAGTTCAGCGGCGCGAGGCATCTGTGCACCGCGCCCACTGGTACGATTTGTTATACGCCAAGGCTACGATCGATTACAGTAGGCAATATATTCATTGGCAGTCCGTTCCCTAAATTTCGAACACGGACCCTATTTTTTTGTAGCCAATTTTTTCATAGTAAGCATCTTCATCAGATAGTGCATAGACGGTCAAGTTTGAGAAATCAACTTTGACGTGCTCAAGCAGTAACCGACCTATTTTCCGCTTTCTTCATTTTGGTATCACGTATAGCTCACTAATATAAACAGCGAAGCCGTCATCGAGTAGCGCTCTGACATATCCACAGAATTCGCTATTGTCATGACAAACATACGTGACACTTTTTTTAAGAGCATTCTTGTAAATATCTATCGCATCATCATTGGTAAACATGTCCCAGTTAGGGTCATTTTTTATTGCTGTGAGAACAGCTTCTTCGTGCTCAGGCTTATACTTTGATATTTCCATCCTACTGAAATCTCACACGTATTAGAAATTCCCTCAAAACGTCAGGGTATAACCACGATTGCTAGTTTATAGACCAGAACCCGGACGTTCTACTTAAAAATCCTGCGAAAATGAACAATGAAGCAAAGAAATCCGCAGATTGTGTGTCAAAATAAAAAAAGAGGCAGGCTCATGGGCCTGCCCCTACATTGATATTCGATATTCTCTTTTTCGTTATACCGGATAGACGGGCAACTGGGCTCTGAGCAGCTCGTAGAGGGTTTTGCCGTCTTTGATGGCTTCGCCGGCGACCTCGCGGTAGAGGGTTTGCAGCTCATCGAAGTCCATCGTCTTGAGATCGGCCAGGCTCTTCTTGTCGCCTTTGGCGTTGGCATCGACGAATTTGGCCATCGCTTCCTGGGCCATCTCGCGGATGAGCTGCCAGAGCTCCTTACTGTCACTTGCCGCGACCGCCCTGCCTAATGCCAGTGACATCGAGAGGATGGCATTCATGCCCAGCACGCCTTTTCGCTGCATGGCCTGGATTTTCTCCTCTTTCGAGGCGCTCTGTGAAATTCTGCCGACTTTCAGAGCCTGCTCTAACTCAAGGCCTAACAGGGCTTTGTCTGTATCGAGCAGCGTGCCCAGCGAGGCCAGTCGCTTTCCGGTAAATGCCTCGGCCAGAACCGTCTCGACGTGCTTGACGGCATCCATGCACCCCTTGCCGTCGTAACGTTGAGATTTTCTCCATAGGGCCATCAATTTTTCATCGTTCTTACCCTTAACGGCCTGGAAGTTGACTTCCTTCTTAAAGCGGAGTGTCCCGTCGCCGGCGTCTTTGAACATATCGGCATGTTTTTTGGTTGTTTCGGACTGTTCGATAATGCTATCCACATAATGGATCGCTTCATCGACCCCTGCGGAGGTTCCAAGCGGGGTCGATCCTTTGTACCGGATAATACCGGTTTTGCCTAAAAACAGCGTGGCGGCGGCGGTTGGAATACCGGCGTTCGTCGCTTCTTCCGTCCCGCTGACCGCTTCAATGGCCAACATCTTGATCAGAAGGGCGGCGATGTCGATTTCTCCGGCGTCCGACATAATACTGACATCCTCTTTACCCGTGAGAATCCTGACCAGCTCTTTGACATTCTCCTCGATTTCTTTGCGTTCTTTGTCGGTGACTTCTCTCTGGCTGGCTCTTGCCAGCGCGAGAATTTCCATGACCCGGCCGTACTTTTGGAGTCGTTCGGTGTTGGCGCCGCCGCCGGCCTTGAGGCCCAGGGCGTTCATCGCCGTGGCGATCTCGGCCTCGAACGGATCGTTCGGCGACTTCGAGCGGTGCGAGACGACCAGCTCGGCGCTGTAGCCGAGCGAGGTGAGCATGGCGAGCACGGTCTCCGAAAGTGTGCCGATCTGGTTGGCCTTGATCAGCGTGGCGTTAATTTCGCCGTTTCTCGCACAGGCTTCGATGTTCGAGTCCTTGGTCGTGACGAGGTCGTCGCCGATGATGAAGATCGTATCGCCCAGCTCTTTCATCAGGTTCTTCCAGCCCTCGTGATCGAGCTCGCCGAAACCATCCTCGATGGACAATATCGGGACATCGTCTTCCATCGCTTCCTTGTACAGGGCGAGGATTTCGTCCCGGCTCATATCCAGCTTACTCTTGTCGCGCCAGAAACGGTACATGCCGACCGAGTCCATCTGGCCGGTTTCCTCACGGTACAGGTTCTCCAGCTCGGAGGCCGCCGGGTCCAACGCAATCGCCACGTCCACGCCCGGCACGTATTCGCAGTCAAGGATGGCCTGTCGCATCATTCGCCACATTCTCTGCTCGGGCACCTTGTCGGTGTCTTCCTTGTCGATATACGGAGAAAGACCGCCCTCCAGGCCGATTCCCATCACCTTCGCCCCCGGCGCCGACTCGATAATTTCCTTCAGTCGGTACTGGAGTTTCACCGTCATCTCCTGGGCGTCTTCGTAGGTTTTGGCGGAAAGCGGCATGAACATGCTCTCCTGCATGCTGATGTTGCTTTCGGGATATTCCTTCTCGGTATGCCGGCCGCCCATCGCACAGTTACGGAACTGCCACGGGGCCGTCACCCTCGTGCCGTCGTTGAGCGTGATGGATTGGATTCTGGAGGTCAGCAAGCTCTTCTTGACCTCGGCCACACGGGCGATCCACTTTTCCGCTCCGGCCGCGGCTTCGGCGGCTCTGGCGGCGGCTTCCGCAGCCGCTTGCTCTCTCATGCGGAATTCTTTGAGCTTGCCGGGATCGGCCAGCAGCCGGTCCAAAAGCCCCACGCAGCCCGGCGCCAGGAAAAACCGGCCGAGGTAGATGAGTATCTCGCTGCCCGTCGCCAACCCCACACCAATGCCAATCGCGGCGATCGGTAGAAAAATCGTGGCCAGCCACTGGCTCCAGATCGGGGCCGAAGCCGCCACCGCGAGGTTATATGGGGCGTCCGGGGCGAAGTTGCCGTTTTCCTTCTTGACGCCGTAGAACTTGCCCCAGGGAATCTGGAGGAACATCTGGATGTACCAGCCGATCTTGTTGCCGCCCTGCACGACGGCGTCGGCTTTCTCCTGGGAGTCTTTGTTCAGGGCCGTCAGCTTAACGGCGGTCAGGAAGTGCCCCATTTCATGGATGGCAATGCCGATATGCCAGGACAGATACAGGATCAGTACGGAGACGGGCATCTCCCAACTGGCAAACATAAAACGAAGCACCTCGATTTTCAGGTTGGCGCCCGCTTCGGCCAATTCCCTGAGCTTTTCCACCGGCAGACTCAACACGGATGAAATGAACGCCGCGTGGAACGAGACGAGCTTATGGTTGGCAATGACCCAGCCGCGTTCCAGGTTACCCGCCGTCCCGGTTAGATTGTTGGTTATTTTTGCTTTTCTTCGTCGCATCATAGTGACTCCACATAACTTCTAAAAAAACGGTATTCATTCGAAATACTACGTGATTTTCCCACCCATACCATCGGGTTGGCCCTATAGTGTAGCCAAATCTCGCACATTTTACAGAAAATTCTTAAAATTTTACGCCAAATATTATATAGGAGCCGTCGTCAGGTCGAAAATTTATAACATGGATAGGGGATCTGCAAAATGGAAGGTTAGGCATCATAAGGAGCGCTTATGGAAGATAAATATGAGAATGTCGAGGATGAAATCAGCGATCTGAGGCAGTCGCTGGAACATTTCGAGCAGGAAAAGGAACGGGTCCGGGCAATTATCGGCAAGATCGGCGGCGTGCCGAGATTTCGCACAAAGCTGATCAACGCGATTTTTATCGTCGCCATTCTGATCGCCGCCGTTATTTCCGTCATCGGGGGTGATAAATGGCGGCTTTTGATGGTCGAGCTGACCACCGTGCTGCTCTCGGTAAAAATTATCTATATGATCCACATCCAGATGCGGGTCAATCACTTTAAATTCTGGATCCTTTCGGCCATCGAATGGCGCATTAATGAAATGATGGCCGAGATCCGTCACCTTAAGAGGCAATCGACATAGGAATTCACGTGTTTATGGACCGATATTCACTGAGATCGCCCGTTTATTAGAGTTCTACGAGAGCACGAAGGTTGAGTGATGCGATGAAATATGCGGTCCGGCCTCGTTTTCTTTCTCAACTTGCTCCGGGCTTCTGCCGATAAAACAGCAAAGACTTATGAATTTCTGAAAAAAGGAGATAGAACATGGGGATTCAGAATTGGTCTGAGGATATCCTTCTCGTGGACTTGCCCCAGGAGCCGGAAATGGGTGACGAGCTGAAGACGGTGACGGAAATGGTGCGGGATAAAGGCAATTGCGAAGTCGTGATTGACTTCTCCAGCGTCGATATCATCACTTCGTCGAGCATCTCGAAGCTCTTGAAGCTGCGTAAACTGCTGGCCGATTGCGGCCATCGGCTGATTTTTTGCAGCGTGGCCGCGGCGACGCGGGGCATCTTCACGGTCACCGGCCTGGACGGGATTTTCGAGTTTGCCGATGACAAGTTTGTTGCCCTGGCAAGTTTGCAGATGGTTGGATAAAGATGGACGAAGAAACTCTGCATCAAATCGAGCAGACAACCGGTTATCAATTTTCCGACACGAGTATTTTAGATTTAGCGTTCACGCATTCCTCCGCGGTCGATGACCGTCTTCACAGCAACGAGCGGCTCGAATTTCTCGGGGACGCCGTCCTGGCGCTGGTCATTTGCCAGGCCCTGTTCGAGCGATTTCCCGAATATCTCGAAGGCGATCTCACGAAGATCAAGAGCAAGCTCGTCTCCCGCGAGACCTGCGCGCAGATCTCCGGCCGGCTCGGCCTGCAGGAATTCCTCAAAGTCGGCAAGGGCATGGTCTCAAATCGCGCGTTGTCGGGCTCTCTGGCCGCGGGCGTCCTGGAGACCGTCATCGCGGCTATCTACGTCGATGGAGGTTTTGACGCCGCCCGCGAGTTCATCCTGAAAATCTTCGAGGACTTGCTCGAGGAGGCCGACGCCGAACAGGCGCAGGGCAATTTCAAGTCCTTATTGCAGCAGTACGCCCAGGAGCGCTTCAGCGCGACGCCGTCCTACGTCCTGCTCGACGAAAAAGGACCCGATCACAACAAGTGTTTCGAGCTGGAGGTGATGATTTCGGATCGTCATTTCCGCAGCGCCTGGGGCACCAACAAGAAGGAGGCCGAGCAAAAAGCCGCCTTCAACGCCCTGCTCGAATTAGGCGTCTTAGAACAACCCGTCACCAAAGACGACGAATAAAAAAGATCTCGTTTCTCAACATTCATAAAACGAGAATCCAGAACACTACCACAAGCACAAGAGGGCTGGCAGTCTATTTAACTGCCAGCCCTCCGATGATATTGGGTGTTCTGTTTCTTTATTGAAGTACTTACGGAATCACAGCTCGATTGTAGATGCGGATGTCGTCGATCAGGCCGGAGAAGAAACTCGCTGCATCAAGGGTTTTGCTGGCACCAAAGTACAGACCACCGTACACAGACATGCCACCCACGAAATCAGTGTCCTTGGCGACCTCTGCTCCATCCACATACAAAAATCTTCGTAAACCGATGAAGTCGTACGCAAGCCCGATGTTGTGCCACTGGCCATCAGTGATGACGGATTCAGACAATAATGGATCAAATGGCGGATGCATCAATCTGGTGATAAGTCTGCCGTATGATGGATCGGCCCAAAGCCATCTGGTGCCGTGGCCGGTACCATCCATCTGAGATATAATCACCTGTCCCGGCGAGCCACCTTTAATCCAGGCGAACACACTGAACGAAACTGCTGCGGGATTCAGAACAAAGTCGGTCTCGACATAATCGTCAATTCCGTCGAACTCCAACGCCCCGGCAAATTTCCCATCTGAAGGCTGCCAAAACGGCTCGCCGAGAAGGGGCCCGATCACAACAAGTGTTTCGAGCTGGAGGTGATGATTTCCGACCGTCATTTCCGCAGCGCCTGGGGCACCAACAAGAAGGAAGCCGAGCAAAAAGCCGCCTTCAACGCCCTCCTCGAATTAGGCGTCCTCGAACAACCCGCCATCAAAGACGACGAATGAAACATATCTCGTTTCCCAACGTTCGTAGAACGAGAATGCGGTAGAGTATCACAAACATAAGAGGGCCGGTAGTGTCTGAGGCTACCGGCCCTTTGACGATATTGGGTATTTGTTTTGTGTCGCGGGCATTCCCTCGGCTCCGCTCAGGACAGGCTCTGCCCGCGATTTGTTATGGGCTCACGGCCCGGTTGTAGATCCGGATATCGTCGATCAGGCCGGACCAGAAAGTACCGAGTTCCATAGCCTTGCCGATGCCAATGTACAAACCGCTATCTGAACCTTCCAGACCCTCCTGTGTGTCTTCGGCTGACGCGACGTCATCAACGTACAGAATCCGGTTAGCACCGACCCATACGAAGCCGACGCGGTGCCAATGGCCATCGGTGATGATTGTCTGGGACTGTAAAGGACCTGCGGATGCGGAGCGACCAGTACCTTTCAACTCCGTCAGCCCTTTAATGATTCTGAACATCTTGTCACTTAAAATTTCCTGGCTCATTGAGTTATTCTTGTTACCTACTCACCTTCGGGCTCTATCGGTAGAGGTACACAAGGAGGCATTAGACCCACACGCTTGGAAGTGATCGTATACGGTAATCCTGCGATTGGCTCTTGACCATTATCAGGGAGTCCGTCGTCATCGGCGTCCGCGGATGGGAGATAAAATGCATGGGTGCCTTGGCCTTCCATAGTGTTCTCGTCAATCAATTGCGCTTTTGAATAGACAACCGAGATGTATACTATTTCGGGCAACATGCCAGGCACAATGGGGCTGCGAACGATGTCCGCAGCCCCGAGCGATTCGCAATGCAATACTCTACGTGACTCAACGTCTATTCCCCCACTGGCTCAAGTGGTGGCAGCTCACAGACAGGAACCACCGGCATCCGTTTGTAGGTTCCCGAGACGGGATAGCATCCGTAAGCAGGTGACTCTTCGCCGAACGGATCCTGGTCGGGGGCGTACAGGGCCGCGGTGTAAAGGTCCGATGCGAATGTATTCTCGTCGGTCAGAATGAACTGGCCGCTGACGACTTGGATGTAGACTACCTGACGGGCTGACTCGCCCTCCGCCGGTTCCGCCAGTCCGTACGACATGATGGTAAAGGCATACGTGTTCAATCGCGTTTTGACGTACATCCCGCGCATGTTCGTCGCGGCGATGGTTCCCGGGAACAGGCCCCCGAAGCTGGGGTCGTGTGCAATATCCACGGCGCAGGAGAACCGGTCGTTGTCCGGGCCTAACGGCGTGATGGTGAGGACAATGGCGTATCCAAGGCTGTTGGTGCCGAACCAGGTGCCGGCCAGCGGCCATTCCTCCGCGGTGAGCTGTTGCATCATGCCTAGGGTGTCGTAATTGACCCAGCTTTCTACGAACTGGCCATCGGCGAAACGATGGATGCTGATCCCAGCGATAGTTATTTGCCTTCCTGTTGGGGGGATACCCATAAACTCACCTGTATGTGTGGCACTCCAGGTCCAGCGGACGACTACTTTATCCTCTTCGGCAATCATGTCATTAACGGCGACTTCGCCGTCTGAAAAGAATGGCTCAAGCATTGCACCCGCCCATTGTTTGAAGCCTTCAGGGCCCTTCACTTCCATGGGCCAGGCGGGATCATGCATAAGGTAATCCGCGGCGAAAAGCTCGTCGACGACGGCCAGGTTCTGCTGGTTCATGACTTCATCGATCATACGCTGGACGAGGGCCTTGTTCGTCTCCGGATCGCCGGGGTCGCCGGTTACCTGCGATGACTCACCCCAGGTGTAGGTTTGGCGAGTCGGAGCCATCACACCAAGCTGTTCCAGCGCCCCCTGTACGTCCTTGCTCCACCAGGCTTCCACTACCTTGTCATCAGCGTAGCGATAAATAGTGATTCCCGTCCACGTGGCCTGTATGCCGCTAGGCGGTATGCCGAGAAACTCACCTGTCTGTGTCCCGGTGACTGTCCAGCGGCTTGCGACCTTGTCTGCTTCGGCGACCATGGCCTCAGTTGTAACATGGAAGTCCGGCATACCGGCGCGCACCGCTGCGACAAATCCTTTGTAGCTCTCGAGATCGCGAACATCGGGAGCGGTTGGATCATGGTTGACAAAGTCGACACCGTAAACCTCGTCTGCTATGGCCATGTCTCCCGTGTTCCAGAATTCTTCAGCGCGGAGCATGATGGCCTTGTTTGCCTCTGTGTCGGCAGTGGCTGTTTGAAAAAAACCGACTGAAGCAATCAAAAGAATACAAGCTATCGAAATGTTCTTGATTCGTGAATACATTGTTAATCTCCTAAAAATTGTGTAACGACTCTCTACCTTTGATGGTCTTGCTTCCAATATACGATCTACTCAATAAATTCAACCGGCGGAAATTCCTCGAACAAGTGCTCGGCAAGGACGATCAAATCCTCGACATCGACAATACCGTCGCCCCAGGGCATCGGACCAATATCACAGAGCGCCTCATCAGTGCCCCAGTGGTCAACTATGATGCACATGTCCGAAGCGTCTACGATTCCGTCGCCGTTGAGGTCAACAACCGGACTGATCGTCGTCCGGTAAACCTTAAAATGACCACCCCATCCAGTCATATTGTTTTGGGTGAAGTGGAGAGTGCAACCGTCAGTTGAGAGGCTCGGCGCAATGTCGAAATTTTGGGTGTTGATCATCGGCCCAAGATTGACCGCCGGCCCCCAATCATCGGACATAGTCGGCCGCATTGACATGTATATATCCATACCACCATATCCACCCGGACGGTCTGAGTAAAACAAGAGAACCCGCTGATCGGCGGAGAGGCATGGGAAACCCTCCCATGATGTAGTGTTGATTCCGCCTGTCACTCGGATCCGTGCACTCCAATTATCATCTCTTGTTGGGCGTGTGGCCAGCCATAGGTCACCGTTACTGAAGTGTAATGACAGGCCATCGGCTGATATGTTTGGATAGGTCTCCATACCGCCTGTGTTGACAGGCGCTCCTATATTGACTGGGACAGCCCATTCGTCATCTCTGTTTGCTCGCCGTGTGACCCATATGTCGCCACCGCCGTGTCCGCCGGGCCGGTACGGGGTGCCCCTGACGCCGACATCGGCAAAATAGAGCTCTAATCCGTCGGCCGAGATGGTTGGTGTGCTATCGCAAGCCGAGGTATTGACCAGTGGCCCAAGGTTGACCGCCGGACCCCAACCTTCTTCCGTCGACTGGCGCCGACAGACCCAGATGTCCTCTCCGCCATAGCCCCCGGGGCGGATGGACATGAAGTATGCCTCCAATCCATCGTCGGTCATTGTGAAATCTCCCGACCAGAACCCGGGCGTATTTATCGGCTCAGGAAGTGCCTCCACATCGCCGAATGTGAAGTCCGCCTTTGTAAGGCCACATGTGCCGATTAAAAAGGCCGCCATCATTGCCAGGCACATAATTGGATTTCTTTTATTATTCATTGTTAATCTCCTTAAAAATAGATTGTGTTACGATTCTCCACCTTTGATGGTCTTGCTTCCAATAGGCGGTCTACTCAATAAGTTCAACTGGTGGAATTGTCTTTTTCATCTTACTACCCTTTCAAAGCTTGTCCCCGCTCAAGCAGGGAACGGTTAACATTTTACGCCGCACGAAGTGCAGCTTTGCTCGTAACAGTCTGCTTGTTGAAGAACCGGCTCTTAGGGCTCGTTGGCTCTACTTTTATAAGCGGAAAGAAATACGAAACATGACGCACTGCTTGAAGTTTTCTTTGAAAACTGATAATATTTACGTATAGCCCGTTTTTTGAAAACGGACGGCATTCACGTAACACCTTTTGCTTTTGGAGGTTAGCGAAAGTTGAGCAATTGTCTCTGCCATAAAACCCAGCAATTGGTTAGCCTGGCCAAGCAAGGTGATAGATCTGCACTCGATCAGTTGTGCGGGGTATACGGCGAACGGGTGCTACGGATAATGCGGCTTCGAATGGGTAACGAGCTTCGCTCCAAGCTGGAATCGATGGATCTGGTCCAGGACGTTCTTATGTGCGCTTTGAGGGATTTGGGAGACTTTACATACACAAACGAAGGCGATTTCCTGCGGTGGTTAGGGAAGATAGCGGAGAACAGAATTCGCGACAATCTGGACAAACTGCACGCCGGCAAGCGCGACATTCACAAAGAAACGCCGCCGTATAACGATGCTTCAAGATCGACAGATGACCGCGCCCGAGTTCTTGAGCCCGCTCGCAACACGACACCGAGCGTCGTAGTATCCAGAAGAGAAGAGTTGGACAAACTCGAAAAGGCGATAGACAAGTTGAAACCCGAATACAGGGAAGTCATCGTTTTGGCGAAGATCGATGGACTCTCTTACCAAGAGATAGGGGACAGACTGGGCAAGAGTGCGGATGCGGCAGGGCATTTGCTTTTGCGGGCCATGGTAGCACTCACCGATACCTTCTGGACGATTTGATGGCGAACGCAAGTAACGACGATCGAACACGTAGCTTTGAAGATGCTGTTTGGCAGTTCCTCGATGCGCGCTTGCGTGGTACGGCACCCGACGTAGAAGAACTCGTGCGGAAATACCCAGAGTTTGAAGATCGAATTCGACGGAAGGTAGACGAGTTTCAGAAAGTCGACTCACTCTTCGATTCCCTTATGCAAGCGGAAGCGAGCGACTTTGACGCTGCGGCAAGCGCGCATGATCTTACCGGCCAGAAGGTTGGGACCTTTGAAATAATTGAGATCATTGGCCGAGGGGGCATGGGCGTGGTGTACCTGGCTCGTGATACCAAGCTTGACCGGTCTGTTGCCATCAAAAGTATGCCCCCTGAATTATTAGGTGACTCGACCGCCCGCATGCGATTCCGGCGTGAGGCTAAGCTCTTGGCCTCGTTGAATCACCCTAATATCGCCGTGATACACGAAATCATTGAAGAAGAAAGGCTCGGCTATCTGGTCCTGGAATATGTTCCCGGTGACACATTGGCCCAACGGATTGCTCACAAACCAATGAAGCTCAAAGAGGCCCTTTCAATCGGCCGGCAAGTCGCCGAGGCTGTCTCAGCAGCACACGAAAAGGGTGTTGTCCATCGGGACCTCAAGCCAGGCAATATCAAGATAACACCTGAAGGCAGGGTGAAGGTCCTGGACTTTGGTTTGGCCAAAGCAACTGTAACCGAAGGCAGCAGCGAGGTTACTGGCACTCAACCCGGCCATATAATCGGCACGCCGGCTTACATGTCTCCGGAACAGGCCCGCGGTCAGCCAATCGATAAGCGCAGCGATATCTGGTCGTTTGGCTGCGTGTTGTATGAGATGCTGACCGGTATGGTTCTGTTCAAAGGCGAGACGGCTTCCGACTCGCTGGCCAATATCCTGAAAACAGAACCCAATTTTCAACCGCTGCCGGAGAGCACGCCGGCAAACATTCGAGTTCTGCTGCGTCACTGTCTGGAGAAAGAGCCACATCGTCGTTTGCGCGATATGGGTGATATTGCCATCACGCTCGAAGATACAGCGACCGAATTGCAGCACGTAACGCTGCGAACGGAAACCGTAGAAACAGACCGCATTCAACCGACGAAGGCATTTGCCGTACTGCCATTCGAGAATCTTTCCAGCAACCAGGAGCAGGAATACTTCGTGGATGGTATGACAGACGCCTTGATTGCCGAACTAGGCAAGATCAAAGCCCTCAGAGTCATTTCTCGTACTTCATCCATGCATTTCAAGGGCACGGACAAGAAGGTGCCGGAAATCGCAAAGGAACTCGGTGTCGATGCCATCATTGAGGGTTCGGTGCTGAAGGTGGGAAATGACGTTCGCATTACAGTTCAGCTCATCGATGGAAGGATCGACACACATCTCTGGTCGGAGAACTACACGGGAACTCTGACTAACATCCTTGCGCTACAAAGCGAGGTGACGCTGGCCATCACGCGGGAAATCGAGGTTGCCGTCACCCCTGAAGAAGAGAGGCGAATCAAACGGACGGAACCGGTAAACCCAGAGGCGCACGAGGCCTATCTCAAGGGCATCTTCTTCTTCGAGAAGAAAACTGCAGAAAGTTTCAGAACAGCCGCTGACTACCTTAACCAGGCTATCGAGATAGAGCCAAATTACATGGAAGCCTATGCATGGCTTTCGGCCGCTTATTGGGTTCCTTCAATTTACGGATACGGCGAAGGGCATGAGAGCTTCTCCAGAGCCAAGATCGCTGCGAATACGGCGCTTAAGTTAGACCAGACATGCGGGGAAGCCCATTCTGCTGTAGGCTGGATCGCTCTGATGTATGACTGGGACTGGCAAAAAGCCAAGCTGAGTCTGGAACGAGCCATCGACCTTAATCCAAACATCAGCTACGCATACTTCGGTTATGCCTGGTATTGGGTCGTAGCCGGGCGTTTCGATAAGGCCATCGACATGATACAAACAGCCGTGACGCTTGATCCACATTCACAAGTGCTCAATAATCAACTTGCGAATATGTATAGGTTTTCCGGACAGTTTGAACGAGCTGTAGAACAACGTAAGAAGACGCTGGAATTGGCTCCAGGTTTTGTGATAGCACTCGCTGATCTAGCGGAGGATTATCTATCCATGTCCATGGTCCCGGAGGCGATCGCATCGGTCGAGAAAGCCATGAGTCTCGCCGGCCGCACACCGCTTTTGATTGCGACCCTTGGAAGAGCTTATGCTATTTCAGGCAGGAAAGATGAGGCCGAGATCCTGCTTCAAGAATTACAGGATAAGGGCAAGAGTGAATATGTTTTGCCGATATACTTCGCCGCGCTCTACGGAGACCTCGGAAAGACTGATGAAGCTTTTCAGTGGCTCGAAAAAGTCTATCGAGAAAGGCATTACGGCATGTTTTTGCTCAGAGTACCTTCGTCGTGGGAGCCTCTCCGCTTGGACCCAAGGTTTAACGACCTGCTGGAACGAATGAACTTTCCAGAGTGAGAGACAGTCTCTGGAGGTCAGCACCCACGCACGTCAGAGTCATGATACAGCCTGATCGACCTCTCCGAAGCCTGGAACAAATCCGACGAAGCTGAAAAATGGCGAGCCAAACTCCCGCAGCTTGCGCAGCAGAACTCGTAATAACATCGAGTATCTAGCCTCCAGAATCGAGCATCCGTTGTCATTGACTATTGCTCGGCGTTTTTTTTGTGGCGATTTCATGTTTTTTTTAAATTTTACTTGACCTTGGACCAAAATGTTTGTACAATATTTAACAAAATAAATAGAATAGCAGGATACAGGAGACAGAACACAGAATAAATGAGAGGATCAGTGAATTGTAGAATTATGTTGCTCGATGCTGGAAACGATTACCCTGTTCTCGGGGGTCACGGCGAACTCTGCGGTAAATGAAAAAACAAACCCAATTTTCATTCTTACCGCCGGGAACACCGGGTTCGCCGAGGGGAAAAATGGGATTTATGAAACACCAAAGAAAATTAATCGCCGTGGCCTCCGCGATCGCCGCGGTTCATAATCAATTATGCAAAACAAACCCAATGTGCGGCTTGGCGGCAAGTCTTGATCTGCTCAGAATTGTTCAAAAATGCACAAAAATTCACAAAATTGCATAAAATCATATGCTCAATGGCATGAATCGGCGCAAAAAATGACGAATTATGGGTGTCTGTTCGCGTTTACTCGGGGTTCTCCTGAAAAAACAAAGCCAATTCCAGAAGGGCGGAAGAGATGTAAAGCCATGTAGAAAATAGAATTACGGAGTATTCTTCGATATTCGGGGCGAGAAAACAAAGCCAATCAAAGCCAATCTCTGCGACCATCCGGGTCTCGGCGGAACGTGAAAAAACAAAGCCAATTTATTCGATGCCGCTCAGGACAAGCTTATTCGGTGATGATCCAGGCGAGGATGCAGAGGACCAGGGCGGTGACGGCCATGAACACGACGATGGAGCCGAACAGGATGACGGATTCTTTGAGGAAATAGAGGGGCTTGATCTTCGGCAGCTTCGTGGCTTTATAGACGACGGCAATCGCGGCCACGAGCGGCAAGAGCCACAGCATGGATTTCGGATCGACGCCGATCCGCTCCGGCACGGTAAAGGTTGCGATAACGAATTTTGAGATAATTGGCGGCATTTCAGGCTCCGTTGGCTCCGGTTCCACGCAAATGCGCGAGGTAAACGGCATTGACAATGCATAAGAGGTTCAGCAAACCCGCGATGCTCGTGTAAATCTGCCCAATCTCGTTCGGCCGGCCGTACACGACGTATTCTTCCGTCGTGGTCATCTTTCCCAGAGCCGCCACGGCCGGGGTGTTCATGATCTGGGCGACGTACCACGGCTTGGCCCCGACGGGGTTGATCACGCCGATCGAGCCGATATACAGGCCGATGCCAAACGTCGCGGCGATCGTCACGAATATGATGAACGCGTGCCAGTATTTTTTCAGCACGAGATGCCCGCCGCCCGGGACCAGCCAGCCGGCAAGCCCGACGACCAGCAGCATCAGATAGTGGCCTTCTTTCGAGCGTGGCGCCATTAGGTTCCGGCCTCCGCTTGCTCCGGCTCATTCACGTCCGCCGTTTCTTCTCGGGTCTCGATCAGCTTGAAATTTACGCGTTCCAATATATTGGACGGATTGAAATGGACCGCCGCGAGACTTTGGTACTGGGCGTTTTCTTGTCTGTATATGTTCGTCGTTTTCATTTGCTGGAATTGCTCTTTCCAAATGCGTTTGACAGAGATGTCCTTGATGACGAGGTACTTCAAGTCCGGCTTGAACTCCATCATCACGGGCAACGCCTCGACCGTATTGCTGTCCGCCGGAACGAGCGAATAGAGCTGATCGACGTATCGTTTATTTTTCTCGATCTCGTTCAAACGCAGCATCATCGCCGGCTGGCCCTTGTTCTGCACGGCCAGCGTATGCAAAATATCCCGCGATATCCGGCGAAGACCAAACTGATTTTGCAGTCTGAACGTGTTGGGATCGTTTTCGTCCCGGCTCTCATGTTGGCCGTAGAGTTTCTCGAAAACGCTGATCGCCTTGTCCCAGTCTTCCATCTCGATCAGGTTCATAAACTCTTCAGCCTTCGTCTTCGTCGCATCCAGGGCGCTCAGTTTCTTGAAATCCTCAACGACCTGATCCTTCACCGAATAAAGGTTATCATCTTCCGGCTCATTGGGATCGAGTTGGAGCGTGTGCGTGCTAAAGGTCACGTCGATGTTTTCCGGCGGGGCGGCCTTGCGAGCCTCCACCACGCGAACGATCGCCATGATATTACCGATACCATACGGGTTTTTCAGGGGACCAATATTTTCATACAATCTCGGTCTGGATACGTCGAACGGACCGAGCTCACTTGCATCCAGCTCCTCGATGGCGAAAACCACCCGGCTCAGTTCGATTGGATTCTGTCCATAGCCGCGCAGGAAAATGCTTCCGAGGTACTCATCCATCTGAATCTCGAAGGCGTTCAGCAGTCCGGTCCGGCCGGCATAGACCTCGATCTTGTATTTTTCGCTCAACTGACTGGCGATGGCTTGGTAATCCCCCGCTTTTTCTTTGAGTTGTTCCGGCGTCGCGGTGCTCGCGTCGATAGCGGCTTCCTGCAGTTTGGCTTCGGTGATGGTTCGGGCCTCTTGCAGGATGCTGTCGGCTTTGGTGTTGGTTTTATCCGTGAAAAGCTGCTTCGATATGGAATCCGAGACCTCGGCGTAGCTCTGGACGCGGTCTATCTTGGGTGAGTTCGGATCATTCGGATCGGAAGGCACCTGTTCCGTGAACACTTGCGCTTTGTATCTTCGATAATAATCTCCCATCTCATCCTGCGTGGGGGCATTGACGATTTGGCGAACGTCATCGAGCATGACGGCGATATATTCGAGGCTCACCCGGTCCGGCTGCTTATATCCGAAACCGTAGGCATTTTCATCAGTGATTTCATTCGGGAAGAACGTCTTATATCGATCAAAATGCTCCTTGAGTTGGTCGTTACTCGGCTCGGGCCGGTTCGGATCGACAAAAACACCCGCGTCAAATTCGACGTACTCGACGTCGAGGCTCTCTTGCTCGACACTCGCCGCGTGTAAGATTTGCCGGGCGGTCAGACCTTCATTCGAGCATATGATCTGGCCGTATTGTAAGACGCTCAGCACTTGGCCGACGGTGGAGAGAATCTGATCTTCCGGAATGCGCTGCTTGTTAATGATCGCTCCGATAAGCTGTGAATAGCTCTGGCCATTGAACAATTGCGGAATGGCACTGCCGAGGATCGCACCGACCTCACTGTTTCGCATGCCGATCCCGGCGCGCCGGACCTCCTCTTTCAGACAATGCCAATAGACATTCGGCGGGACGCTCCGCCTGTACAGGTCATTGATCTGCTTATCGCTAATCGTGTATAAATTTTGTCGAATGGTTTGTTTGACGCGACTGATTAGCTCCGGCGAACCGCCTCTTTCCGCGGAGAAAAGCAGCTCGGCCAGGAAAACGCCCTGTAAACCCTGCGCCCGGAGCAGATCGTCGGTGCGAAGCATCCGCAGCAGCTCCAGCTCCCGGCGGGCTTGAATCAGATCGTTGTTCGTGATCTTCTTTCCCTCGATGGTTGCCACCGCGTCTTTGAGCCCCCGGCCGCCTTGCAACAGATACGTCAATGCCGAACCGCCGATAAAACCGATCATCAGGACGATGACAACGACAGCCATGATCTTTGTATTATTTTTACGAAACCATTTGACTAAACTCATATATTCACTCCCGGAAGAAAATCAAAAATCAAATTGCACAATGTCAAATAGAGGAAGTCATCTGCCTTCGGCGGATTCTCCGTAATACCTTGGGCATGCCTTACGGCAGGAGTCCCAAGGACAGCAATTCTTAATTTTTGATCTTTGCATTCGTTTGTCCAATGTCCTTCTTCTGTCCTTCGTTTTCGGTTTTCCGCATAAGTATAGGCAACTCCGCGCAGTTTGCAAGAAAAATAGCCTTCTCCCGCCATGGATTACGGTGAGGTGGATTTTCCAGCCAAATTCCCCACTCGTTACACCGATCTTTTGAGAATAATCCCAAATGAATTGGACTTTTCAGGTCCTATGCCTATCATATGAGTTGAAAGACAAGTTGTCATGACAAATAGAATAACCAAAAACCATTGGCCGGGTCTTCGTTTGCTCATTTTAATTGTCGGGGTTCTGCTGGCGGGGGCCGGTCTGTGGTTTTGGAGGGGTCATCAGCCCCGTCGGATTCGTCGCGATCACGCTCAAACGGTCACCGAAGAGTTTGAATACTTAACGCGCCGGTTCGATTTCCATCCTCCGTGGGATTCGCGGCAAAGCCGGATCCAAGCACAGGAGGACCTGGATGAGCTGGAATGGCTGCTGGAGAATCGATATTCGTATCTTCAGCGTAAGAATGTGGACTACAAAGCCGCTTTGGACAGCATTCGCTGCTCACTCGGCGACGGCATTCGTCGCAGTTCATTCGGCTATCAGTTGTCGAAATTTATCGCTTTGTTCGGTGACGGGCATAGTCGCGTTGCTAGCTCGTCGGTCAGATTGCAATCGCTGTGCGCGGGCTTTCCACCGTTTCTGATTGAAGAATCAAATGGGCAACTTGTTGCCTTCAAGTCGGATCGCTCAGACTTCATCGACGCCAACACCCCCTTTCTGAGGGTCATCGACGGCTTACCGGTCGATGCATGGCTCGAGGTTGCCGGACAATTTGTCGAGAGAGGTTCACCGCAATTTGTTCGCCACCATACCCTTCGAAACCTTCGATACATTGACTGCCTCCGTCGAGAACTCGGATTGGCGAAAAAGAACACCGTCGAGGTCGAATTAGAATCGATGGACGGCTCGTCCACGAAATGCATTCAATTGCCTTTGGTAAAGGATAAACCGGTTTATGGATTCTGGCCGCGACCGGAAGTGGAGTTCACGTCATGGGAAGATATACGTCCGGAAAGCCGGATCCTGCCGTCCAATATCGGTTACTTGCGGTTTACCGTCATGTCGGCTGAGTTGGGATTCCTCGATGGGCTTATTGAGTCAATGGGGCGGTTTCGCTCGACCGATGGCCTGATCATCGACCTGCGAACAAACGGAGGTGGCAGGCGCTCGCCCCTCAAGGTTCTCCTGCCGTTCTTCATGGCTGCGAGCGACCCGCCCCGTGTTGTCAATGTCGCGGCGTATCGTTTGGGAACGAAAAATATACGAGAGGATTTTGAAGCACGTTATTTATTCCCGGCGTCGTCATCCCAATGGTCCAAGGCGGAGCGAGAGGTTCTTGGTCATTTCTCCGCTGCTTTTAAGCCGGAGTGGCCGCTGCCGGACGGACAGTTCAGCCCATGGCATTATTTCGTGATAAGTCCAACCAAAGACGAGAGAACCTATCACTACAACAAGCCCGTGGTGATTTTAATGGACCGTGGGAATTTTAGCGCTTGCGATATCTTTCTGGGGGCCTTCAAGGGCTTAAAAAACGTCACCCTGATGGGCCGGCCCAGCGGTGGTGGAAGCGGTTGCACCCAGGATTATCGACTCGGAAATTCGGGTATTCGAATTTGTTTATCTCGAATGGCCTCTTTTCAACCGAATGGCAAGTTATACGATGGCAACGGCATCCAGCCGGATATCATTGTCGAGCCGGTACCGACCGATTTCATCGGTCAAAGCGATACCGTTCTCGAAAAGGCGGTCCGGGCTATCGAGGAGAAAAATAATTCTTTACACGTGTGACAATGACAGCATACAATAGTAAGCGGATCGGGTTTGCTGAACTCAAAATATTAGGGAGACCAGAAAATGAACGAAATTCAGTCTGGATCGAAGGATTTGCTGGATACCACAGATTGCCTTGAGGCTGTGGGTGTTTTTAAGGGATGGAAGAATTTTTTCTTCATTATCATGATTTTCTGCCTTTTGTTGCTACAGGCCTCTTTTTGGGTTGTGGATAGAGGTTGCATTGCGATCTCCGGCGAGTCCGAGCCCTCAACCCAGGCCGGCACGGTCCTTGAGCCACAGACGGACGAGCCGGTTGAACCGAACGCGATGGACCCAAACCTGCCGGAACCGGAGCCTCTTGGGGCAACTGAGCAGGCCCCCCCTATAGCCCCGGTGCAGGACAACCAGGGTGAGGCGGAGCCGAATGACGTTTCCGGCTTCTAGTCTTTCGATTCGCGCATTCAGCACGCCGTGGCGTGGCCGTCGGGTAGCTTCCTGTCCGGTATCTCATTCGAGAAGTTGGCTTGGGTGGTTCGCTTTGTCAACGCCGTGCTCATCCTGGCAGCGACTCTTTTCTGTTTGACGTTACTTTTCGGCCTGAAGGTTTCCATGCACGGCAGATTGGGTGGAATCAACCACATCAGTCGAGCATTCTTTCTCTCACTGATTCTCCTCGTGCTTTTATTGCCCTGGCAGATGGTTTTTGGCAACATGGTGACTGGCGCCATCTATTCGCCCGATGAGCTGGCTCAATGGTGTTCGAAGGAAGCGGAAACCATCTTCGACCTCATCCTGTATTACTTGCGATTCACCGGCTTTGGGGCGTTGATCTTGCTGCTGCTCATCTTCTCGCAGATTCGCAGCATTCGCTGGGCAAAGGCTATTCTTCGCCGGCTCGAAATCATCTAATTGCTTGCTCGTCGGTGGTATGTCGTCGGTCGGCACACGACATACAACATACGATATACGAGATGGTAGAGATCGGTCACAATTCAGTTGGCATCGTGCAAACACAAACTCTGCGGGTCGCCGAGCCGGCCCGGCCCCTCCAATTGGAGTGCGGTAAAACCCTGGCTCCGATTGATGTGGCCTATGAAACGTACGGACGGCTCGAGAAGACCGGTGACAACGCCATCCTGATTTGTCACGCGCTCAGCGGAAATGCCCACGTCGCCGGATATCACAATCCGTCCGACAAAAAACCGGGCTGGTGGGATGCGATGGTTGGACCCGGTAAAGGCATCGATACCAATCGCTATTTCGTTATTTGCTCGAATTTCCTGGGCGGCTGTAGTGGAACGACGGGGCCATCCTCCATCAATCCGGCCACCGGCAAGCCATACGGTCTGGATTTTCCGATTATTACGATTGCCGACATGGTCAGGGTCCAAAAGCGGCTCCTGGACAAGCTCGGTATCACAAAGCTTCTGGCGGTGATCGGAGGCTCGATCGGGGGGATGCAGGTCCTTCAATGGATCATTGATTATCCCGATTTTGTCCAAGCCGCCATTCCGGTCGCCACAACCACTCACCTCGGCGCCCAGTCGATTGCCTTCGACGCCGTGGGACGCCATGCGATATTGGAGGATGTGAATTTTGCCGGCGGACAATATGAGGATAAGGACGGTCCGGACAGGGGCCTGGCGATTGCTCGAATGATCGGGCATATCACATATCTCTCGGAACATGGGATGCGTGAGAAATTCGGCAGGAATCTAAGACATACCGACCGGTACGGCTACGACTTTAGCTCCGAATTCGCCGTCGAAACGTACCTCGATTATCAGGGGCAGAGTTTTGTGGAACGGTTCGATGCGAACAGCTACCTCTATATCACCAAGGCGGCGGACTATTTCGATCTTAAAAAAGACCACGGCTCACTCAAAAAGGCCTTCGCTGATGTTCGGGCAAGATCTCTGGTGGTCAGTTTTGCCAGCGACTGGCTTTTCACGCCCGCCCAGTCTCGGGCGATTGTCCAGGCGCTGGCGGCCAATCGAAAAGATGTCACCTATTGCGACATTGGGTCCGCCTACGGCCATGATGCCTTTCTCTTGGAGACCGAAACGTTAGGGGCTTTTATTTCATGCTTCCTGGATGTGACGTACCGGCCCGACAAGCGGAAACAGGCCGAATCGTGCTGCGCCTTTAGCAAGCGTCCAAAACGCGCGTTGACCGACAGTCATCGGACCCGCGCGGATTACGAACAGATCGAATCGCTGATCGCGCCGAACAGCACGGTGCTGGATGTCGGGTGCGGCGACGGGCAGTTGCTGGCGAACCTCATCAGGGACAAGAACATCCAAGGCGAGGGGATCGAGCTCAGACAGGAGTTTGTGCTCGATTGTGTCTGCCGGGGATTGCCGACCATCCAGCAGGACATCGAGGAGGGTCTGGGTTACTATGCCGACAAGAGTTTCGATTATGTCATATTGTCTCAAACCGTCCAGACCCTGCAAGACCCCGAAAAGGTATTTACCGAAGTGTTGCGCGTCGGGAAAAAGGTCATTGTCAGCTTCCCGAACTTCGCGCACTGGCGGTGCCGAGTCCAGCTCCTGCTCAGAGGCAGGGCCCCGGTCACCCAGTCCCTGCCTTTCTCCTGGCACGACTCACCGAACATACACGTCGTGTCCCTGAAGGATTTTGACGCGTTTGTCGCCAAGCTCGGAGCGAAAGTGGAAAAGAGAGTGCCGCTGGTGAAGACGCGGAAAAAGGCGGTCAGAATTGCGCCGAACCTGTTTGCCGAGCAGGCCATCTATGTAACCAGTCGGATGTGAGATTCCGCCATTGTCAGGAGTAAGGTAAATGACAAAGCTTGAACGCATCGGTGTATCGCTTAATAAAGAATTGCTTTCGAAATTCGATAAGCTGATTTCCGAACAGGGTTATCAAAGCCGGTCCGAGGCCCTCCGCGATCTCGTGCGCCGGCAGTTGAGCGAAGAGCGCCTTCAAAATCCGCAGGCCAAAGCCGTGGCGGCGGTTTTTATCGTTTATAACCATCATTCCACCAAGCTGACCAAATCGTTGATCGACTTGCAGCACACCCATATGACGAGCGCCACTTTGCAGGTGATCTCGTCTCTGCACGTTCATCTCGACGAGCACGATTGTCTGGAGGTCATTGTGCTTCGCGGGCGCGTAAGTGAAATAAACCATGTCGCGGAACGCATCCTGAGCATGAAGGGCGTCAAGCTGGGACGTGTTAATGTGGTCGCAATGTAGTTTTTTCGTTGACGACCTGCCATCGTGGGATTAAAATCTGTATCATAATGAGATTGATTTTTTAAGAGGGCGATTAGCTCAGTTGGCTAGAGCGCACGGATCACACCCGTGAGGTCACAGGTTCGAGTCCTGTATCGCCCATATCGGAAACC
>Ga0272441_10004086_pt1 | contig 26919 bp, 21 predicted proteins | sample SSMProp6N_FD_193582 | JGI IMG/M metagenome (GOLD analysis project Ga0272441, IMG submission 193582) | Marine sediment archaeal communities from Little Sippewissett salt marsh, Falmouth, MA, United States - SSM-Prop-6N | ecosystem: Environmental > Aquatic > Marine > Wetlands > Sediment ... | reverse complement strand
GATCATCCTTAAATACCAAAAGCCCGCCTGTTGGCGGGCTTTTGGTTGTATCGAGATTACGTTTGGTCTCGTTACTTGAGCAGCATCATCTTCTTGGTGGCTGAGAAGTCACCGGCATCGATGCGGTAGAAATACATACCGCTGGCCATACCGGAGGCATCCCAGGTCTTGACGATTTTGCCAACATCGTTGCCGTTGAACTCGGCGACTTTCTGACCGGAAACGTTGAAGATGGTCAGGGTGTAGTCACTCTGTTGCGGCAACGTGAACTCGATCACGGTGCTCGGGTTGAACGGGTTGGGATAGTTCTGGCTGAGCGTGAACTCGGTCGGCAGTTCGGTGATCTTGGTGAGTGCATCAAGACCATCGTAGTCGGCCGCTTCGACGCTAACCAGGGTGCCCTGGCCGTCCATGGTGAGCATGTCGCCGGAGGTCAGATACTGACCGATGGCGGTGCTGTAAACGAGCACGCGGGTGGTGTTATCCGCATAACCCACCTTGAGTTCCATATGCGAGGCGCTGGCGGCCAGCGACGGATAAACGGTTCCGTCGAAGACCAGATAGGCCGCGCCGATATGGGCATTGGACTCAAGGGCAATCTTGGTGCCAAGATTGCTGAAGGTGGCGGTCGGCTGACCGACCAGCTTGTCATACGGCATCGCATCGCCCACGATGACACGAATCAAGTAAACCAGGTCGGCCACGGAGAGAATCTGGCCGTCGGCGTTGACGTCGGTCGCCGCCATCTGGCCTTCTTCATTAATCGTGAAGGCGGCCATGCCCTGGATGAAGTAGTTGGTAAAGACCACCGCGTCGGCGATTTCGTGAGCGATACCATTCAGGTTGATATCACCACGATCATCGATATCGTCGGCGCAGATGATGTCAACACCACCGTTACGGAAGATAATCGCACCGAGCGGGTAGTTCTTGACCTGTTCTTCGGCATCGAAAACGGTGTCGAAGCAGGCCGCTTCAGGACCACTGAAGCCATACCCGGCCGGATCGGTTACCAAAACGCCTTCGAAGGAATAGACAGCCTGGCCGAGATACAACCAGTTACCATTCTCGCTGGCGATGGTGTTGTCGCCGCAGTCATACCAGTAGAATTGAACTGGCACAAACTGGCATTCGTAAGTCCGGTCGTTGGAGACCAGGAAGTTCAACTTGACCAATTCACCCGGACCACTCACGTGATTCGGATTGAGAATGCCGTCGTTGGATTCGCGCATGGCGACCACGCGAAGCATTCCCGAAGGACAACCGCCGTCGCAGTTGCCGAAGGGACCGAAGCGATAGGTGAAGTATTCGAATTCGGTATCGATCAGTTCACCCGGCTCGGCGCTCTGGAAGGCCAGGGCGGAGGCGTCGTAAGTGATCAGGAAGTCGAATCCACCGATCAGATCGGTAATGAACGGGCCGGTATAGGACGAGTCGATAAAGATCGACACGGTCGAAACATGGCCCTGGAATTGGTCATGAACCTTCTCGATCGAAACCGCGAAACCGGTTACATGAATCTTATAGCAAGCCGTATCGGCGTTCTCCGGGCTACACGGATCGCAGACATTGGCGCCGTCGGAAACCGTCACGCATAACGTGAAGTCACCGAGATATTCCGGCTCGTTGCCAACATCCCAGGTCCATACGCCGCTGGCGCCATCAAGCTCGAGACCGTTGCCGAAGAAGGTCGGACCGTCAAAGTCAAGAACTTCAAACAGCAGGGTGGACGGGCCACCGTCGGTATCGTCAGCATCGACATCGCCGGTAAGGGTGATGCCCCATACGGCATAGATAGTATCTTCCTCGGCCTGCGGATTGGTGATCTCCGGCGGGGTGTTCTGGACGCAGATGCTGAACTGACAGGTGTCAGCCGCACCACACTTGTCGGCAACTTGGATGGTCACGAGGTGATCACACACATCGTCGCCACCGGTCTGCCAGGTGTAGTGCCCGCTAGCGTCGATCGCACCGGGACCGCCGATAACGTCAAAGTCCAGCGTCTCGCACAGATTCGCCAGATCATCGTCCTCGGCTTCCACGTCGGCTTCTACCAGATCGTTCCAGTGAACCGTAATGTCATCCGGGCAGGTGATTTCCGGAGCCTGGTTGACAATCGTCACGGCACCAGCCGTAACGGTCGTCGCCAAAGCTTCGATCGGATTACAACCGACCAGACCGGTCGCGACATCAATCAGGTCGCCACACGGAGTTGTCAGCTGAATCGTCGTCGGCGTAATGTCAATCACACCGTCGCACACGTCGGCCGCGGTCAAATGGATCTGACCGACCGTCACCGGGAATCCCGTTAGACATGCATCGCTCGCATCGATCTTCATTGCCGCCACACGGAATAAATCCGGGCTGCCGGACTGCTGAAGAACTTGCTCATCAAGAACCGTCAGACCCGCATCAAACGCAAATGAAACCGCCGTATAATCACCGGAGACTTCAAATACTAGTTCAAACGCACTCAGATCAGTCGGACTGTCAATCGTCACATTCAAAATCGCGTCAGTACAACGCGCCACGCTCTTTGACTGAAACGTGACCGTTTGAGCCGTTGCAAGCGAAAAACCGGATACCAATAGGAACGAGGCCAGCAGTAAAGATATAGTCAATTTTCTTTTTTGCATCATTATAATGCTCCTTTAAAAACTTTAAAGGTTCATTAAAGGTAATAGTATCTTCCTGCCTGAAACAGTTTGTTACGGATTACCTGTTCCATCCGAACTTAAGCTACGGAGGTGTTCGGATCAACCCCCACTCACCATGATAAAATCGGCGGATGATAGATGTCAATCACTGAGGATTGAATATCAAACGACTTCATCAGGTAAGTTACAAAATAGAGTTTTTGGAAGATTTACCAAATCCTGAATGTAATCCTATCAGGACCACTCAAGAATTGTTCTAAAGGCCGTGTAACAAGAGCTTTGTGAGGGCAACCGCAAGTTTGTCTTGAAGTTGCAAGGTGCTGACCGTCTCTCAACAGAAGCGTTCTAACAACACAACTATTCCCTGGACACCAACAAAATAACTAAATATCTTAACCTGTCAAGTAAAATATGCCAAAATATATGAAATATTATGGTGTGTAGTAATGAGTAAGAGATGGTCACGACCAAACTCCCGGCTTAGGAAAGGATTTTCTATAGCGGCAGATTTGTGCGAATACCAAGCCCACACAGTTAGAATCGGAACAATATCTCGGAACACATTGTCATAAATATTGTTTCGAATTTCCCCGGATGGAAACATCAAATCAAGTCAACCCAATCGTTCCACACACTATCAATTATGGAGCGAAGACAGACAATATTTACTCATCTCATATAGTGTCCCCGGATCTCAATGTCACCAGCCATATTGTGATAATGTTCACAAGCGGTGCTTCAAATTCACATCCGGACCGGACCACAACAAAGACAACATGATCTAATAATAGAGTTGGTAGATGAATTGTGAAACATATAAAATCATAAGCTGACGGTTAATCCCGAGGAGATCAAATACAAACGACTGTCATCGCTGTCAACGGAGTGCCACTCCCAATCTGCTGACAGCAAGACGTTCAAACTCAGCCCATCGACGATTTTCAGGTTGCCAATCAGGCTAACTCGATTGAATGAAAAATCGGAATAATATTCGGGATTATTTCGATATGTGCGTAGCCCCAATTGATTCTCAAACATCACAAAGACCTGCCCAAACGAGTAGTAGTCGAGTGCTGTCGACAGAAGGTATTCCATATAATCGTCGTCGCTGGGGAGATCATTCTTGACCCCTAAAATCTCCGCTTCCGGCCCGACCGAAAGCGTCAGAAAGTCAAGTTCGCGCCCTGCCATAAGACCCACACGGGTCAAGCTGTAATCTTCATTGAGAAATAACTCCGACCTGAAATTGAAGTATTCGATTGAGATTTCCGGCTGAATAAAATACACCGGGCCGACAGGCACTCTCAAATTGGCGGATAACGACAGCAAAACATAATCGTCCTGGTCCTGGCCAGCCTTGTAATTTTTGGTCTCCACACCAATGTCTGATGATAATCGGGCATTTCCCAGCCCTCCCATATATCCGGTTGAGCTTCGAATCATCACATAATCCAAGTTGGCCGAATCCGGGACATTTCGGCGCTCGATTGTCAGAGAGCCAAAAATGGAGTTGAATCCTTTGGTAAACAGGCTGAAATCGCACTGACCACCGGCACGCGTATAATTGTATACAAAGTCGTCTAAAACATCGAAAGAGACCTTTTCGGCAAAGGCTGAGATTTTCCCGGTTAGACGATTGCCAAAGCGCCGCTGGAGGCTCAACCGCCCGTTATAGACCTCCAGTTCCTCGCCTGCCCCAGCCTCACCCTTATATTGCTCTTTTATTTCCATCCTGGCATCGGCCGTAACCGACGTCCGTCTTCCTCCGACAGTAAGGCGGGTATCCCCGATAATTCGGAACAGATCGGCGGTTTGTTCCCATCCGAATTCAAACATTCGTCTGCCAAGATTGTCATCATCGAACCTGATATATATCAGCCCCTTTTTATCGTCGAGATATTCTTTTTTAAGAAGGGATGAGGTCAGAGGCGCTTCAGTGTCTTCATATGCCAGGGAATCATAGAAATATTCCTGCGAGACAAAATCGTAGCCAATGCCAGCTTTGAAATGAAGGTCGCCGGGATTTTTCGTATCAGTAGTCCCGGCGACCACGATTCCTGTTGCGAATAGAATGCCGCAAATACCAACGAGGGTGGACCTCAAATTTACATTCCCGCGATTCTCTTTGCTTTATTAATATTGATCTGGGCCGCCTTGATATTGGCGGCGCAAGCTTCCTTGTTGCCATTCTCACATAGTCTTGTTGCTTTACGAAGGTGTTCGCGCGCTTCTTCCATCAGTCGCCGCATGGCCGGACTGCTGTTGGGGCCTATTTCCTTGGTTAATTGTTCCATTTCACGAGTCATGCGCCTAATCCGATTTTCCAGCAGGTTCTGATCAGAACACAATCCGGCCGCCTTGCGCATGAATTTCCGGGCATTTTTAATTGCCTGTTCGGCTGGTTTGGGCTGATTCTGAGCGGTAAAGTTGCAGGCTTCCTGATAAGCATGTTGAGCGCGCTCCATCAGAGCCACGGCTTCATCGCTATCGCAGGCTTGCAGGCTCTCTCCGGCCTGCATTAATTGAATTTCAAGCTGGTTAAGTTGATTTCGCAGGCGATTATGGGCCTTATTATCGGCTTTGAGCAATTCCCCGATTTTGCGCAGGGATTTCTCGGCCTGATTAGACATTTTTAATGCCGGTCGGACATTCCCATTGCGATACAATTCCCAGGCTCGTCGTTGATTTTCCCGGGCGCTATCGAATAGCGACGCCATGCGATTGCCGGTGTTCTCCGATTTGAATTCATCCCTAAGGCGGTTTATAAGCTGATCGGTTTTTTCCAATTGACGCACGACCAGATTTTCGTTTTCTTCTGCCTGCCGAACAATTTTATCAGAAGCTTTTTTGATAATATTGATTGACTTCCAAGCCCAATCCCGGGCCCGAGTGGTCTGGTTGTTGCCAATTTGTATATTGGTCACATTTGTGGCATTGAGTTGTTCACGTGCTTTTTCCTGAAGTTGTTTAGCCTGAACCAACATTTTCCCAGAAGCGTCAATAGCGATTTTGACAAGTTCAAGATGGCGGTAACGATTGGCCTCTTCGATCACATTTTGAGCCCGGTTGATCACCTGATTGGTTTGCCAGTATTCTTTCTGGAACTGATTACGAGCACGGTCGATATTCTGGGCTGAAGTCATAACAGGTATAAGCAAACCGATCACAAGCATTGTCATGATATAATACTTAAAGACTATTTTCATCAATCTCTCCTTTCTGACATCTCTGCCCAAAAGAGATCAAATCATATGCCAACTTAAGAATAATCGTAACTTCCTCTTTTGCTGTGGCTTACGAGTGTCTCGCATGAGAGTGTTTCATGTCAATAGTACCTATCGGTACAGGTTGCACCAATCTGTTCATTGGATACCGTGATATTTCATTCGCGAATAGAGCCGTCGCCGTGTTATTTTCAGCAATTTTGCCGCCTCTGTTTTATTGCCCCCGGCCTGTTCCAGGGCGGTTTTAATCATATCTCGTTCGACATTTTCCAAGCCGCCCGCCTGAATCTTACCGGGGCTGTTACCGGTAGTAGGTGTCTCCAGCGGCATGGTTTCAGTTTCATCTTCAATACCAATATGCTCAAGTTCAATTGGTTCACCGGCCGCCAGAATCATGGCGCGCTCCAGAATGTTCTTTAATTCGCGGATATTGCCCGGCCATTGATAGGCCCGCAACAGCGCGATGACTTCTCCGGACAACGTAATATGGGGGTATTTTTTCTTTTTCAGAAAGTATTTTGTTAATTCTTCAATATCTTCACGCCGTTCTGCCAGCGTGGGGATGGCAACCGGAAAAACATTAATGCGAAAAAACAGGTCTTCTCTAAAATGCCCTTCGGCAATTTCCTTTTTCAAATCCTTATTGGTTGCCGCAATGACTCGCACGTCGGTCTTGACGGCATCAACTCCCCCCACCCGAACAAACTGCCGCTCTTCCAGCACACGCAAAAGTTTGGCCTGGAGGGCTGATGAGGTCTCACCGATTTCATCGAGAAAAATCGTCCCTTGATCGGCAAGTTCAAAGCGTCCCCGCTTGCGAGCCACCGCACCGGTAAATGCGCCCTTTTCATGACCAAACAATTCCGACTCCAGCAGGGTTTCGGTGAGGGCCGCACAATTGACCGCTACAAACGGCTGGCTTTTCCGTGATGAGTTTTCATGAACCAAATTCGCGGCCAGTTCCTTGCCGGTCCCTGATTTTCCCGTCAAGAGAACTGTTGTGTCGGTCGGGGCCACTTTGGCAATCAATTCAAGCATGTTTTTTGCGGCCCGTGATTTTCCGATAAACCGGTCACAGAAGATGCTCTTGAGATCCCCCGAGTACATCCGGGACAACGCCGACAGCTTCTGTTTTTCTGCCAGCCGCTGACAAAGGCCAACCAATTCTTCCATGGCAAACGGCTTTAGAATATAATCAGCGGCCCCTTTCTTCATGGCATCCACAGCACCCTCAACCGTCCCATAAGCGGTCATCATAACCACTTCCACATCGCCCTTATTCTTCGCCCTTTCCAATACTTCAAGCCCCCCAATGTCGGGCATTGAAAGGTCGGTGACAACGATGTCAAATGACTTCTCTGCCAAGGCTTCCAATGCAACCCGAGGGTCGCTCAGAGCCGTGACTGTGTGACCGCTTTCAGTCAGGGCTTTTTCCACCAGATAGACCATTTTCTTTTCATCATCTATGACCAAGATATTTGCCATTATCACGCATCCTGTTCTTGAACCGTAAACTCCAGACTGACAACGGTAGGTCCATCCGGTTTACTGGTTACTATTATGTGGCCCCCCATCTCTTCGACGAGCCGTTTCGAATGGAACAAACCCAGTCCTGAACCAGTCGCCCGGGTAGTATAGAAGGGATCAAAGATATGCCGCATACTATTCTTATCGATCCCTTTCCCATTGTCTGTAATCTCTATAATTACTTGACTTTGTTCAGTTCGACAGGCGACTACGATCTCGGCATCATTTCTACCTTTAACAGCTTCGGCGGCGTTCAGGATGATATTAATTATCGCCTGGCGCAACGCCACCGCATCAGCTGATATCATCTGCCCGGCTTCTAACGCTTTTAACCTAATAGCGACACCATTCCGGGCCAGGCGCGGCTGAAACTGGTCAACAATGCGTTTCATAAACACGACCGTATCAAGTTGCTCTTTGTTCAGATTCTTTTTACCCCCGGCGATATCCAAGTAACCACCGACGATTGTATTAAGTCGATCAATCTCCTCAAGCAGAAATTCGGCCTCGGGCTCCCGATATTGTTTGTTCAGTCGCTCGGCTGACGCTCGCATTATCATCAGGGGATTTTTGATTTCATGCGAGACCACTGCCACCATCCGCCCCAAGTTGGCCTGCGCCTGCGACCGCATAATACTTCGTTCGGCGCGTCCCAAACGCCGTTGAACAATAAAGAAAAACAAACCAAACAGAATTCCCGCCCCGATGGAGAATGCAGAGGACAAATACAGGTTTCGGCGCAAATCACCCAGCACGTCGGTATAGTCGATATCGGCCTCAATCCCCATCACAGCACTGACCACCCCGGCCGTATCCATAAGTGGCACAAAGGCTGACTTGAGATATATTTCCCCTACCGGATATCCCTCGGTAACCACTGCCTGCGCCGGCGTATCCTGCCAGAAATTGGGATCATATAGCGTGAATGCTGAATCCAGATAAACGCCGTTCAATGCCGCCAGGTAGTAAACCGAATCCGGCATTATCAGGGTAGTTGCAAAATAGCGCATGTCAGGTCCAACGATAAAGACCTCTGACAGCTGATCCATCACTTGAATCCGTTCAATCAAGCTCAGCGTGGAATCATAGGCGGTCAGGTGCCCTGCTACCAACGATGACACCAAATCCGGAGTAAAGCCGACTGCCCCCATGCGAGCGGTGGTTGCCAATCGTTGCGATAGCTGGTATTCGAACCGGGTTTCTGTTTTGGTATAGATTACCCACCAAAACAAGTTGACCAAGATGATCAGGATGACGGTAAAGGCAATGATGGCAACAGACTGACGTTTGGACGGAATCATTTCATAATAAGCAAAACCACTGTAAGTTAAGTCAAGGTCAAAAACTCGCAAAACGCATATGCCAATCCAATAATCCTTCGGTGAGGTTATCCAATTTTAGCTTTACAAAGTCCGCTGATAGACGTAAATTATGAAGCTTAAATAAAATACATACACTTCGTTGCAGAAAAGACGGTACGTTATGAAATTCGGGCAATTCAAAGATGTTTCCATCCCGGAGATGGAAGCCAAGGTTCTTAAATTCTGGGATGATGAAAAGATATTCGAACGGGTGCAAAAGGCCGCAAAGGACCGTCCGCGTTTCGCCTTTTATGAAGGCCCGCCAACGGCCAATGGTCGTCCGGGTGTGCACCATACCATCTCACGCACAATCAAAGACCTGGTTTGCCGTTATAAAACCATGCAGGGATTTCGAGTGGATCGCAAGGCCGGTTGGGATACGCACGGTTTGCCGGTTGAAATTGAGGTCGAGAAGGAGCTCAAGCTCGATTCCAAATCCAAAGTTATTCAGTATGGAGTTGATAAATTCAACGCCAAATGCCGGGAATCAGTTTTCAGGTACATTGACGACTGGAATGAAATCACCCGAAAGGTTGGCTATTGGCTTGATCTTTCGGATGCCTATATAACTTTGACCAATGACTATATTGAGTCGGTCTGGTGGATATTGAAAAGTCTATTCGACCGAGATCTCATCTATAAGGGGCACAAGACAGTTGCTTACTGCCCCCGTTGCGAAACGCCGCTGTCAAGCCATGAAGTTGCCCAGGGATATGAAGAGGTGGCTGATCCGTCGGTGTTTGTCAGGGTAAAAGCCGCGGATGACGATTTCTCTTATCTCATCTGGACCACCACCCCATGGACCCTGCCGTCAAATGCCGCGATCTGTATGGATGCCAATGCCGACTATGCCCTGGTGGAACATAACGGTGAAAAGCTGGTGATGGCGCAGGCGCTTTTGGGTCAGGTGTTGGGTGATGAGTATACCATCATCGAAACCAAAAAAGGTGCTGAATTTCATAAACGCAAGTATGAGCCGATTTTCGACACATTCCAAGATCAAGCTGATCAGGCTTTTTATGTGATCAATGGAGATTTTGTCACACTTGAAGACGGCACCGGAATCGTTCATATCGCGCCCGGTTACGGCGCCGATGACTATGAAATCGGTCATCGGTATGGCCTTCCGGTTTTGCAGGCAGTCAAGGCGGATGGGTATTTCAAGGATGATTCCGGCAAATATGCCGGGAAATTCATGAAAGACGCCGACCCAGAGATTCTAAAGGATTTAAAAATAGCCGGTAAGTTGTTGAAAAAAGAGAAGTATACTCATAATTATCCGTTTTGCTGGCGTTGTGACACGCCACTGATTTATATCGCCAATCAGTGCTGGTATATCAGGACGACGCAGTTCAAGGAACAGATGATCAACAACAGCAACCTGACGAATTGGCACCCGGACGAGGTGCGATCCGGCCGAATGCTGGACTGGCTGAAGAACAACGTTGACTGGGCGCTGTCCCGCGAGCGTTTCTGGGGCACTCCACTTCCGATCTGGGAATGCAGTTCCTGCCAGCATATTACTACGGTTGGTTCAATTGAGCAGTTGCGCCGAGAGGGGATTGATGTTCCCAAAGAACTGGATCTGCACAAACCGATGATTGATGAGATCAAACTCACTTGCGAGAAATGCGGGGCATCAATGACACGCGTTCCGGAAGTTATTGACACCTGGTTTGATTCGGGCGCCATGCCGTATGCGCAGTGGCATTACCCCTTTGAAAACAAAGATAAATTCGAAGCGATGTACCCGGCCGATTTCATTTCCGAAGCTATTGATCAAACCCGTGGCTGGTTTTATTCGTTGTTGGCCATCTCGACCATGCTATTCGACAAGCCGGCTTTCAAGAATATTATTGTTATGGAGCTGGTTCTTGACAAAGAAGGCAAGAAGATGTCCAAGCATAAAGGCAATATGGTCAATCCCTTCGAGGTCTTCAACAAACACGGCGCTGACCCCCTGCGCTGGCATATGCTTGCCAGTTGCAATCCGTGGGTACCGTCTCGTTTCGATGAAGATGCGTTAATTGAAGTAATCCGGAAATTCTTCGATACCCTTAAAAACAGCTACAGCTTTTTCGCTCTCTACGCCAATATTGACAATATCGTGGAACGTGCTCATAAAGACGATAAGAGCATTGATGCGTTTCTGGAACAATACGCAGGCGAACCGGAACGGGTTGACACCTGGATTATTTCTCGTTTCAATTCGCTGGTCAAACATGTTACGGATCGTCTGGATAACTATGATTTGACCCCGGCGGCACGTATTATCACCGACTTTGTCATTGACGATTTGTCAAATTGGTATATTCGATTGAACCGCCGTCGCTTCTGGGGGCCGGAGAATGATCCCTCAAAAATGCGCGCCTATTTGACTCTCTACCGCATTCTGTGCGGTACTGTTCGCCTGGTGGCACCATATATTCCGTTTATGTCGGAGAATCTCTGGCGGGAGTTGGTAAGGCCGACTATTGAGGCGGCCGATTTGTCGGTGCATCTGACCACGTACCCAGTCTGCGATGAAAGTGCAATTGATCTTGAACTTGAAGATTCCATGTCGCTCTCGCAGAATATCGTATCTATCGGTCGGGCCGCCCGCAATCGAAAAAACATCAAGGTTCGTCAGCCGCTTTCCGGGATTCAGGTTCACATCTCCGGTATTGACCAGTTTGAAAAGCTACAGGCGGAGTTCGAGATTATTAAAGATGAACTTAACATCAAACAGGTCGAACGACTGGCAGATGTCTCTGCCGTAGTCAGCTATAGCGCTAAACTGAATTTTGCCGCCGCCGGACCGCGACTGGGCGGCCGGGTGAAAGAAATCGCCGGACTCGTTGCCGCCTGGGGCGATGACGAAATAAAGAAATTGCTGAACGAGGGACAAATTGAAATCACAGTCGGTGACAGTCCAATCAGCCTGAGCGGTGATGAGGTTGATGTGCATAAAATAGAAAAAGACGGCTTTGCCGTCGAAAGCAACAACGGTATCACTGTAGCACTCAAGATCGATATTGACAATGATTTACGTGACGAGGGCTTTGCCCGTGAGGTCGTTAACAAGGTTCAGAATATGAGAAAAACATCCGGTTTTGAAGTTACCGACCGTATTATAGTATTGGTCAACACGGTCGACCCTCTTGCCGCGGCGGTCAAGCGACACGATGATTTCATCTGCCGGGAAACTCTTGCCGATCAAATCGAACTGGTTAAAACGCTGCCCGCTGAAAGCAGTGGAAAGGACTGGAATATAAATGGCGTAAAAGCGGAAATAGCAGTTCAACGTACATAAATGGTGCGATCATGAAAAAGTCAGAAATGGCCAAGTATGAAAAGCTGTTGATGAAACGACGGGAGGAATTGCTGGAGGCAATTCGCGAGAAAAAGGATCAGGCGAATTCCTCGACCAAGGAATCAACCGGCGATTTGTCCAGTTATTCATACCATATGGCTGATCAAGGCACGGATGCGATCGAGCGTGAGAAAGCCTTTATGATTAGCTCGAAATCGCGGCGTTTGCTGTATCATGTCAATGAGGCGCTTCGACGCCTCCACAAGGGAAAATACGGCAATTGCCAACAATGCGGTAAAGCAATTCAGAAACGCCGTCTGGAGGCGGTTCCGCATGCCCGATTGTGTATCGAATGCAAGGAACGGGAGGAGGAGGCAAAAACTGGCCGCCGATAAGTATCGCTCTTTGTTCATCCCAGCCATTATCATGCTGGTCGTTGCAGTGCTCGACCAGGCCACCAAACTATTGGCGGTTAATTCTCTGGCTGACGGTGCCATTCATCAGGTTCTCGGCTCTCTATTGCAGTTTAAATTGGTTTATAACGATGGGGGAGTAATGGGTACCAATCTCGGCGGTGATACTTTTTATTTGCTTTCATCACTGTTTGTTCTGGCTTTTGTTTTTTATTTTGTCTATACCGCGCGATCCAACAAACATCTGGCTTTCTCCATGGCCGCGGTTGCCGGCGGTGCGATTGGCAATATTATAGACCGTATTCGCCTTGGTAGGGTTATCGATTTCATCGATGTTGACTTTATTGACATCTCCCTGGGTAGTTTCCAACTCAGCCGCTGGTGGACATTTAACATTGCCGACGCCGCAATTAGCCTGGGCGTAATTTATGTTATTATCGCGGTATTTTTCACACGTCAGGTGGTAGTCCCCACCAAAAGCTCCCCATCTGCAAATACTTCCGGCTCAAGTCTTGACATCTAAGCGTTGATTTGTTTATTGCGATCTGGTATGGAACCGTCGCGTGGTGTGGCGGTTATACCTGTTGTTGTTATGATTGTAAATAAGGAGACTCGTCATGATAGAGAAAAAAGATCTTTTCAACAAGGAGCCTGAGAAGCCGACTGTTGATTTCGCCAAGCGTGCCATCGCCGTAGCATCCGGCAAGGGCGGAGTAGGCAAATCCACCACCACCTGTAACCTGGCCGCCGCTTTGAGCAACCTTGGATTCAAGGTGGGCATTCTTGATGCCGATGTATATGGTTTCTCAGTGCCACGTATTTTAGGTGTTACCGGGCAACCGACTGAAAAGGATGAACGTATTGTACCGCTCCGACGGGAGAATATACAAATAATCTCAATGGGCTTTTTCGTCGATGAGGATGCACCGGTGATCTGGCGTGGTCCACTCCTGCACAAGGCTGTTACCCAGTTTCTTACCGACGTAGCCTGGGATCAGCTCGATTTCCTCCTGATTGATATGCCTCCGGGGACCGGCGATGTCACTCTCTCGATCGCGCAACTGCTTCCCAAAGCGGAAATGCTCGTAATCACCACTCCGCAACCGGTTGCGTCGCACACTGCCGGACGCGTTGCCAAATTGGCAGAAAAAACCAAGTTGTCAGTGCTGGGTGTTATCGAGAATATGTCGTACTATGAAAGCAACGGTGAACGTGATTATATTTTTGGTAAGGATGGTGGTAAGGATTTGGCAAAGAGTTTGAATGTACCCTTTCTTGGAGAGATTCCCATCGTTACCAAAATACGCGAGACATCCGATTCCGGTGAACCGGTTGCATTTTCAAAAGATGATGAGGTTGCGCTTTACTTTATTAAGATTGCGGCACAGATTGCCAAAATGGAAAAGTAGCGTTTATCCCTTGTGACGTGAAGTCTTACAACTTCCAACAATTTAATTATTGTTGCATGAACGGAGAATTGCTACCCACGTGATTAAACGGCATGTTATAATTCGGCAAAAGATAACGACTTCGAAGAAACTCATATTTTATCTGTCGACTACTTGACCGAATGCTGATCATTTACTAATTTTCCAATCGCCACTAAATCATTAAATGGCGCACTGTTAATAACCTGTGGACGAATAACCGGGGGCGAGGGCACGAGCCCTTACTTATCAATGAGTTAGGGTTTTGTTTCTGTGTCATGGGTGTTGACAACGATGTGAGTAACTAACTGCGGTTTGCGGACAGCCTCATGGTCTAACCAAAAAAGCCGCACTATTGGATGGAACCAACTCTTGAGTGTATTGGAATTGCAGGGGGAGAAATGTTGTCAAAGGCAAAATTAGACACGAGCAGAATGTGGGAGAACTGCCTAGATTACGTTGCACTTCGTGTTAACAATCATTCTTACAACACCTGGTTTAAGCATACCGGTGCCAGAATGGATGAGGGCGGCACGTTAAAAATACTGGTACCCAACCAGTTTGTTGCCGACTGGCTAACCGGGAAGTATGCGGAACTCATTGAAGAAGCCATCTCTGAGAACAACGGGACTGTTTTACCGTACGATTTTGAGATTTTTCTTTCAAAAGACACAGCCGGGCAAACGGAAATTAATTTCGAACATCGCCCAGAACGACAACCGATTAAAATTCATCCTGATTATGCTCTTAATGATCGGTACAGTTTTGATAATTTCGTTGTTGGGAGTTATAATCAGTTTGCGCATGCCGCCGCCTGGGCGGTTGCCGAAGCACCAGGCAAGACAAAATACAATCCGTTATTCATTTATGGGGGGACGGGTTTAGGCAAAACCCATCTGTTACAGGCAATCGGCTTATATCTTCGTGAACATTATCCGCAGAAACGAGTGATGTATGCATCGTCAGAAAAGTTTACTTCTGATTTCATCAATTCGCTTTCCAACGGCACAACGATGAAATTTACATCGCGTTATCGCACCGCCGATTTACTTCTAATTGATGATATCCAGTTTTTTTCAGGCAAGGAATCCACGCAGGAACAGTTTTTTCATACGTTTAACGATTTATTTCACTCCGGGCGACAGTTAGTCCTGACCTCTGATCGGCATCCCAAAGATACCAAGGGACTTGAGGAGCGTCTGTTGTCCCGATTCTCATCGGGATTGGTGGCTGATTTACAGCCCCCTGAACTGGAGACACGAATGGCCATTTTACGACGGCGACTTGAAGAAGAAAAGACCGCCATGGCCGAGGATGTGTTGTATTTCATCGCCGATAACGTGACGACCAATATCAGGGAACTCGAGGGGTGTCTGACGCGCCTTTTGGCGTATGCCTCAATTTCGAGTAAGACTATTGATCTCGATATAGCCAGAGAGGTTTTGGGCAAGGAACTGCTTCGACCTCGCAAGGAATTAACTATTGTCTTTATCCAGAAAAAAACCGCGGAGTATTTTGATACTGACCCGGCCATGATGACGGCCAAAAAGAAAACATCACACATTGTCCTGGCGCGGCAGGTGGCGATGTATCTCAGCCGCCAACATACTTCGTTTTCATTAAAAAGCATTGGTGAGGCTTTTGGTGGACGGGATCATTCCACAGTTATTCATTCCTGTGATTTGATTAAGAAAAAGAGTTGCAGTGACACGGATTTTAATCGAAAGATCACGGAATTAACGAATATTATTATGGCGTGAGTGGTGAACAACGTGTCGGTAATTGTGTGTGAGATTTGTGAACGTTATTTTAATGTTGAATAAGTGAAGACGAGAAAACAGTTGTTGACATATTGTCAAAAAATAAAGTATTCTTCTTATGCGTTTAAGTGTTTTGACGGGAAAGGGATAGCATTTTAAAACGGCAATTATGCACATTTCAACAGGGTTTATTACTATTATTCTGTAAAATGTACATAGAAGAATAATACAATCCGGTTGTTTACAAGTTACAACGGAGGAAGACGGGTATGAAGTTCAATCTCTCCAAATCGAGACTCAGTGGATATCTTCAGTCTGTACTGCAAGTGGTGCCCAGCAAATCAACGTTACCAATTCTTTCCAATATTCTCTTTGAGGCATTGGATAATAAACTAAAAATATCCGCTACTGATCTTGAGGTGTCAATTACCGCAACCTTCGATTGTGCTGTTGCGAAAAAGGGCGTTGCTGTACTGCCGGCACGTATTTTGTTTGATATAATTAAGGAGTTGCCCGAGTCTGAAATATCTTTTGAGGGAACCGCCAATCGTGTTGAACTCAAAGTCCCCAACGGATCATATAAAATTGCCTGTGCTTCGGTTGAGGATTTCCCAAAACTGCCAGTGGTTAATACCAAGAAACAAATTGAAATTGAGGGTACCGAACTGGCGGTAATGATCAAAAAAACGACCTTTGCCTGTTCCACCGATGAAACACGCCCGGCGCTCAATGGAGTATTATGGTCCACCAAGGGTGAGTTTATGACGATGGTAGCCACCGATGGACATCGACTGGCCAAGACTGCTTTTGAAAACAAAAAATTGCAGGGAGTTGCCGAGGATCTGATTATCCCGCCCAAAGTCTTGAATATTATTCCTCGCTTCATTGGTGAATCCAACGGCAAGATCGGTGTTATTTTCGGTGAGAATAATATTATTTTCAACCTTGATGATATTATCCTAACGTCGCGCCTGATTGAAGGTCCCTATCCCAATTATGAACAAGTTATTCCGGCCGACAGCGACAAGAAAATGGTGATAGGTAAAGAGGATCTGGCCGGGGCAGTGCGACGTGTTTCCATTCTTTCCAACGCCCTGACACATCAAGTGAAATTTACGATCAAGAACAACGCTTTAACTATTTCCACCACCAATGCCGATGTTGGTGGTGAAGGCAAAGAATCTATCAACTGTGAGTACAGCGGTGAAGCCATTGAGTTGGGATATAATGCGGTTTATGTGGCTGACATCTTAAACAAAATAGACGGCGATGAGGTCATCTTTGAGTTGAGCAATGCGGTTTCAGCTGGCATTATTTATTCACCGAATGTGCCAAAGGACCAATTTCTCTGCCTGATTATGCCTTTGCGATTGGCGGATTAAACAGCCTGTTATTTTATAAACGCAAATGACGCACGATATGCCGAATTGGTGAACCGCGTGAACCATTCGGCAGTAGCACATCTCTTATGGTTATCCAAACCCTCAACATTGTATCATTTCGTAATTTTGAATCGATCTCAATGTCATTTGGCCACGAAACCAATGTTTTTTTTGGTGATAACGGTTCAGGAAAAACCAATTTACTCGAAGCCATTTTTGTTCTCCTGTTAGGCCGTTCGCCGCGGGGAGCTCAGGATGCAATCATGGTCAGAGATGGAGATGATGTTTATCGTATTGGGGGTAATCTTCTAATTGATGATTCAAAGCGAGAATTGGCTATCGCATATCAACGAGGCGGAAGGAAAAAAATAACCGAGGATAATGCGACAATTCGGATATCGGAATTGTATAAACACAACAGCGTGGTTTCCACTGCGCCCGAGGATTCTCAGATTCTGTCCGGACCTCCATCGAAACGCCGTGAATTCGTTAATGTTTACCTGGCACAGGCATCTGTAAAATATCTGTCCGACATGTCCGATTATACCAGGGTTCTCGCGCAGAAAAATGCCTTTTTGAAAAATGACCCACGTGGAGAGTGTCCCTTTGATGAGTTACTTGTGCACCACGGTGTGCAAATAATGAAAGCACGGAGTGACTTTCTTGACACCATTGCCTCATCGGCACAAGAATATTATACACGAATATCCGGGGGACAGGATTTTGCTGTACGCTATTGTCCGTCGGTGCCGGTGGAGGAAGATGGTATCGATTGGCAGGGCGTTGAACGACGTTTTCACGAAAAGCTTGAACAGTATCGCTCTCGTGAAATAATGGTGGGGCGATCTTTTGTCGGACCGCATCGCGATGAAGTGGATATTTTTATCAGAAATCTTCCGGCGCGTTCGCACGGGTCACAGGGGGAATTGCGCACTGCGGCGATTGCGCTGAAACTCGCAGTATTTGATTATTTGAAGAAAATCCGTCGCACCGCGCCGATTCTTCTGTTGGATGAAATCTTTGCCGAACTTGACCCAAAACGCCAAGAAATGTTGATTGATGCTTTCGGGGGATTCGGGCAATTATTCTTAACGACCGCCTCGCATGTACCATCGGCGCTATCAGTTGGCAGCCACAATTTCCGCATTAAAAATGGCAAGGTTTTTCAAGAGTAAATTCTTATATTGTTTCCATGCCGGCAATCAGAATCATACGCGCCGAGAAGGCCTTTGATGGGAATCGGGTCCTTGAGAATATCAACCTGCACACTGCCGATGGCGAATTGGTGGTCATACTGGGACCATCCGGATGTGGCAAATCCACGCTACTGAGGCTTATTGCCGGTTTGGAACAGCTTGACGCCGGTGAGATCTGGATCGGTGAGCGGCGGGTTGATACTATGGCGCCGCGCAAGCGCAATGTTGCTTTAGTTTTTCAAAATTATGCTCTCTATCCGCATATGTCGGTTGAGCAAAACCTGGCGTTCCCGTTAAAAATTGCAGGGGTTGACCGCAAAGAAATAAAGAACCGCGTTTTACACACTGCTACGTTGATTGACCTGGTGGATCGATTGAATGCCCGTCCAGCGGAGCTTTCCGGGGGGCAACGCCAGCGTGTCGCCCTTGGCCGTGCCATTATCCGCGAACCGGATCTCTTTTTATGGGATGAACCACTATCTAATCTTGATGCCGACCTTCGCCGCAAGATGCGCCGCGAACTGGTCGACCTGCAAAAGAAACTGGGTACAACCACCATTCATGTGACGCACGACCAAACCGAGGCCCTGACAATGGCCGATCGTCTGGTGGTTATTGATGCCGGAAAAATCAGGCAGGTCGGCCCGGTTGATGAAGTCTATCATCACCCCTCCGATCTGTTTGTTGCATCGTTTTTAGGAACGCCGAAAATAAACGTGCTCACGGGCTGGATTAGTAATAATCTTGTCAAGCCGTTTGACCTGTCAGTGGTTCACATTCCGAATGACTACAGCGACCGCGAGGTCACAATCGGGATACGGCCTGAAGATATACTTGCCGGCGAGGATGGCATCTTTGCGGGTGAAGTCGTCGCGGAAGAGTACCTGGGGGGCAGTAGTGTGATTACAGTAGCTTATATGAATCATCATCTAACCTTACTTGTCGAACCGAACGCCTATACGGTCGGGGATACGATCAGATTTTCAGTTCGCATCAATCGAGTGCATCTTTTTGATCTTGAGACCGGTGTCTGTTTTACCGGCGCAACTAACTGATCCGTTTCGAGAATCGCAACCAGGAAAACATAAAGACCACCAACCCAAATATTACCATCGCAAAAGCTTCGGGGGCGAGAATATCAAGCGAGGCGTCTTTCATCATAATTCCTCTGACGATGACCATAAAATAGCGGAGCGGATTGATATAGGTCAGGTACTGCACAGACTGTGGCATGTTAGCAATCGGGATAAACAACCCTCCGGTCATGATGGCGAAAACACTGAAAAACCAGGAGAAAAACATGGCTTGTTGCTGGGTCTTGGTGACGGTTGATATAAACATACCTGCGCCCAGCACCGTGAACAGGTAGACCAGAGCCAGGAGATATAATAATGGCCATGAGCCGACAAAGGGAATGCCAAACCAGACTATCCCCACAACCAGTCCGAGCGATAATTCAACAAAACCAATAACCGCAAAGGGAATAGTCTTCCCCAAAATCAGTGCCGGGGTTGTAATCGGTGTTACCATCAATTGCTCCAGCGTGCCATTCTCCCGTTCCCGAACGATTGCCATTGAGGTTAACATAACCGTGATCATGGTCAACAAAACCGCCACAATACCCGGCACCATGAAATAGACCGATTCCCCCTCCGGATTGTACAGTTTTCTTTCATGAAGCGAAATGATTGGTCTGATTCCCAACATGCGCTGATTGAATTGTCTGGTGATAATACTGGCATAACCAAGGGATATTGAAGCGGTATTGGCGTTACCGCCGTCGAGTATAAGTCCAACCGTTACCGGGGTGCGGTCGTCAATTTTCTCGGCAAAATCCTCCGGAATAACTAACACCGCATTGCGGCGATTTTCCTTGAGCGCCTGGTCGACCCTTAACAGTGGAGAATATTCAGCTGACGTGATGAAATAATCTCCCGGCGAGAGTGATCGGACATATTCTCGGGAGAGCGAGCTATTGTCAAAATCATAAATTGCGGTGTTAATACGCTTGACATCGGTGGTAACGGCGTACCCCAGCAAAAGAAGCATTCCCAACGGCATGATAAACAAGATGCGAAGCATGATAGGGTCCCTTAGAACCTGTAAAAACTCTTTTCGTATTATGGCCAAAATCGTACGTATCATGGTTTACCCAATTTTAATCTTAAAACGTTTGGCCGAAAGACCCAGCAGGACCAGAGTCATCAAAACCAGAGCCGCGGCCTGCGGCCATAATGACGCGATCCCCGCTCCTTTTAACATTATTGCGCGGATAATCACCAAAAAGTACCGGGCGGGAATAATGTGGGAAACGTATTGCAGAAAGCCCGGCATCATTTTTATCTCAAAGATAAATCCGGACAGCATAACTGAAGGCAATACTGTCACCAAGATTGCGGCCATCATTGCCACTTGTTGGGTGCGGGCCAAAGTCGATATCAGGACCCCGATTGACAGCGCCGCAATTACGTAAATGGTCATAAAAACAAACAGCAATATTACCGATCCAGTAAACGGAACGCCGAAATGAAACACGCCAAAGGCCAGGATGAGAATCCCGTCTAGGAGGGCTAACGCGACATATGGCAAGACCTTGCCGACGATAATTTGTTGTGGTGTTACCGGGGATGTGAGCAACTGCTCCATCGTTCCGGTTTCCTTTTCGCGAGTGATGGTGATTGATGTCAGCAGGGCCGAGATCATCATAAGTATTATTGCAATCAGACCCGGTACGAAGAAATGTGATGATTTCAAGTCGGGATTGTACAATACCTGTTGCGAGATGCTCACTCCGGGGATATCAAGATCAGGGGGGAGCTGTTGCTTGACATACTGCATAACGATTATTTCCGCATAACTTGATGCCGCCGTAGCAACATTGGCATCGGAGCCGTCGATGACAACACCCAGTTGATATACCTCACCATTTTGATAGTATGCGGTCGGATCAGCTTCAATTCTGTCGATTTCCTCGTCAAACCCCGGCCGAATGATCAAAATTGCATTGGCCGCGCCAGATTTAAGTATTCGCTCGGGATCTGATAGAGAAACCCTTTTTGTCGCCTGTAAGAAATAGCCGGAGTTATAGAAGCTATTGATAAGATCACGAGAAGATGCCGAGTTATCATGGTCAATAACCGCCAGCTTGATGTTTTTTATATCCAGGTTGACGGCATATCCATACAGCAGGGTCATCATTACTGGCATCATGATCGTGATCATCAACGAGCGGGGGTCGCGCAGAATGTGCCGAAATTCCTTGAAGGCGATATATTTAAGTTTGCGCATCATCCTCCCGTCCGGCGATCAGGTGAATGAACACATCCTGCAAATCCGTTTTGTCATATTTGGCAATAATTTGTTGCGGCTGACCGATTTCGATTATTTCTCCACGATGCATGATTGAGATTCGGCCACAGTACTCCGCTTCATCCATGTAATGGGTGGTGACAAACAGGGTTGTGCCATCGTCGGCCAAGTGATAGAGAATATCCCAAAACCGTCGCCGAAAAACCGGGTCAACCCCGCCAGTTGGTTCATCAAGAAAGAGAATACCAGGGCGGTGCAAGAGAGCGGCGGCCAGTGCCAGCCGTTGCCGCCAGCCGACCGGGAGCGACCCCGCCCGTCGGTCGATAAATTCCGAGAGGTTGAGCCAGTCTGTCATTTCCGCGATTCGGTCGGTCAGCGCCCGTTTATCAATGCGGTACACGGAACCATAGAATTGTAAATTCTCACGACCGGTCAGGTCATGATACAGTGAGAATTTCTGAGACATATACCCGATGCTGAGTTTGATTTTCTCATTGTCACGGTGAATGTCGTAACCGCTAACCTTGCCCGCACCTGAAGTCGGTAGCAGCAGACCACACAGCATCCGGATAGCCGTGGTTTTTCCGGCGCCGTTGGCACCCAGAAAGCCGAAAATTTCGCCGCTGTCGATATTAAGGTTGATATTGTTGACGGCGGTGAAGTCACCGAATTTCTTCGTCAAGTTCTTGGTAATCACGGCGTACGCCATATCAGTGTTCCATTAATTGAATAAAGGTGTCCTCGAGTCCCGGTGGGATCTCGGTCAGGGCATCGGGATTGATACCTGCTGATTTCAAGATTCCAGCATATCGGTTCGGAGTTATCCCGGGATCCAGATAGACATGCATGCCAGCCCCGAATCGTCGCGCAGAGATACCGTCAACATCATTGAGCGCGGTCATACGTTCCGTGGTGGGAACCAGGTTAGCCCGGTATACGTTACCGCGAAATTGCCTGGTCAGTTCAGTCGGTGTTCCCTTTGCCAATTCCTTGCCGTTGAGTAGAAAAACAGCTCGATCGGCCAGCGCGACCTCATCCATGTACGGTGTTGAGACGACAATCGCCGAGCCGCTTGCTTTGAGCATTCTCAGGATATCCCAGAACTGTCGGCGAGATAATGGGTCAACCCCTGTTGTGGGTTCATCGAGCACGAGAATTTCCGGGTCATGGATCAAATTGCAACTGAGCGCCAGCTTTTGTTTCATTCCGCCCGAAAGCGCCTCAGCGCGTCGTGATGCAAACGGTTCCAATCCAGAGAACTCGTACAATTGTTTTTGTTTCCGTTTGAACTCAGTAGCATCCAGACCGAACAGCCCGGCGTAGAAGCGCAAATTTTCTTCGACTGAGAGATCGGGGTACAAAGAGAAGGTTTGGGGCATGTAGCCCAGAAGCGGCTTAATTTTATCAAACTCATGGCTGACATCATGTCCCGCAACCGTGATTTCGCCGGAATCAAACATGATCAACCCGCATAAGGCGCGAAATGTTGAGGTCTTTCCGGCCCCGTCCGGTCCCATTAGGGCGACCAATTCCCCCGGTTCGACCGTAAAACTGAAATCATCAACGGCCATCACATCGGCATAGGTTTTGACGAGATGTTTGATTTGGACAATACTCACGGAATACGCACCGTTACCGGCATACCGATTTTCAGTTCGCCGCTTTCATTGGGGATTTTTATTTTCACGGCGTACACCAGATCGGCGCGCGCTTCTTTAGTCTGGACGTTCTTGGGGGTAAATTCGGCCTGGTCGGAAATATGTGTGACAAAACCGGTCAGTGGTTTCTCGCGGCCGTCCTCGGGATCAATTTGCGCTTCGTCGCCAAGCGCCATTCCGGTCAAGTCCGACGGCGGCACATACACTTTCACCCAAACCGTGTCCAGTTGTGCCAATTTGACCAGTGCTTTCCCCGGCGTGACCAACTCCCCCGCGTCGACATGGGTTTCAACAATTACTCCGTGACCGGGCGCAGTCGGAAAACATTTTGTGAATTGTTCATACAGCAGGGCCAGTTCCGCCTCCACTCGGGCCAGATCCGCATGTGCGGCCTGACTCGCGGCTTCGGCCTGCTCGCGGGCCAGGGCGGCGAGACGGTAAGCATTTTCGGTCTGATCAAACAACTGCTGGTTAGCCGAACCGGTTTTGATTAGCGCACTAACGCGTTGGTATTCCTTTTGCGCAAGTTCGTAGTTATAATCAACCTGTTTGATCGCCAGTGAGGTCGCGGTAATCTGCGTTTTTGCGGCGGCTTTCATTGCCAGCGCTTTTTGCACCTGCAGAGTAGTGGTGATAGTATCGATCACGCCCAGCGTATCCCCCGCCAAGACCATGCTTCCCTCATCGCAGTAGAGCTTCTCAAGTCGCCCGGTGATTTCCGCGGAGATCAATATCTCGGTTGCCTCGATAAAGCCTGATCCCCCGGCAATCTCCTGATTGGTTCCGCATGCTGTCAGTAGAATGGCGGTTAGCGCGAGACCGATATATCCGATCAGTTTCATCTTGATAGTCCTCCAAACAGTCTCGAAGAACCAACAGCATAAAGCAGAGTATTCTCCGAGAGATAATAGTTTATCATCGATACGCGGTGCATCTGTTCAGTTGCGGTTAATTCCTGTTCCAGTTCGAGCAGGCGATTGACTGTCATTTTGCCAGCGCGCTGTTTCTCAAGCCCAAGCCGGTATTTCTCCCGTGAAATGGCAAATTCCTTTTCGGATATAATAAACGCCTGATAGGCATGGCGGACATTCTCCAGCGCGGTTTGGGCCTGCAACAGAAGTGATTCCTCCAATTCCTTTTTGGCCATACGCTCCGAGAAGACTTTCTGACGAGCGGCGCTGATGCTTTTACCAGTCTTGTTCCCGAGGTTAAACGACCAATTTAGATTCAACCCGGCCAGAAAATAGTCATTCCAGTCATTTCCAAACATATCCCTATTGGGTTTGCCCGCCGAATATCCGCCAAACGCCGCAAGGGTGGGGAAGTACGCCGCGGAACTGAGATGCATGCCATATTCCGCGGCTCGAATGCGGTTATCATTTATCGCCAATTCGTGCCGTTGAATATCGGCCGTGGAGATATTGGCAAGGGTTGATTCTTGAGGGCGTGGAATATCTTCGGTAAGTACAATTTCCGGATTATCGGTCAGCCCAAGCAATCGCGCCAGCGACAGGGCCGCGTTGGCACGGTTTGTCTTCTGTGTTTCAAGTTGATATTTTACCGTCTGATACGCCAGCTCGGAATCCAGCAGGTCAACGGAATCGGCCAAGCCGGACGCGTGAAGATTACGCACGTCGTTTTTAATAATAATGATACGGTTCAGCGATGCCTCGGCGGATTTCACCAAGCCGTCCGCAATCATTAGATTAAAGCAGGCTGATCGGCATTGATATGCAATCGTGGCTCGTTGGGCGGTCAGTCCGGCTATTTGTGCCGCGAGAGCGGCCTGTCTGGTATTAATTCCGGCGGTGATTTTGCCACCGGTAAAGAGCGGGACATTCAATTTGACATCGACCTGGTAGTTTTCTTTAGAGCCGATTTCCATTTCAGCGACCGTAGGAACAGGTAAATCAACCGATTGCACTTCATCAAGGAAGTATGTTGTGGCATTGAGTGACAGGGTCGGGAAACGCTCAGCGCTCGCCGCCCGGAGATCGTGTTGAGCCGTTGCGGAATCATACTGCGCCGCCTGAATTCTATATGAATGCACAAGTGCCCTGTCGACCGCCTCGGTCAGATTGAGCCTGGTTTCGCCCAGGGTCGACCCGGTCAGGCCAGCAAACATTATAAGATTTGCCAGGAATATAATGCGATGAAATCGCCTCTTATCTTTTCTTAAGACCGTACAGAAAGAGGTCAACCACTTCCTTCTGGCGCTGTGCGCGAAATGCTTCTTCATTATCTATCTCCCAAACCGCGTTTATGGTCGTTGACATGAGAATATAAAACATGTTCATGCCGATGAATGACACGATTGCCTGCACCGTGTCGATATCGCGAAACTGGCCCTGCGCCTTGCCATTATCAATAAAGGAACGAAGAACTTTTGTCAGGCCCTTGTCAGTCAGGGCCGCATTAAACTCTCTGATAATGCGTTCACCCCCCGATGCTGCCTCACGCAAAAATATCGGGACAAATGACCGAGACTCGCAAAACATTGTATGCATATATTTTGCAATATTGGCTAACAGCGTTTCAATATTGGTGAAGTTGGCATACTGACTGGCCGCATATTCCCCAATTCGTCCCAGATGCTCCCTAATAACGGCCTGATAGAGTTCATCCTTGGAGCCATAATGATAATAAATCATGGCCTTGTTGACCTCAGCCCGCCGGGCAATTCTATCCACTCGCGCTCCAGCCAAGCCATATTCGGCAAACTCATCACGGGCGGCGATTAGGATTTTTTGGGCAGAGCCTTGTTTTTGTTCAGACATAACAAATACAACCAACTATTCGGTTAAACTAACTATATGGTTAATAGATTTATCGGATTTGTCAAGTGGTTTTTACCAATTTTTGCGTGCATTCTTGTAAGGCGTTATGGACTATAAGAATAACTGGGCTTTTTGTTCAACTTAGCTGATCTTGTCGTTTGACTTCCCCGGGCTTTTTTCGGTTGACATGTTTTTGGAAAATGAGGTTATGCCAGTTAATTATATTTTGCCTTGGCGCACTAAACTGGCGAAGTGTTCAAATGATCGATCAAAAGTCTGTTCGGCATCATTGGGGAAACAGCAGGCCGGTAATTCCCGGTTTTTCAGGTGATAGCGAATGCAGTCGCAACAGATGCCTTTGCGGGAGCAAGGTTCATATGTACAATTGCAACCGTGTAAATTTCGATCCTGCTTGCAGTCCATTTAACACTCCATTTGTTGTGCATATTCCCATGTTGTATCAATAGGCGAAAGCGCGACAAAAGTCAACTTGACAAAAAAGCCCCGCCGGTATAAAGCGGGGCTTTGAAATCGGCCGGATTTTCTTAGATCAGGGTCATTTCCACTCCGGCAAAGCTCAGGCCTATCATGGTGAGACCAAGAAGAGCCAGAATTATGATTCCATCAGAGACCACGGCGATAAGGTACCCTTTACCCCGGGACAGTCCAAAAATGGTTGCATAGCCGATACCGCCGACAATAATACCCCAGATCACAAAAATATCACAGAAATACAGCAGTGTGTAAAGTATTGATGTAAAGTCCTTGCCGGGCATTAAGGCCGCCAAGCCATAGGAAACCTGAATGGTATCCTTGGCCATTGCCAGGGGAATGCGTAGTAGTCCCCCGAACGCCGCAATCAGTGAAGACAGAATTGCCACTCCCCAGGTTGCTTTAAAACCGGCGGCGCCTGCAAAGACCACCTTTACCAGGAAC
>Ga0272441_10004085_pt1 | contig 26923 bp, 26 predicted proteins | sample SSMProp6N_FD_193582 | JGI IMG/M metagenome (GOLD analysis project Ga0272441, IMG submission 193582) | Marine sediment archaeal communities from Little Sippewissett salt marsh, Falmouth, MA, United States - SSM-Prop-6N | ecosystem: Environmental > Aquatic > Marine > Wetlands > Sediment ... | reverse complement strand
TCATGGGCGTGAAAAGTTCTTTTGGTCAATTATGTCGATCCTGATGAGTCGGATCTTAATGAGCATTTTACGGAGGCGATGAAGAAGGCGAAAGACGATGGATTGCTGAAAGATGAAACCTATAAGGGAATCGGCATTGCCGACTGTGCTGCCACGTGGAAACCAAATTTTCTCATTCGGGCAATTGCGGGTGCCAAGGCCAAGAAATATAAGACGGTCATTCTCTTTGACACCGACGCGGCGTTACGAAATGCCTGGGGATTACAATTAGACACGGCAAATGCGATTATTCTTGACAAAAACAGAGTATGCCGTGCTATCGTGCGAGGCCGGGTTCCCGATGATCAGGTACCGTCACTGGTGCAGCTTGCGATCGACCTGCAGAGTGAATAGAATGCGATTGCAGATGAGGTAAGGCCTCCCTCCCGTCAATTTTGTGCCCCATGGCTGTGAGAGGATAAGGAACAAAGGCGGAAGTGTGTCGTGATATCAGCATGAACTGGACAGTGGGTGCATTCCCCGCAGCTTGCTGCGGGGAATGTCAATAGTCATGCTGGAATTTCAAAAAGCGAGGAAGTGATACTGGAAGATATGGCTGTAATTATTGATGGAGATAAAATTGCGAAAGACATACGAAATGAAATTAAGGAGAAAACGTTCCGGCTGAAAAAAACGCAGGGGATCGTGCCGGGGCTTGCCGTCATACTGGTCGGAGAGGACCCCGCCTCTCAGATCTATGTGCGCAGAAAGAAGGAAGACTGTGGTGAAGTGGGGTTTCTGTCGAGAGAGTTCAGACTCCCTGTGGATACGGAAGAAGGAGCGTTGTGTGCCATTATCGAGGAACTCAATCGTGATAGGGAAATACACGGAATACTGGTACAGCTTCCCCTTCCGAAACAGATCGGCACGGATGTGGTTATAGAAGCCATCGATCCGCACAAAGACGTTGATGGTTTTCACCCCTACAACATGGGACGTCTTTTTACGGGCGATCCTTACCATCAGGCCTGTACCCCCCGCGGGATTATCGAACTCATGGATCGTTACGAACTGCCAATCGAAGGGAAACGGGCAGTTATTGTGGGAAGGAGTACCATCGTCGGGAAACCACTGGCTATGATGTTTCTTTCCCGGCACGCGACGGTGACGGTCTGTCACACGAGGACACAACAGCTGCCTGCAATCACACAACAGGCAGAGATCCTCGTGGCCGCTGCGGGGAGCCTTGAAATGATCACCGCCGACATGGTCAGAGACGGTGCCGTTGTTATTGATGTGGGAATGAACAGGCGGGAAAATGGTAAATTGGCGGGTGATGTTGCCTTCCCGGAAGTATCTGAAAAGGCTTCCCATATAACACCCGTCCCTGGTGGCGTGGGACCAATGACAAGGGCCATGCTGCTTTTGAATACGTACAGGGCTGCACTAAAAGAAAAGAAGAAATCTTAGAAAAACAACTCATTTCTCGTGAGTGTTTCAGCCAGGGCTGTGTGCAAAGTCAAAAGTTCAGGGAATAAAAAAATCTGCGTATGTTGCGCTTCAGTGTGGCAAACAGCAGCGAACAGTGCTTATGATACGATACTATAATCTCATCAGAAATCTTTCCAATTGGTGGTTATATGTGGCATTCAAGTGTGGTGCCGTCGATGTAGAACCCCTCGTTTTCAGAACGCGGAACGGCATCGTGATTCAGGTTCCTCAGAGGCTTCTCCACACATTTAAGGAGATCTTCATGGATGAATGCTACGTGAGGGATTTGGATCCACACGTCCCTGAAACACCCACAATAATAGATGTTGGTGCAAATGTCGGGTATTTCAGTCTCTTTGCTGTATCACGGTTTGCAAATGCGAGAATCTTTTCCTTTGAACCACTTCCCTCAAATTTCAGGCTTCTGGACACACACAGAAGACTGAATGCACGCTGGCGTCTTACGTGTCTTGAAAAGGCAGTTGCCGGGCATGACGGGGTGATCACACTGTCATACAACGCAAATGACAGCTTCAGCACAAGTGCCACATTGCGCGGCACTTCCGGGGAAAATCAAGAAACTATAGACGTGTCCTGTGTAACGCTTCAGGACGTATTCGAGGAATTTGACCTGAACACCTGTGACTTGCTCAAGATGGATTGTGAGGGTGCGGAGTTTGATATCCTGTACAACTGTCCTTCCGAGTATCTGAGACGGGTGAAGAGAATTACGATGGAAGTTCATGCCGATGCGACGCCAGGGCATACGATTGAAGCACTGGAGGAATACCTTAAAGACCACGGGTTTGTGTTGCGCAGGCGTCCTGTTGGGATGTTGTGGGCTACGCGTGTGGGGTAACTCTTTCCGACATATCTTACGCTATATGAATGTCTGGGCGACAATTTCTGTAAGTGTTTGAAAAATTCATTTGTCTCGCTACCCTGTAACTGTCGAAGGCAGGCAGATACCATTCAAGTACTTCAGTGCGTTAGGTATATAAAAGGCCTAACAGGTACCCATTGCTGCCGAAATTAGGCTGTCGTAGCAAGAACGCTTTCTGGACAGCTATGTCCTGTCGTTGCACAAATATATTCTTGCAACTGTTGCGTATGATTTAGAAGAACGGGCATTCTCCTCTTCGAAGTATATGATCTTCAATTACAAGTAGTTGTTATTTTAGACTTATATGGGAAAGTGAATAAGTCAGCAAATAAGAAGGGATGATTGTGCATAGCGCAACGGAAAAACTTCTCACATAGTTGTTTACTTTCAGTCATGCTCGTAAAAAGAAAGAATACTGGTGATAATTGCTTCAACATCAGAGTCTCTCAGCTCGTAGTACAAAGGGATTCTCAGCAAACAATCACTATACCTATCAGAATTGGGCAATTCTCTCCCATCATGCCGCTTTTCGTAAAAAGGGCTTTTATGAAGAGAAAGATAATGGAATACGGCCATAATTCCCTGATCTTTCAAGTGCTCAATGAGTCGACTCCTCTGGGTTAAATCAGTACAGACCAGATAAAACATGTGACCGTTATTTGTCGTGTATTCCGGAATATGCGGCAACTTGAGCATCCCCTTTGTCTCCAGGATTTTCAATCCATCCCAATAAAGATTCCAGATTTTTTTTCGTCTTTTCTGGATATTGTCGATATGTTCAAGTTGCGCATACAAAAAAGCGGCGATCGTATCCGACGGCAGAAACGATGAACCAATATCCACCCATCCGTATTTATCTACTTCGCCACGAAAGAATGCCGCCCGGTTTGTACCCTTTTCCCAAATAATTTCAGAACGATTTGAAAAGTTATCGTCATTGACGACCAGCATACCCCCCTCTCCTGAGATGACATTCTTTGTCTCATGAAAAGAAAAGGCCGCCATATGACCAAGAGAGCCAAGTGGCTTTCCCTGATAATATGAATCAATCGATTGCGCGGCATCTTCAACAACCAAGAGGTTATGAATATGCGCTAAATCAAGAATCCCGTTCATGTCACATGCCACACCTGCATAATGCACCGGCACGATCACCTTTGTCTTTGGAGTGATCAATGGTTCTATCGCCGCCACATCAATATTGGGTGTTGATTCTTCACTGTCCGCAAATACGATTTTTGCCCCCCTCAAAACAAACGCATTGACCGTGGATACAAACGTGAAGCTCGGAGCAATGACCTCGTCCCCTGGTTCAATGCCGCAAAGGATGGCGGCCATTTCCAAAGCATCTGTGCAGGAAGAGGTCAGGAGTGACTTGTTGAACCCATAGCGTGTTTCGAAAAATTTTTGGCATTTTTTCGTGAAAAGACCGTTGCCTGAGATCTTGCCGGTCTCGACAGCCTGCTTGATATAGTCTGTTTCCTTACCTGTAAGGTACGGCTTATTAAAGGGTATCTTCATGATCAAAACCAGAAATGATAAAAATATTCAACTTTTTTAACTCTGTATCCACATTTTTTATACAAGGTACAAGAGGCGATGTTTTCTTCCTGCGTAACGACCTGCGCAGACATCAATTCCCTTCGGCGTGCCCAAGCATGTGCCGCCTGCATCAGAGCAACACCAAGGGTTTTTCCTTGCATATCCTCGTTTACCGCAAGCAAACCGATACAGCCACGCCCATTTTTTTCTACTACCGTGATCATCCCTACGATGTTTCCCGATAGATGTGCCACCAATACCACATCGGCCATTTGCCTGTTCACCGAATTTCGTATCCACCGCAGATACAAATCGACAAATTTTCTTTCAGGTATTCGGAAATCACGTTTAAACCTTGAACAGATGCCAGCCTGAACAGCAAGGTTTTCCATGTCTGTACAGGGCAATGTCTCAGTATATTCCTCGATAATCCAACCATTACTATCAGACTGCTGATATATATGGCTTATTTCATTGACAAAGGTAACTTTTTTGTCGGCCAAAAACCCATGAAAAACCTGCGCGCCCCTTTGCGATCCTTCATCATTCGGGTCTGAGGGCCAGTATGCCAACTTAACGTTTTCCTTCTTCATGTGAGAAATAACCTGATTGAGTTCCCCGACCGAAAGTTTGGCCGGAAGAATTTGAGCGACTGGAATTCCGAAAAACTTTGAATCCCAATCTAGGATTTGAAATCGATTCATGTGTTGAATCCTTAGTCATATTTCAGAAGCTACGTCATTTTTAATTTATGACGGTACTATTTGCCATTCCGGGGGAAAATAATCGTCAGGATGATTATATTTGACATCATTGCTGATTTTTTCGGTTCTTACAACGATCTTATTCGCATTACGGTTCAGGTATGCAGCCCACCAGCTGAAAGTGCTCCCTCCGGCAGTGATGTTATGCTTACATCTGCTCATTATCCACAGGTCTTCAAAACCTCTCTGTGGAGGATTAATGTTCACATATGTCACACTGGCCGGAATCTTAAAATTTTTCATGACCCAGGGCATGTCATCTGAAAAAATATAAAAGTGAGGTGTATTCACCTTTTGAAAAATGTATTCAAGCGCATTATGGTAATAATTATCGGTAATGATCCCTTCAATGCTTTGCTGGACGCCAGGGTCTGAAACGTAATCTCCTCGCCGGATGTGTATACTGACCGAATTTGTATTCTCGATTTGTTTTATCATCTCCTGCGCCGGTGTACTAATGCCGCTTTTGGGGGTGTACTCGTTGATCAAAATATCCCGGATGGCATTAAAATATTTATAGGAGTTGAAGTAGCCGATCAGATACCTGTCAGGCCCACACTCCAGAAAAACGTCTTTGAACGCTGATCCGTCCGGTTCTTCGTACAGCAAATCAAGATTCTCATCGGTTGCATGGAGGGACAATGTCCTGCTTACCAAGCCGATGAGATTTCTTAAGTGGCTTTTTGGTGTTTTATATCTGATCACTTCCCGCTTGGATGCCTGCTGGGCAGTTATGCGAAAACAATCTAGTTGAAAGACATGTTCTTTGTTGGAAGTAAGTTTCTTAAAGTTTGAGGGATCTATCTTGAGAGTTGTGTTATGAATAGTTGAAAGCTGTTTTGCCGCAGCATACTGAAACATCTGGTTGCCCAAACCACCCATAATATTGATTATAATCATATAGTTATCAAAAATGTACGCTATCGTTGTTTCGTTTTCATGAAAAGAGAATGTTGATTTGCAGTTACCAGATACATATTTTGTTAATATCAGATCCTTTTTCACCAAGCCAAAAGGATTTTAGATATGTTCTGTCGACTCTCATGTTCATAAAGGGATTTAAGGTAGTACCGACATCAATATAAGTATTCTTGTCACAAAATTCATAGAGCTGATGAATGGCCATCTTGCTGAATGAAGAGGCCGAAAACAGGAACAAATAACCTTCAATGTTATTTTCGGTAATCCAGCTTTTTATTACTTCGATTAGACCATAGTCTTGAACCATGGCATTGTACCCAACTCTGAAATCATTAACGAGAAAGGGAAGAACAGACAAATCAGCGTTCTCATTGCATATAAACACAGTCTTATACTCATTAAATACCGGATACATTTCATGTATAAATTTGGCATAGTTACCATTTACGAACAAATTGGACCACGTAAAATTTCTATCATACTCGCCGTGAAAATCAAGCTGCCATTGAAAGTTTTCATCGCCAACGCAACATCTACAGCTCAATCCTTTGAAATAATTTCTTCTTTTAAACTTAAAGGCATCAACCAACCTATCCCTATAGAATGAATGTTCTTTGGGGTGGAACTTTTTAAAGTCTTCTTCCTTGTATATGCCCTTGGTGACGGTTTGTCCCACTTTGACCTGTTCGGCATCCAAAATCAGTTCTTTATTCTGCAAAATATACAATTCCCCGTCAGAAAAACGATTAAATGCGAACGGTTCTCGTATTTTAAGTAGATTTAACACGTTATAGAAATCACTCTCAAAATTCTTCATAAAACGCCCTGCAATACATTAAATGTATTATAATTCCAATTCTTTTTTCCAGACATTAAAAATCTGGTCGTTGGTCATCAATTCCTCTTCTATGGAGGAAGTATCCGGTCCGTGATAACGGGTGTTCGTCAGCGCGCACTCCTTCTTCACCAAACTCCACGCCCTACCGACAGTGCAGTAAACATCGGAGACAGAATCATAGATCTTTTGTTTGTCATCTATAAATCCTGCAAATCTTATCTTGCCGGGATATTTTTTGATGAGAGGTACAATCTGTTCGTAATAGTATACGGGGTCAATCAAATAACCATATAAAATAACGGGTTCCATACCATCCTGTAAGGCGTTTTCAATGGATACTTCTGTCTGATATTCTTGTCTAATGCTTCCTATGACTCCTGCAGTTCTGATAGGCTTGTGTTCTGACGCGATCAAATGGTTACTAAAATTTGGGCAGACAAAATGTCGATGCATGATTTTATGGTAGGTAATCTGTGAACTGTGCACATAGTGAATTTTATCAAACATGGCATAATTCAACCGTCGGAGGGGGAACAGCTCATTTTCCTGGCAGCTCAGAATAAGTCTTATGCCGACATGTTTCCGTGACCGGGGAAAGTGTCTCACGAAGACGCCTTTAAGCGAAACTAATCTCTTCTTTTTTCTAAGTTCCTCAAATTTATTTTCTATTTTGTATAATTCAACGACAGAAAAAAGGTTGATATTGTGTACAACAATTGTATCGCCATTTTCCGGACAGAAATCAGACATTTTTGCCGATTTACATTTATCCATGTGCCAGTTATCCGGCCCATACAAAATACAATCGTATCCCCTCTCGTTTAACTGATTACATAAATTTACTAACGCGACGGTAGAACCAGCAGGAAGACTAAAACCAGAAACAATTTTTATCATGATTACTCTTAATGCTCTTTATTGAATAACCTTGTTATTTCTACAGTAAACTATAATAGTATCGAATCGATAGATTCTGGTATGAAATTATTTTTACATTACAGGCGTTACGGACCACGACGGAAACCGATGCCCTTATCAATAGTTTGCTCTCTAACACTATCAAGTACTCATTTCAAGAATTTATATACAATGTTTAAATTCCCTTAACCAAAGGTACGATATACTTCCCCTCGACTCCAGGGTGTAGAAAATCCTCCTGAAAAGCCCATCCGCGGGCCAGAACCGATATCTCAATCTTCCCCCTAAAGTGTTCGTTTCAACCTGGTCATTCCTCGGAGATTCAGGATTACCTGTTCCGTACCTGACAAGTGCCATGACATAGCTTACGCAAATCAATTCTTGATGCCTGTAGTTTGAGCAGAAAGACGGCATACAAATATCTCAACGAGATCATGCCCGAGATATACTTAGAGGTGATTAACATCTGTCACAATTTCTGCTCTCACATATGAATAAACAAGTTCTTTGGAAACCGAAAACTTTTCGCCGAAGATATCAATCTTTCGGTCATTTTGTAGAAGGCTGTCAAGGGAGTGACACCTGATAAGGGAGTTGGTCTCTGTCATAGTCCGTGGTGCCTGGAATGTAAAATAGTTGCATGCCAGAAGCAACATATAGTGACAACCAACTGAATTTATTTAAGGATTATTCCTGGCATTATGGTCGCTTGACAGAATGTTTGCAATTCTTTGAGCTGTGTGGCCATCTCCATAGGGGAACTCCGTTATATTGGGCGGTGACTTGAGTGCCCAGTCAATATGATCACGAATATCTTTTCCGACAAGTTTCCCCAGCCCTACATCTATCGTTTCGGGTCTTTCCGTTTTTTCCCTTACGATAAGCACTTTCTTATTGAAGCAGGTTGCTTCCTCTTGGATACCGCCACTATCTGATATTATAAACAGTGCCTGGTTTATTAATTTAAGCATTTCGGGATAACCGATCGGCGAAATAACCTGGGTATTTTTAGCGTTGAGTCTCGTTTTATGTTTTCTCACTTCTGGGTTTGGATGTATTGGAAAAATGAATTCGAGCTCTGGGTTATTTTCAGCCACAACTTGCAATTCGTCAAAAAGCCGCCCCATGATTTTGTGATTTTCCCTGCGATGCAAGGTAACCAGAACTTTGTTGGATGTCTCATCGCGGAAGCCGAGGGAGACTTTAAAGTAATTAACCGCATCCACAATGGTATTTCCCACAAGATGTACATTCTTTAATCCCAAATTGATGAGCGTATCATAGGCCTGTTTTGTGGGAGCGAAATTAAGATTAGCGACCTGTGTTATTAGTGTTCGATTCAATTCTTCAGGGTAGGGATTTTCCAGGTCATACGTACGCAACCCGGCTTCCACATGGGCAATTTTTATTCCATTGTAAAAGGCCATTTGGGCCAATGCCCAGGCTGTTGTGGTATCCCCCTGGATAATAATAATGTCAAATTGATGCTCATTGAATAGTTTTTCGGCAGCTTCACAGATTTTGACAAAACTCATACCCAACGTATTGTGCTTATTCTTCCCAGAAAAATATTCAGAGAAACTGAAGTCGGGTTTTGGGACTAAATTCTTTACATCTTCATAAAGGTCCTGCTGTTGTCCCGTAAACAATGTTTTAAACGGCAACCTTCGGGCCGTGAGCTCATTGATGATGGGAAACAGTTTAATAATCTCTGGCCTGGTACCATATGCAACAAGAATCATAATAAAATCGGTTTATATCCTCTCTCAAATTCGTGTTTTACTACTTGCCAGAATTCCATTGATTTGTCTGAACTGCAACTTATGGCCACTTTGTCTACTCCTCGTTCTGGTTTGACGGATCCCCAGAGTGATTTGTTATTCTGGGGATGAGGAGGGCATGCTGAACTGATTCCATGTCGCTGAAGCATGGCGCAAAAATGTATGTCCTCACCGAACGTTCGAGAGATTGGTTCTTCATCCCAGAAATATTTCGCCCACTCCCTTCGAAAAAACCAACTATGTCCGACCAGGTCAACGAATTCTATGTCTCGATTCATACCCTCCCAGCCCATTCGCGGCTTTTCCGTTTTCAATTCGGTTTTTGAAAGATATCTAAGACCAATTGTGCCGCAGAGCACTTTATTACTGTCAACGTAATTCATACAGTTTTCGAACCAGCTCTCACCTGGCATGGTGTCATCGTCGAATATGCATACATAGTCACCTTCCATACACGAGGCCAACGTAAACCGAGGGATTATTCCAAAGTTATAGTCACAGATTATCTTCTTGACATATTGGTCATTTTTAAAGCGAATGAGCTGCTTGCGTTCGACGAAGCCGAATCTCTTAGGCGGGGCATTGTACCAGAGAGTAATGTCATGAGGTGGGATTGTTTGGCTGAGTAACCGCTCAACCTGTTCTTCCAAATATTGAGGTCTGAGCCATGCGGTTAATATAACTGATATTTTTGCGTCCATATTATTTTTTTCTATTGTTTGATTATGTTACTGGTCAATATTTTTTCATACACAGTACTTATTCTACCTGCTACCTTCTGCCAGCTGTGGTCAAGAGATGCGTTATAAGCCTCCTGCGCCATTTCTGATCTCGTTTCTTCGTTTAACATAACGGCGATTTTTTCACTTATCATGGCAGTATTTTGTGTGTCTTCTATGGTAAAGCCGTTTTCTCCCTCCCTGATAACATCCTTGGCGCCGACATTTCCGCTGACAATTACGGGTAACGAAGCCGCCATAGCCTCTAGGACGGCAATGCCGAAGGTGTCGAAACGTGAAAGCATCATGAACAGGTCACTGGCCAGATACATCTTCTCCAGATTTTCTTTTTGGACCCCTGCAAAAATAACGTTCTTTCCTATACCAAGATTGTGTGCCTGTCTATGAAATATTTTATCGTTTCCCTTTCCGGCAACCAGCAATGTGATGGTGGTAGCGGGGTGCGATGATTGTGCCCTCGCGATTCCATTAATGATATAGTCCAGGCCTTTGATCTCAAAGTTCATGGAGACAAACAAAATGACAACATCTGAAGGACTGATGCCAAAGTGTTTCCGCATTTCCCTGCGACATTGCGAACGAGAAAGCTCTTGAAATTTTTCAATGTCCACTCCGGGATGGATGACCTGAACCTTTTCGGGGTCAACCCGAAATTCCTTGAGTATCTTTTCCTGGGCCAGATGTGATACGGGAAGAAAAGCGACACATCGGGTACTGCTGAGGATACATTCTTCGACCCACTGGGTGGCGCGGTCATAGAGGCTCATCCACTTTTTCCCTCGGATTTCTTTTATCCATGTCCGGTGTGGAATGCCGTGCATCGTGAATACATCGGCCTCGAATATGCGATCATGTGTGTGAACGAGATCGAAGTTCATTTGATTGATTTTTCTCCGGGCAAAGTAGGCAAAGCTGATCGATGTCAAAAATTTGGGGAATGTAATAATGGGGACTTTATGAAATGTTACCCCGTGTATGTCAGACTGCCACATATTGGCGAAAACGTGGATTTCGTACTCCGGGTTTCGTGATAGATGACCCGCCACTTCAAAGGCAAACCGTTCTGCTCCACCAACCGGTCCCACCTTGGGGATAACCATCGCGATTTTTTTTATACGTGATTTCATCGAACCACTTTCGATTTGTTATGGTGTACCTTCCAGGAAATTGTCATCATGGCAAAAATCGTATAGAGTACAATTACCTGTGGACCAAACATTCCATCGACAAACATTCCCTGAATAGAGACGGCAATCATGGCGGACACGGTGCAAAGTGCCCAGTCTCTGGAGAACTCATCAGTGCCGTCTCTGATTAATTGCCACCCCATTTTCACGAAAGTCGCGATTATAAGGAGGAACAAAGCAAGTCCCACAAGACCTGTTCTCACGGCGATGTCCAGCCAGGAATTGTGGGTGCTGGGGATAATTTTCTTTTGCCGGAATTCAGGAGATATCATCTCATTGTATTTTCTCAGATCGATGAGATTTTTGTTACCATAGGTGTCCATTCCGAAACCGATTCCCAGTATAGGATATGCTTTTACCACCTCTATCGTTGTCAGATACATCCCAATTCGTTCATTATGTATAATACGATCGAGGTGCATGCGATTTGTCAGTCCGGGTGCGATGAGAAACCCGATTATGAGTACGGGGAAAAATATGACGAAGGCTTTCTTGTTCCGTGGCATCAGCAGAATCAGCGAAATTATCAGCGCGACGATATTTGCACGTGTTTGCGTTAGAAGTGTTGCCACTGTGGATGTGAGTAAACAAACGAGAAGAACGGTCTTTCTGATGGAATGTGTCTCCCGCGAAATCATGTGAAGGGAAAGAAGCACTGAAAAAACGGTAACGAAGCCGAGGTAATTGATTGAGAGGGGGTTAAATCCCATTCGGATATACAGCGGATTTCCCTGAATGAGTTAGAAATAAAGAATTCCGCCAAGCGAAAAGATTCCGCTTGATACGATTATTGTCCACGAGAGGAGGGTAAGTCGTTTTCTGGAGTTAAAAAAGTTAATGATGATATAGTACAAAGCCAGATATTTGATGAGATTGGCGTAAAAGTCATGGATACTGTTGACCCTGTCAAGGGCAAAGAAAAGGCCACAGAAGGACCATATAACAAAGAGCGTAAAAGGCAGAGTAAGGGGTGAGTCGAGGGAAAAGACGGTTTTTTTTGCAAGTATCAAAATAAGCACTATTGAGAGGGAAAAATAAAAACAGATTTCCTTGATTGCCGTCGTGTGACTGAATGGGTTGAAAAAGAGAAAGACGCTCGTTAATACGGGAACACTGATGTTCAAAAGGGCGAATATTTTTTCTCGTGTGTTGTTTGTACTCGGCTGTAGGGGTATAGGGACCGTACTTTTTATATCCATTTACTCAGCACGCCGTCTTACGGGTCAAAAAGGTGAAAATGGGTTGTCTTGTTGTTTATTATGATATATCCAAGTGCTTCTTTGATATCACTTCGCGTTCGAGTCTTTACTATCTATACAAACCCTTGAAAATGTTCAATGGTTTTTTTGTGTTCTGACGACATATACTCAGCGTCTGGAACGAGAATTGTTTCAGAAATGACGTCCCCGCGAAGGAACGTGCGGGGAGTGCTATTAAGAACCAACTCTCTCAGGCGGTTCATATTGTTGCGCCATGTATTCTCCGTCTGGATATTACTTTCCTCCATGAGGTCCGGCAGCTTGCTGATCGTTGCTCTAATCTCGTGGATCAGTTCTCCTTCATCTTTTGTCGGAGATAACAGACGTGTGCCTTTTTGCATAATGGATGTACATTTGCTTGCGATATATCTCCATAGATGCGTGAGCTTCATGTCGTTCACCTAACCATTTTAAAATAGGTAATATCTCGGGTCTTGGTCGTATGTGAGATTTCCTTTTTTGTTTGTACCGCGGTGACAATATCGCTTGCTCGGTTCCTTTTGCCGCTCAGTCATTGATGACGCCTGCGTTTCTAGCACAATACTGTGAAAAAGTCATTAACATATGGCTGAAATTCCGCAAATTATGACGTGTATGATGCATGGCGTGAGGTGGTATCGGGATGTGAATCGCGTTGGGATTTTTTTTCAACCTGCCGTTGATATCGGTGTATATTTTTCTGTTTTTATTTTAAAATAAAGTATCTGACAATGTATGGTCACCTTTTTTTCAATGAGGGGGTTCACATGGAGGAGGTAATGAGTGGGCATGAAAAATCACTACGATGTTGTCGTCGGCATTCCTTCGTTTAACGAATCCGGAACGATTGGTCATGTCGTCACCATGGCCGGTGAGGGTCTTTCCCGCTATTTTCCCGATACGAAAAATATTATTGTCAACTGTGATAACGACAGCCCCGATGGGACGAAAGAGGTGTTTCTTTCCGCTGAAGTTCCCGAAGGCATCGAGAAACATTATATCTCAACACCCGAGGGGGTGAAGGGCAAGGGCAATAACTTATGGAATCTCTTTCAGTTTTGCGACAACGTAAAGGCCCGGCATATTATCGTTGTCGATGCTGATCTTCGATCCATTACGCCGGAATGGATACAGTACCTCGGGTATCCTCTAAAAAACGGTTTTGACCTTGTAGCCCCTTTCTACTCGCGCCACCAATTTGATGGCACTATTACGAATCACCTTGCGTATCCTCTTGTGTTTTCACTGACCGGTTTGAATATACGCCAACCGATCGGCGGGGACTTTGCATTTTCAGGACGGTTGTGTTCATTCTGGCTCCAACAGCCGTGGGATGATCTGGTCAGGCAGTACGGTATCGATATTTTCATGACGTTGAATGCCCTGTTTGCTGGCTTCAAGGTCTGTCAGGCGGGATTGGGAACAAAGGCACACAATGCGAGCAATCCGAAACTCGGTAGGATGTTTGAAGAGGTCGTGTATACCCTCTTTTCTACTCTCATTGCACACAGACGTGCATGGTTGGAAACGTGGCTCTCAAAAAATTCACGGCAGATCTGGCAGACGGAGGTCAAAATGCTCGAGTGCTACGGGTTAAAAAAACTTATGGAGACACAGTGGTTGGATGTCGATATTCCGAAATTGAAGCAGGACTGCCGCAAGGAGTATGCGACGTATCACCCGTGGGTAAAAAAATACCTCAGCCCTTTTGCCTACAGGAAAATCGATCAGATGTTTGTCATGGACAGCTATGACGTCGATATCATGCTCTGGTCGCAGATCGTCTACAGTCTTCTCTTTACCTTCGATGATGCCTCGGAGCAGGAGCGCTACGAGATCATCAATGTCCTGAAACCCCTCTATTTCGCCCGCAGTCTTACCTTTGACTATGAGACGTGGCGCTACAGCACGGCATTTGCCGAGGAAGAGGTTGAAAGCCAGGCGATGGCATTTCTTTCGCAAAAACCGTATCTGTTTGGGTTGTATCTCGGGGAAGGAAAATGCACATTCCCTGGATAATCTTCATGAAATAGAGACGTGAAGAACCCGTTTTGGAAATGGTGATGAAACGTTTACCTGTCGAAAGCAGGCACAAGATAGTGATAACAATTGCTTAAGATGCGTTGCCCTATAGGTGGGGTGATTCATTACGGTGCCATGAGAGGAGGTTGTAAAAAGCAACCGACTAAATGCGAGTCATCCGCCATCTTCCGTATCCGGTAGTTTCTGCCTTGGTAGAAATTTCTGCCGAAGAGCTTAGCTGACACTTCTATCAGATCGGACCACTTCAGAGGAACTCCTTTTTCAGGCATATCAGGCCCACATCGATCATTCGCGGATCGTTTACCACACCTGCCTGTGGAGAAGATCATGGCCCCCGTCGCCAGCGTTTTCGGAAGTCACCTCTGAATCTCATCCTCGGAGAGGGTATTCGCATCCATGGGTGCATCGGTTTGTCGGCGACGTCAAAGGTGACGATGTCGAAATCATTTTTTGCGATCAGGGTAAAAAATTGTGTTGCTTCATGCCATGTCCTCCTTTTTGAGTGTCAATTCTTGCCGTTATGAGGCGTTGGCCGAAATAAAAGGCTCTTGGTAAGTATCTCGTTTAAATACTGAAAGTCACTGCTTTAAACTTGACACGGAATATGATTTTGTCTATGGTGAAGCGCTAGAGTTCGGATCACTATCACGGCATTTAGGGGGTCTGGAGAGCAACAGTGATATCGAAGAAAGGAGAGTGAATAAATGGGGAAGAAAATACTGACAGTTGTGGTTTTATTGTTGTCTGTAATGCTTATCGTAAATGTTGCACCGTCATGGGCGAAGGGGAAAGTGTATATTAATGGAATCGATGCCAACTTTCCGCCATTTGCCTATGTAGATAAAAATGGTGTTCCTGACGGTTTTGATGTGAAGGCGGTTGACTGGATTGCCAAAGAGATGGGATTTAAGGTTACCCACAAGCCCATGGATTGGGATGGAATCATTCCCAGTCTCAAAGCGAAAAAGATTGATATGATTGCATCGGGAATGAGCGTAACAGAAAAGAGAAAGCAACAGGTAAATTTTACGATTCCCTATTGGATCATCAAACAGGTGCTGGTCGCACCGGTGAATTCCACGCTTTCAGTGGACGAACTCCTTTCCAAGGGAAATAAAGTCGGTGCGCAGCGTGGCACGACGGAAGCGAAGTGGATGAAAGATAATCTGATCAAAAAGGGAAAGAATTTTGAATTACGAGAGTATGATTCAGCCCCCCTCGCAGTGGAAGACGTGGTGAACGGCAGTATTGTTGCCGCCGCGATGGATGATGCCCCCGCAAAAGATGCGGTGCGGAAAAAGCCCGTCAAGATCGTCGGTACCTTTGGCATGGCCGCGGAGGATTTCGCGTATGCTGTCCGTAAACAGGACACAGAACTTCTCAGCATGCTCAACGAAGGGTTGAAACGTTTGATGGCTTCTCCCTACTGGGATGAATTAATAAAGAAATACGAACCCTAATGTAGTTTTTATTTGTCAAATCTGATACAGAGCAGAAGGCATCAGGATGGTATCCTGATGCCTTCCATATTTTATGACGTGGACAGAAATTATACCTAATTGAAATGACTGTTAGTTTTATCGCTATTTATAACGCGCTGCCGTATCTGCTCAAGGGGTCGATGGTCACCATCGGGCTGGTGGGCGGGGCTCTGTTGCTGGGGTTCTCCATCGGTATATTCCTTGCGGTAGGGCAGGTGTATGGTAATGTGTGTCTCCGTTCCATTATTGGTCTCTATGTGTGGTTTTTCCGGGGAGTACCGCTGCTCGTCCTTCTGTTTCTCTTTTATTTTGGCCTTTTTTCATTGCTCGAGATTAATCTTTCCGCGTTTACGGTAGCCGTTGTTGTCCTCGGTCTTATCAGTTCCGCGTATCAGTCCCAGATATTCCGCGGGGCAATCCTCTCACTGCCGGAAGGGCAGTTGAAAGCGGCGAGAGCCCTCGGCATGGGTGATTTCACATCGATCGTGTTTGTCATTTTGCCCCAGGCATTGCGCCTGTCAATTCCCGGCTGGTCGAACGAGTACTCGATCGTCCTGAAGGACTCGGCAGTGGCATACGCATTGGGGGTAATGGAGATCATGGCGCGTGCGCATTTCGTCGCATCGAGAACATATGAACATCTTCCCCTTTACTTTACCGCTGGTATGATTTTTTTACTACTCACGTATATCGGGACGAAGGGTCTGCGATTATTAGAAAAAAAGGTCAGAATTCCGGGATATACCACATAAGGATTGTATGAATCATGAAAGAAAAGCCGTGTGTCTTGCGAGTTGAAAATATGACGAAGAGATACGGGCAGAAAGTGGTGTTACAGGATGCAACGCTGTCCGTGGATGAAGGAGAATTAAAGGTCCTCATCGGTCCATCGGGGGGAGGGAAAAGCACCTTTCTACAATGTATCAATTTTCTCGTCACCCCGGATAAGGGTCGTGTATGGCTCGACGGAAAAGAGATACTTCCGAACCACAAGCGGGACCTCTATGCATATCGTCAGTGTGTGGGTATGATTTTTCAGGATTTTAACCTCTTTGACCATCTCACTGCCCTCGAAAATGTCCGGATAGGGTTGACGCGGGTGAGGGGTATGGAAAAAGAGGAATCAAAAGAAAAGGCGACGGTTGAGCTGGACAGGGTCGGTCTCGCCGATCATCTCCACAAATACCCTGCGCAACTTTCAGGGGGACAGAAACAACGGGTTTCCATTGCCAGGGCTCTGGCAATGGATCCGAAGGTCATACTGCTCGATGAGCCGACATCGGCCCTTGATCCCGAGCTGATCACTGAAGTTCTCGCAGTAATCAGGAATTTACGTGCGCGCGGCATGACCATGGTCATGTCGACTCATCAGATTGGATTTGCACGAGAAATGGCCGACGAGATCATTTTCCTGGAAGATGGGTTGATTTTGGAGACGGGCACATCGGACAAGATATTTTCCTGCCCGAAATGTGAGCGAACGAAAGAGTTCTGTTCGAAGATAGTCGAACTGTACGGAAATTCTCGGTAGAATGAACGAACTATTTTTTATCCAGCATGAAGTGATGCCGGCACTGTTGCGGGGCATGATCATCAGTGTCGAACTGATCATACCGTCAGCCATATGCGGCTTGTGTATCGGCGTTGTGATGGGCGTGTTGAGGGTCTTCGGTGGGCCTGTGTTATCGCGGATCGCCGATACCTATGTGATGATATTCAGAGGATTTCCCCTTGTGGTGCAGCTCTTTATCTGGTATTTCGGACTTCCCCATATCGGGATATATCTGAGTCCCTTTGTTGCGTCTGTCGTCGGATTTTCTTTGTGCAGCGGAGCATATCATTCCGAATATATTCGGGGGGCATTGCTTTCGATCAAGAGGGGCCAACTTTTGGCGGCGCAATCGCTCGGTTTTACAAAAACAAAGATGCTTATTTCGATAATTATACCTCAGGCGTTTCGACGAGCCCTGCCCGGCTGTGGGAATGAAATCATCTATCTCATCAAGTATTCTTCGCTCGCGTACATGATTACCTGTATCGAACTGACGGGTCAGGGGAAGATCATCGCATCGGAAACGTTCAAATACACGGAGATCTTTTTTGTCGTGGGCCTTGTATACCTTGCCCTGACAACGGTGGCAAGCTGGCTTCTCCTTCGAGTGGAGAATCGACTCCGGCTCCCCGGGTTTGATCATTACAGTATGTAATCCTGTCACGAATACTATTGTGCTGAACAGCGAGCGCGGTTCCTGCCGCGTGCTGCGGGCGGAGCGAACGAATAACACTTGACAGTCTGAGATTTTCCTGCGGGGAGCTTCACTATTCGGAGACGAACTATGGCAGGCTATTCGAGCATCACGGAGGCAATTACCGGACGTATTCGACATGCCGTTGGAGCAGACTGCCTCATTGAGGCACGGTACAAGCGTGAGGAGTATGGCAGGGATGCCGGCGAGGCGATGTATATCCCCGAGCTTGTCGTCGAAGCAACGACGACAGAGCAGATACAGGCACTGCTCCGCCTAGCCAATCAGTATCGCTTTCCCGTAACTCCGCGAGGACTCGGCACAGGGGTTGCCGGAGGGGCAGTTCCCCGGTTTCGCGGTGTGGTGCTGTCACTTGCGAAAATGAATCGCATCCTTTCGCTCGAAACGGGCAATATGGTGGCAGTTGTCGAACCGGGAGTTGTTACCGTCGATTTGAAAAATGCCGTTACTCATAAGGGGCTTTTTTATCCCCCCGATCCCGCGAGTCTCGATACCTGCTCCATCGGAGGTAATGCGGCAACCAATGCCGGCGGTCCTGCGTGTGTAAAATACGGGACGACGAGGGATTATGTCCTTGGCATTGAAGCGGTGCTTCCGTCGGGCGAGAAGATTACCGCGGGGGTGCAAACGCGAAAGGGGGTGGTGGGGTACGACCTCCTTCACCTTCTCGTCGGATCCGAGGGAACACTTGGTGTTATTACCAAACTCATAGTGAAACTTATTCCTCTCCCTGTGGCACTGACGACGATGGTCGCATTTTTCCCCCACCTGACGGAGGCAATGGATGCCGTCACGAGTGTACTGACCCAGGGGCACGTTCCGTGTGCCATTGAATTTCTTGACCGGCGCTGTCTCGAACTGGTGGGAGATCTTCTGCCGTTTGAAGATGCCACTAATGCGGGCGCATTTCTCCTGGTTGAGATTGACGGCGTTCCTGATGTGATAAACAGAGAAATAGAGGTAATAGGCGAAATTTGTATGGCAGCAGGTGCCATGAATGCCATGTTTGCCCCGGATTCGCCGAAGAGAAGGCGGATGTGGGAAATCAGAAGAGAAGTTGCCCTGAGAATCGAAAACAGCGCACCACTCTATATTCCCGAAGATGTGGTGGTACCCCTGAGCCGCATTGCCGAGTTTGTGTCGTGCCTGCCGGAGTGTGAAGAGACCTATGGGATGAAGGTATACTCGTTTGGTCACGCCGGAGATGGAAATATCCATCTTAATATCACGACGGAAAATCCTGCGAAGCGACCGATGGTGGAAAAAGGGATAAGCAGCCTATTGTCGCAGGTGCTTTCTATGGGAGGAACGATTTCGGGAGAACACGGTATCGGTCTTGCGAAGAAGAACTTTATATCGATGGAACTCTCCGCAGAGAGTATTCGTCTTCAGAGGGAAATTAAGCGACTGTTCGATCCAAATCTCATTCTCAACCCGGGAAAGATTTTTGAAATAAGTTCGTAAGACATTCTATTATTTGAATAATAGTCCTGATCCGTGGTACAAGGAAGAAAACAGATAACCGTACAGAGGTCATCGCAGTGTGCCCGTTATGAAGTCCGGCGATCTTGAAAGCGCGAAAACATTGAGGGGAAAGGCACTCATTGCCGATCCTATCTATCAGTATATGTGGTTTACTGTTCCCTCGCCTGATTTCCCGGATGAGAGTACGGAACAACATATTATCGATACTCCCTGGATTCAGAGGCTGAGGCGGATTCATCAGCTTCAGAGTGCACGGTGGGTGTATCCCGCCGCCGAGCATACGAGATTTCAGCATTCTCTCGGCACCATGCACATGGCAGGCGAGTTCGGCAGGTATCTGTATCCGAGCCTCAAAGAAATTGTGCCCCACATCCCTTCCGTTAATTTTGTCGAAGAGCTTCTCAGAATTGCGGGACTGCTCCACGATGTCGGTCATGGTCCGTACGGGCATTTCTTCGATGATAATTTTCTCGCTCAGTATGGTCTTACCCATGAGATCGTTGGTCAGCATATCATTATGAGGAAGCTGGGGAAACTGATACGCCGGATAAGGAGAAGCCCGTCCGGCTATTTTGCCAGCGCAGAAGTGCTTGACCCGAAGCAAATTGCGTTTCTCATCAAGAAGCCACAGACCGGCGATGAGAAGGGGCAGCCGAAATGGATGCGATATCTGCGACAGCTGTTTTCAGGTATTTACACCGTTGATAATCTTGACTACGTGCAGCGGGATGCCTTCATGACCGGTTTTTCAATCGATATTGTGGATATCAAAAGGCTCTGTTACTACACGTTCTTTAGCAACGGGGGCCTCACACTCCACCAGGCAGGAATGTCGGCCCTCAGCAGATTCTTGAATGCCCGTCTCAATCTGTATTCTAATGTCTATTATCATCGAACCACGCGGGCCCTCGATCTTCATCTCCATGAAATCTTTACCGAGACGATGAAGCTGATCTTGCCCGGCGGTAATCCCGCTAAAGATCTTGGCGCATACCTCCATTGCGATGAATGGAGCCTGTACCATAGTGTGAAAAGCTGGGTCGGAGTGGAAGACAGGAAAAAGAGAAGGTTGGGAAGGGAGTGGGAGAAAATTTTCAACAGACAGGTCAAATGGAAAATGTCTTACTCTGCCGAGCTTTCCGTTGACCAGATCCAGAAAGGGTTCAGATTTTCTGAGGCCGCTGAGTATGAAAAACAGATCAGGAAAAGTTTGCCACCACCGTTCAAGGGAATTAAATTCCGGGTAGATCTTGCAACCCAGGATCCTCGACCGATTAATCCCATGGTGGAGGGCAATAAGAGCGTGAATATTTTTAATCCCTCCACGGAATCCACGTCTTTGGAACCCCTTCGCGAGATCTATCGATTCATTCCTGCCAGGGTCGTCCATTTCAGGGTATTTTCTTTAAGTCACGATCATGATAAGGAGTTGGCTGCAGCATCTGAGAAGGTTCTTGCCTCCATGGGTGAGGCGATAACGACGAATGTGTGAGATGCGCTTTGTCTGGCAGTCGACAGCTCGGGCCATATCCGGCTGCGTAACAACGTCACATTCTCCGCGAGGATGGGTTGGTCATCGTGACGGTGGAATGTGTGTGGGTTCTCCGGGGGGCTGTATGCCGGAGGTGTAGAGAATTCCGTGTGGAGTGTGTCACTATGATGGATACCGAAACAACAGATATTACCCTTTTTGTGAGAACTTCACGGGAGGATATTGTCAGCTGGGATCGACGCAGGATTGTCGATGCATTGATCCTGGAAACTGCTGTCGATATGGATACGGCTGATGAAATCAGCAGAGAAGTGGAAAAACAGATCATTGCTTCTGGCATCAGTTTGCTCACGGCGCCCCTAGTGAGAGAACTGGTGAATGCGAAGCTTATTGAGCGAGGCCTTGCGGAGGAATCTATGCTCCATGGACGTCTCGGTTTTCCTCTCTATGACGTCGGACAGCTGATATTCTATCACAACAAGGAAAATGCCAATGTCCCTCACAGCCCGGAGGGGACAAATCTCACGCTCGCAGAGGGTATCAAGAAGGAGTATGCCATTCTCAACGTGTTCTCTCGAGATATCGGCTACTCCCACATGATGGGGGATATTCATATACACAATTTGGGGTACATTGACAGGCCGTATTGCTCGTGTCAATCCCTTGAATACATAAAAAAATTCGGTTTGCACCTTCCGAATTCCCTTGCGACGGCATCGCCGGCGCGACATGCGGAAACCCTCGTTGCCCACATGGTGCGGTTTGCCGCGGCGCTCCAGGGAAATTTTGCCGGGGCCATTGTGTGGGACGCGGTGAATCTCTTCTTCGCTCCGTACATGGAGGGTTGCTCTTACGAGGCAGTCAGGCAGGTTGCTCAGATGCTCATCTACGAGTTTGCCCAGCAGTCGGTGGCACGAGGAGGACAGACGATATTCACGGATTTTAACCTCTACTGGGAGGTGCCGGACCACTTCGCGGCGGTGCCCGCTATCGGACCGGGAGGCAGCTATACAGGGAAAACATACGCCGCCTATGAAGAGGAAGCACAGCGGTTTGCCTGGGCATTGTTCGAGGTCTTTAAGGAAGGGGACTTTCAAGGGAAACCCTTTGTTTTTCCCCGTCCCGTTGTGCATATCAGCCGAAAGTTTTTTGAAACCGAGGATCACACAGAATTTCTTCTCCATATTGCCGATGTCGCAGCATCGATGGGAAACACCTTTTTTGTGTTTGACCGGGGGAACGCTGTCTGTATCTCAGAGTGCGGCAGTCTGGATTTTTCGTCTGACCGTGAATCTGCTGAGCGGCCGTGGAAAATGAGATATGCGGCAATTCAGAATGTGACCATAAATCTCCCCCGTCTCGGGTACAAGGCCGATGGTGATGACGATACATTGCGTATCCTCATATCTGAAGTTATGGAGCGAGCAGCTCAGGCACACATGGAAAAGAGATATTTCGTCGAAAAGCTTCTTTCTCACGGTGAGGACGGGCCGCTGTCGCTCCTCACGATGAACCGGGACGGTTCTCCCTACCTCATGATGAATCATTCATCCTATCTCATCGGGATGGTGGGGCTCAATGAACTGGTAAAGATCCATATGGGGGTGCAGCTCCATGAAGCGCCCAGTGCCCATGCATGCGGACTCGACATTATTCGATGTATGAAAGAACGGGCGGAACGCCTCGGCGAGGAGTGCGGCATGAAATTCGTTCTCGTCCAATCACCCGCAGAAAGTACGGCGTATCGATTCGCCCGGCTGGATCTGAAACATTTTTCCCCCCGTGCGGGACACTACGTGAATGGGGATATTTCAGAAGGTGCGGTGTATTACACAAATTCTACCCTCTGCGATATGTCGTCCCCCATCGAACCATCTGACCGGGTTGCCATTGAAGGTGCCTTTCATCCCCTGATCGAAGGGGTGCAGTAACCCACATATGGCTCGGTGATTCCCGACCTTCGAAGGAGTCCATCGCCGATTTTATCGTCACCGTGTATAACGATACCGACAACAGGCGCCTTACCTTTTCTCCTGATTTTACCACCTGTCATAATTGTGGCAGAACCTCACGGGGACTTCTGCCAGCGTGTCCCTTCTGCCTGTCCGAACACGTTGAGGGGATATCGAAGATAACGGGATACTACTCACGAACCTCGAGCTGGAATAAAGGCAAGCGGGCAGAGCTGAGAGACCGGAGGAGAGAGGGAATTTCGTAAGGACACGTAACGGCCAAGAGGACATGATCCGCGGCAAGTGCACCTCGTAACCCCATCACATAAAACGCATCAAATATGTTCCCCCATTCCCCATATGTTTTCTCTGCATTTTCATGCTCTCCCCGTGCAGAAATGTGGTGACGTTACCGGAATAGATTAATTGTGCAGTGTTTCTTGACATATGGAAAGTCGATTCTTATATTATGTTCAAAACGGCGGGCAGGAGAAAATGCAGGATATTGAAGACATTATCATACGAATATTCAAGGAAAGCTGTCACCTCAAAGAGGTTTTTGTTAATGAAAATGTCGTGAGGATCGCCAGGATTGTCGATGTCATAACGGGAGCCTTAAAAGACGGGAAAAAAATACTGCTTTTCGGAAACGGAGGAAGTGCGGCGGATGCCCAGCACATTGCGGCGGAATTTATCAATAGATTCATCATAGAGAGACCTCCGTTACCTGCACTTGCCCTCAATACGGATACGTCGGTGATAACAAGCATCAGCAATGATTACGATTTTTCTGAAGTTTTTTCCAAGCAGATCAGAGCAATTGGTCAGGCGGGTGATATTGCATGGGGAATAAGTACGAGCGGTTCATCACCTAACATACTGAAGGCTTTCGAAGTAGCAAAGAAAATGGGGTTGATCACATTTGCCTTAACCGGAAGAGATGGCGGCGGTGCTGAAAAAATAGCGGACTATACGCTCATCGTATCCTCGAATAATGTTCCCCGCGTTCAGGAGGTGCATATCACCGTGGGGCACGTGATCTGTCAGATGGTGGATTACCGACTATTTCAAAAACCGGAGGAGCGTCCGTAAACACGCTCAACGGATATTTCATTGCACACAATACTCGAGAGATTCAATAAGGATAGGTACTCACATGGCACGGAAAGCGGTACGTGAAGACAAAGAAAAGAAAATAGAGAGTAAGGAAAAGGGACGGAAGGGAAAAAGTTCCGTCGCGGAAGATGAATCTGCCAATGGTCTTTACGATGAGCTGGAAACGGCGCGGCAGGAAGCCGCCGATAATTATGACAGGTATTTACGTGCCTCCGCAGAGCTCGAAAACGTCAAGAAAAGGGCAGTAAAAGAGCGTGCAGATGCATTAAACTACGGCAATGAGGGGTTGCTCAGAGATATTCTTCCCATTGTAGACAGTCTCGAAAGGGCTCTGGAGCAGACCTCGAACGCCAATGATTTCGACGCGTTTGTCGAAGGACTGCAGCTAATTTATGAAAAGCTGCTTGCCTCGCTGCAAAAGCACGGGGTCGAACGAATTGATGCGTTGGGAACGGATTTCGATCCTAATTTCCACGAGGCAATGCTGCAGGTGGAAAGTGAAGAGTATGATGACAACATGGTAGTCGAAGAGTTTGAAAGAGGGTATCTGCTCAACGGGAGATTATTGCGCCCCGTGAAGGCTGCCGTTTCGAAAAAGATATCAAAGGATGACAAGGAATAATAGTATAGATTTATAGGAGGTATATACCGATGGGGAAAATTATAGGGATCGATTTAGGAACGACAAATTCATGCGTTGCAGTGATGGAAGGTGGCGATCCGGTAGTGATAACGAATCAGGAAGGAAGTAGGACGACTCCATCTGTTGTCGCGTTTACGGATAAGGGTGAAAGAATAGTCGGCCAGGCTGCGAAAAGACAGGCGGTTACCAATTCCGAGAATACCGTTTATGCGATCAAGAGACTCATAGGAAGAAAGTTCAGCGCGGAAGTGGTGCAGTATGACATCACCATCAGCCCCTTCAAAATAACTGAAGCAGCGAATGGAGATGCGCAGGTGTCGATCAGGGGAAAAGAGTATAGTGCCCCCGAGATATCCTCAATGGTTCTGGCAAAGATGAAACAGACGGCCGAGGATTACCTCGGCGAGAAGGTGACAGATGCCGTTATTACAGTTCCTGCCTACTTCAATGATTCGCAGCGACAGGCAACGAAGGATGCGGGAAGGGTTGCCGGATTGAATGTCTTACGGATTATCAATGAACCGACAGCGGCGTCACTCGCGTACGGTCTCGATAAGAAAGCGGATGAAAAAATCGCCGTGTTCGACCTCGGCGGTGGTACCTTTGATATCTCTATTCTGGAATTGGGAGACGGTGTGTTCGAAGTAAAAGCTACCAACGGTGATACGCACCTGGGAGGCGAAGATTTTGACCAGAAGATGATCGATTACGTGTGCGATGAGTTCAAAAAGGATCAGGGTATTGATCTGAGAAACGACAAAATGGCACTCCAGCGAATCAAAGAGGCGGCAGAAAAGGCAAAAATGGAACTTTCCACTGCTATGGAAACGGATATCAATCTGCCCTTCATTACGGCCGATGCATCGGGTCCCAAACACCTCAATATGAAACTGACGAGGGCCAAGCTGGAGATGCTCGTGGAAGATCTGATAGACAAACTCGAACCGCCGTGCAGAACAGCTCTCAAGGATGCGGGATTGTCTTCGAACGACATTAACGAAGTCATTCTCGTTGGCGGAATGACCCGCATGCCTCGAGTCCAGCAGAAGGTAAAAGAAGTTTTTAATAAAGAGCCCCACAGGGGGGTAAATCCCGATGAAGTCGTGGCGATCGGTGCGGCCATTCAGGCGGGTGTTCTGGCGGGTGATGTAAAAGATGTGTTGCTCCTCGATGTGACACCCCTCTCACTCGGGATTGAAACACTCGGTGCTGTCATGACCAAGCTCATTGATAAGAACTCGACGATTCCAACGAAAAAAAGCCAGATCTTTTCTACGGCTGCGGATAATCAGCCGGCCGTGAGCATTCATGTGCTTCAGGGTGAGCGTCCCATGGCAGGAGACAACCGGACACTGGGCCGCTTCGAGCTCGTTGGTATCCCACCCGCACCGAGGGGCGTACCGCAGATAGAGGTTGCCTTCGATATCGATGCCAACGGTATCGTTCATGTTTCGGCCAAGGACCTCGGTACCGGCAAGGAGCAGAGCATACAGATTACGTCGTCCAGTGGACTGTCTGAAGAAGAAATCGAGAAACTGGTGAAAGATGCAGAGGCCCATGCGGATGATGACAAGAAAAAGAAAGAGCTGATCGAGGCGAGAAATCAGGCAGACTCTCTCATCTACAGCATTGAAAAGAATATGAAAGAACTCGGAGACAAGATCGATGCAGGCGATAAGTCTCGTATAGAAGAGGCAATGGCAAAACTGAAAAAAGCCCTGGAAGATGACGATATCGGTGCAATCCAGTCTGCTCAAGAAGAGCTGACACAGGCCTCGCATAAGCTTGCCGAGGCGATGTATGCGAAGGCATCGCAACAGCAGACCGGTTCGGAAACGTATGCAGGTGCTTCCGGTCAGGCAGGTGCCCAGGCGGGAGGGGCTGCGGAGAGTGATGACGATGTGGTGGATGCGGACTTCGAAGAGGTGAAGTAAGAGCGGAATAGTTGCATGCAGGCGGGAACCCTGCCCCCGTCTTTACAGGGAAATACGTGTATGCTGATGCCCGGAAGAGCGATTCGATCTCTCTCCGGGCGTTTTTTTTTGTGTCGACGGGTTCCGACAAATGATGTAACGTAGATGCACGAGGTGAGAGGAAAAGTTATACAGTATCGCCGGAGGCCAGTGAAAAAGAGGGTACGAAACATCATAGGGCGGTGTGTC
>Ga0272441_10004084_pt1 | contig 26926 bp, 15 predicted proteins | sample SSMProp6N_FD_193582 | JGI IMG/M metagenome (GOLD analysis project Ga0272441, IMG submission 193582) | Marine sediment archaeal communities from Little Sippewissett salt marsh, Falmouth, MA, United States - SSM-Prop-6N | ecosystem: Environmental > Aquatic > Marine > Wetlands > Sediment ... | reverse complement strand
AAAATAGAGGACGAAAAGGTCAGGGAATCCGCCAACAAAGCGCACTTTGGGCTTTGGTGCATTTTGGCCGCTCCCTTGATGGCCGGGAACAATCTGCCCGAGATGACAGACACGGTCAGGGACATCCTGACGGCGCCTGAGGTGATCGCGGTGAATCAAGACCCGCGCGGCGTACAGGGATACAAGGTGTTCGTCGATGGCAAAATTGAGGTTTACAACAAACCGCTGGCCGACGGGACCACTGCGGTTCTGCTATTGAACAAGGGCAGAGAAACAGCCGACATCACAGTGACGTGGGAGATGATCGGCCTTTCGGGTAAACAACCGGTGCGTGATCTGTGGGAGCGCAAGAACCTCGGGAAATTTAAGGACTCCTTCACTGCCAAAGCCCTGGGCCAGCACGGCAATATGATGCTCAAGATCGGCAAAAAAGGCAAACCCCTGCCCACGGCCGAGCCTGTGCCGCTCGAGAAATACACGATCACCCGTCAGGGCGTCACCTCGCTCAGCGACCTGTACTACGCCTACAGGGATTACAGCGTACCGGTGTACAACAAGACATTCGAAGGCCACCCCATCAAAATCAATGGCAAGACCTTCGAAAAGGGCTTTGGCGTGAAGAGCCGAGTGGCCTTCATGTTCGCAGGCACCGAACGCGGCGACCGGTTGATGGGGACCGTGGCCCTGGACGCATCCTACCAGGGAGACAATCAAGGCAGATTCCGCATCTTTCATGAAGACTACTTCGGCAACAGGGTACTTTGGGACAGCGGTCAGATGACCAAAGACTCCCCGGCCAAGACATTCGATATCGAGCTTAAGAATTACAACTGCCTCATGCTGACCTTTGACGGCAGAAACATAGAAAACGGAAAACGGGCAAATGACGTTCTCGGTGTCTTTGGCGACCCACGAGTTATCGCTTATGACTAATGCTTCATAACAGTCATAAACGACGTGCGATCGAAAGGGAAAGACGCTGGCGCAACGCCGACATGTTTCCGGCCGCTTAGGGACAACGGTGTTTTCATGCGCTCGCAGGGCTGCTGTGAAGAAGCTCCCTCTGGGGACGTCGTGTTCAAAGCAAGACGGAAATCAGTAAGGCGTCCCCGGAATTGCCCTCGGAATTCCCAAGCGAAAACGAGTTCGCGGCGTTGATGTGGCTTGCCCAAAGAGGATGCATAACGCAGAAAGTTGCCTCTTGCATGGCGTTGTTTTTTGTATTCATGTCTCAGTTGGTTCACGCGGAAGTGCGTATGGCCAACATTTTGGGCGATAACATGGTCCTCCAGCAGGCCAAGCCCATTGTCGTTTGGGGCTGGGCGACGACGGGCAAACCCGTCAAGGTCACATTGGTCGGGCAGTTTCGAGACGTTCGATTGTATTGGGGGCGGCCCGGCCGCTGCCAACATGGACATTGAATAGATGCTGAATTACGAATAAGAGGCGCTACGATGAAGCAAGTCACTGCAATGGCGTTAAAGGGGTCGTGTCGTTCACTCGCTGTCGTTGCAGGGGTCGCAGCTTTGGTCGTGTTTGCGACGTCGTATACGGCTGCAGGAGATCGCGACAGTCTTACCGTCAAGCGGGTGGACGAGGCGAATGCTGTCAGGCCGGCGCAAGAAGAGAAACTCCAATGGTGGCTCGACGCGCGCTTTGGCATGATGGTCCACTGGGGAGCTTATTCCGTGGCCGGCGGCTACTGGAAGGGCAAGTACCAGGGAGGTTATTCGGAATGGCTTCGGTTTCGCGGCATTCCCAATTCCGAATATGATGCGTTGATCAGGTCTTTCAATCCGGTGGATTTCGATGCGGAAGAATGGGTGAGAATTGCGAAGGATGCCGGTATGAAGTACATGGTGATCACCGCCAAGCACCACGACGGCTTTGCCATGTATGATTCTTCGATTACTGATTACGACATCGTGGACATGACCGATTTCGGAAGGGACCCGGTGGGCGAGCTTGTGCAGGCGTGCCATCAAGCCGGACTGAAGTTTGGGGTATACTACTCGGTTGACAGGGACTGGCGCCATCCGGACGCCGCCTGTGACGATCGGTACAAGCAGTGCAACTGCTGGGATTATCCGGACAACAAGTCGGGCGGGATGGACCGATGGCATAAGAGCTACTTCGCCAGGTTTGCCGTGGAACAGGTCAGAGAACTGGTTACCAAGTACCCCCTGGACATTGTGTGGTTTGACGGCATTGATCTGAAGACCGATGAGGAGGTCGCGCTGCTGGTATCCATTATCCGCACTGCTCGGCCCGCTTGCCTGATAAACAGCCGGATTACCGGGTTTCGTCGTCCCGGCGGTGACTACCTTTCCGCTGGCGACAACGGTGTTCCCGATGCCTACAGGCCGGGCGGATGGGAATGTCCGGGGACGCTGGGGTTTTCCTACGGGTACAGCGTGCATGACGATTTCAAGAGCCCTGAAGCCGTAGTGCACAGGCTTATTGAAATCGTGAGCAAGGGCGGCAATTACCTGTTGAATGTTGGCCCGGACGGCCGAGGCCGCATCATACCCCAAGCGCAGACCATTCTCACAGAACTTGGCTCCTGGTTGGACGTTTACGGAGCGAGCATATACGGCGCAGACGGTCTTGCTGTCGTTCCCCCCGACGACGTTCTGTTCACGGTCAAACCGCATCGGTTGTACGTTCATGTATTGAACTGGCACGATCAGCCAGTGACGATAGAAGCGGTCGACAAGATCGTGGGGGCGTACCTGGACGTTGTGACCAAAGTCTATATGCTTGCCGACGATCAAAAGAGGCGTTTGGCTTTTGAGCTGACCGATGGAGGCTTAACCATCGACCTGTCTACGTGTCCATTTGACAGTGCTCGTCGCAACCCATACGCCGAGGTTGTTGTGGTTTCCGATGAGAAGTGACAAGTGCTCAAGAAGGGATTGACTAATGGGTAGAGTTATTTGTAGTGTGATTCTGTTCGCGGGAGTGTTGCAGGCGGCATCTGCACCGTACTCGGGCTGGCAGCATTCGGGTTCCTTCTACGTGCTGACCACGCCCGACGGCGCGGATCTGCCAGGTTCGGTGTCGGTAGAGGATTTCCCCCTGTTGGTGCGGCTCCAGGAGGACTTTTTCGATTTCAGCCAGGCGAGACCGAACGGTGAGGACATTCGTTTCTCAACTCCGGCCGGGAGGGAACTGCCTTACCAGATCGAGCAGTGGGATGCGCGCAAGGGCAGCGCGATCGTTTGGGTGAGGATTCCCTTGATCGCGGGTAACACCAAGCAGGAGATCAAAGTTCACTGGGGCAATGCCTCAGCCCAGTGTGCATCCAACGGCAAGGCCGTGTTCGACCGGTCGAACGGGCACTTGGCGGTCTGGCACATGAACGGTCCGGTGACCCGTGACGAAGTCGGCGAGATCCGGTGCAAGGATACCGGCACGACCGCCTCAAAGGGCATGGTCGGCCAAGCCAGGCATTTCCCTGGGGGCAAGGGCGTGTTCTGCGGCGAGAATATCACAACGTTTCCGATGGGCAGTGCACCGCACTCCACATCCGTGTGGTTCCGCGGGGACAAGCCAAACTGCAGAGTCCTTTCCTGGGGTAAGGAGTTCAGGCAGGGCAAGGTGCAGATGTGGTACAACAGCCCGTCGAAGATCCGGATGGATTGCTACTTCTCCGACGCCGATGTCCGGAGCACCCCTTCGATTCCGTTGGGCCAATGGACCCACGTGGTCCACACGTATCGGAAAGGCCAGTCACGTATCTACATCAACGGCATCCTCGACACGGAGACCAGGAGCAGGAGCGGGGCGCTGGACATCGAGCGTCCGGCGAGAATGTGGATCGGCGGCTGGTACAACCAATACGGTTTCATCGGCGATATCGACGAGGTGAGAATCTCGGGTGTGACGCGCTGCCCGGCCTGGATCAAGCTCGAGTACGAAAACCAGAAGACTTTGCAGACACTCGTCGGACCGCTGGTGAAACCGGGCAATGCCCTGTCGGTCTCGCCGGGCGAACTGACGGTATCGGAAGGCGAGTCGGCAAAGGTCGTAGCGAGGATTGCCGGCGCGCAGAAGCTCTATTGGATTCTCAAACGCGCTGGTAAGGAGACCGTCGTCGGAGTGGACCGGCGGTCGCATACGTTCGATGCCGGCAGGGTAAGCGGCGATGAATCGCTGGTCCTTCAACTCAAGGCGGTGTATCCCGACCGGGTGCGCACAAAGGACGTCGCGATCAAGATTCAGGAGACGATCCCCGATCCGGTTGTCAGCCTGAAAGCTCCTGAAAAATGGGACGGGCGCAAGACGATCGAGATTGTCCCGCAAATCACCAACGCCAGGGAGATGCAGGACGCAGGCGCAGGGGAGTTGGAGTACGGCTGGAGCGTCTCGGGGTTGGCAGTCATCAAGGAGGTGGCACCGGGAAAACTGGTTCTCAGCCGTGCTCAGAACAGCGGCAAGATGACCGTGACACTCTCATTGTCAAACGGGGGGGAGCCCGTCACGGCTTGCACGGAGATCGCGGTGCAGGAGCCGGAAATGGACGCGTGGGTCTCCCGCATTCCCGACGATGTGGAAATGCCGGTCGACGGGCAGTTTTACGCGCGTGATCTCAACGGCCAGGGCACCCTGCATTGCAGGGGCACGTTGAGGGAGAAGGCAGAGGAGGTCTTTCTGCGGGTCTTTATGGACGGGGCGAAATATGCAGAGCAAAACATCGCGCTCGGCCAGAACGGGGTTTATGCCTTTGCCGTGAAGCTCGTGCCGGCTTTGGTCACCTACCGCATCGAGTTCGGGACCCGGACGGGGGGGGGAGAGAAGGTGTTGCATCGGGCCGGCGATATCGTCTGCGGCGACGCTTACCTCATCGACGGCCAATCCAACGCCCTGGCTACGGACACGCGGGAGGAATCACCCCGCGTGACGAACAAGTGGGTGCGCAGCTATGGACGCTCGCAGTTTTTCAAGGCCAGCGAACGAGAGAACCTCTGGTGCAAGCCGGTATGGAAAGCACACAATAAAGCGAAGAAGGAATACCTGGCGGAATTGGGTTGGTGGGGCATGGAACTGGCCAATCGCCTGGTGGAGAGCCAGAACGTGCCCATCTTCATGCTCAATGTGGCGCGCGGCGGTACCCGAATTGACCAGCACCAGCGTAACGAAGAGAACCCAACGGATCTCGATACGATGTACGGGCGCATGCTCTGGCGCGTGAAGCAGGCGCGTTTGACCCACGGGATCCGGGCCATCATCTGGCATCAGGGGGAAAACGATCAGGGCGCCGCAGGACCCGACGGCGGATACGGATGGGAAACCTACCATCGCTACTTCGTGGAGATGTCGGCAGACTGGAAGCGGGATTTTCCGAACGTTACCCGATATTACGTGTTCCAGATTTGGCCGAACGCCTGCTCCATGGGCGACGGGAACGGCGACATGCTGCGGGAGAAGCAACGTTCCCTGCCATATCTGTACTCCAATATGGCGATGCTCTCCACGCTTGGCATCCGGCCCGGCGGATCCTGCCATTACCCCCTTGAAGGGTGGAGTGTTTTTGCCCGGCAGATTCAGCTTTTGATAGAGCGGGACTTTTACGGCCTCAAGGTCGAGGAGCCAATCACGGCGCCGAATCTCATACAGGCTTATTATGCGGATGCCGCCAAAAGTTCGATTGCGTTGGAATTCGACCAGCCCGTGGTCTGGGATGATCTGTTGGCGAGCCAATTCTATTTGGACGACACTGAAGGGATCGTTGTCGGCGGGGCGGTAAAGGGCAATGTTCTTACCCTGTCGCTGAAGGAACCCGGTGCGTTCGAGCGCATCACCTATCTCAAAGAGATGGCCTGGCAACAGGACCGTATTCTATTCGGCAGAAACGGTATGGCCGCTTTGACCTTCTGCAATGTCCCGATTTTCAACGAAAGAAAGGCACCATGACACGTCCGGTCGGCCCTGAACATCCTGCGGCCCACCTAACGGCGCAGGCCGGGGGAACTGCCGGAGGGGGCATGACGCCGCAAACAACGGTTTTACCGCTGACAACTTCGCCGCGAAACTGATCGGCAAGAACAGCCAGGGCAAGCTCTTGTTTGGCTACGCACGCCTGCCGGGTGTGGACTATTCACCCTATGTGGTCAAGCGGTAGGCAGACCAGAGAGGCCGGTTCAGAAGTCGGTTGAAATGGTCTTTTCACGAGTTCTAAATGCGCTCGCAAGAATGGAAAAACGAATCATGACAAAACTCCACCCGAGCGGTTACATCAAACGGTTCTGGCTCTGCCTTATCTCCAGGATGAGGCTGATGAGAGCCAGTCGCACTTTGTCACGCTGAAGTACGTCGAGACCAATTCACCGGTGCTTAACGCACAGACGAAAGCGGTCCAGACGGACAACGGAACGCTGTCCAGGAAGGTTTGCATGGATGTTTATTCTACCGCTGTCGGCGAGCCCTGTTGCACGCGTGAGGCGGAATGTATTGGGCTGTGCTGTTGACAGCAGGGAGGCCGTCGTGTAACCTCAGGGCAACGTTGCCGGGGCGCAGGTTCAATTCCTACGACAACCGCGGCAAGTTCGTAAGGCGGGCGAAGGTTCACTTCGTCGGATGTTGGTAAACACCTTTGGACAACTTGGGAATTGCAGTGCAAGCAAAGTACAGTCGATTCGTCAGTCTTGTAGTGGCCTTATTTCTAACTTCGCGCACTCAGGCTAAACCGGTTTCTGATACCGATGAACAATGCCGATTTGCCGGACACGCCGAGATCGTCAATCCCAAGGGTATTCGCGAAGGAAGAGCCTCGCTTTTCGGCGAAGGCTGGTCTTATGTCTGGCGGGCGAAACACAATGAATCGCACGGACGTGCCGCGCGAATCGTTTTGCAGGAAACGGTCGATTTCTATTCTGCGGAAGGCCGTCCAAGGAGATAGTGAATGGGAAAACAGTCGGGTATTAAGGAGAATTCGGTGCATCCTTACCGTGTGGCGCTGGCGGGCGGATGGGGAGATCATAACTTTGTCAATTTCCTGGCCGATGGATATGTCGTGGTCGTACAGATAAAACCCACGGTCGAGTTTCACGATCGATGCGGGATCTGCTCCAGCACACGGCAAATCCTGGTGCAAAAGTACCCGAAAGGCATCCCCGGGAAAATCGATCGGTACAAGCTGGCCACAGATTTGTACTACTGGGAAAACGAACGCAAGGTCCCGATCGGAGGCTCCCAGGACGCCTGGGGCTCGGTGTATCCCGGGGTCAACCTGCTGCACTACGATTTCCGTCATCACAACGGGGTACTCCCGAAGAAGGTAACCTCCATCATGGATCGGCGCACAGCGAAGTGGTTTGAACGCAACTTCTGGATCGTGGAGTGCGTGGGGCCCCGCCCTCGTGGATACAATCCCTTCGACGGGGGGCGATTTGCAACCCAGCGTGTCGTGAGTCAATTGGGACAATCCGGGCAGGACTGCTTTGCCGCCATCAAGAGCAGGGATGTGAGTGCCCTGGGCGCATCGTTCAATTTGTGTTCGCGCGCATGGCAAAAAATGCTGCCCGCCATTTTTGAACATCCCACGATCAAGGTGCCGGTCATGAAGCAACTGCGTTACTACCAGCGACGGTATGCAGGCGCCATGCCCTCGGGCTGCGGTGTGGGGTATATTTACGTGGCCTCCTCGGAGCCCGTTGAAGGCGGATTCCAGGTGAAGGTCAATTTGGATTAGGAGAAGGGCATGCTGAGTGACTGTTGTTATGCGGTGGTCATGGCCGGGGGGGCCGGTACGCGGCTCTGGCCGTTGAGTACCCAGAGCCAACCCAAGCACCTGTTAAAACTGTTTGGCGGCAAGTGCTTGATCGAATTGACAGTTGAGAAACTGAAGGATCATATCCCTGACGAACGCATCATCATCTTGACGAGCAGCAATTACAAGGAACTGACACAGCAAACACTCTCGCAGATACCGCCGGAGAATTTTATCTACGAACCCTGCGTGCGTGATACCGCAAGTGCGATAGGGCTGGCCGCGACAGTCCTGAAACAAAGGTGCGAATCCGCAACCATGATTATGCTGACCGCGGACCAAATCATCGAGCCTGCCGATCGATTCAATGCGGCGATTGCCCACGCGGCCCGCTTTCTCGAATCGAACCCCGAGAAGCTGATTGCATTCGGAGTGGAAGCCGCCTCCGCAAACACGCAGGTCGGCTGGCAGAAACTGGGGGAGGCCCAGGATTTTCCGGGCTGCGAGGTCAGAAAGATCGACGCCTTCACGGAAAAGCCCGATTTGACCGTAGCACGGAGGTATATGGAAGAGGGCGGGTATTGCTGGAATTCCGGCCAATTCGCCTGGAAAGCGGAGACGATCTTGAAGGAAATCAGTGCGCATCTGCCCGAGGCCACAGCCCTTCTGCAGGAAATTGGCGCCCAGTGGCATACCGCCGCTGGCGACGAGGTCCTGAATCGCCTGTTTCCACAGATGCCGAAGGGTTCCATCGACTACGAGGTGATGCAGAAGACCGACAACGCGTGCAGCATACGCCTTGCGTGTAGTTGGGAAGACATGGGCACGCACGTGGCACTGGCCGAGAAAATCGGGTCACAACAGGGGGGCAACATCGTTTCGGGCAAAGCTGTTGTCACGGGAGCCGGAAACAGGGTCCTGAATCAAACGGATCGATCCGTTGTGGTGGCATGTGACAATGCCGTTGTGGTCGTAACGAACAACACGGTGTTCGTAGGGGCCCCGGATACGGACATGAAGGCCCTGGTGAAACAGGTGTCCCGACAGGCCGCAGAGGATTGAAACCTGAACTGCAAGTTCGCATATGCCGCAGAAAGCGGTGCGAGAAGAACCGCCGTTGCTCAAGCGAACCAGGAGGCAGCAAGTTGAATCGCAAACGACTGAATCTGACGCAGGCAAACGTACCAGCTCTCATCGGTCTGATCGCATTTGCATCGGCAACATTCATCGCACAACAGAAAACCGCATCAAGTGCTGAGGCCGGGGCAACGCAGGCGTCGCCACGAACCGAGGGGGTTCGGTTCGATCCTGTTGTCCAGCAGATCGAGGGCTGGACCGTGCACGTGGATCCCGCTTTGTTGGAGGGCGAACACAGGGAGGTTGGCACCCGCGCGCTGAAGATGCTCGCCAATCACCTCCAGCGAATTGCCATCCTGGTTGCCGAGCCGCAATTGGCCAGGATGCGAAATTTGGAAATCTGGATCGAGTACCATCATCCGACGTTGGGGGCCATGCAATACCATCCGAGCCTTGGCTGGCTGAAGTCACATGGGCACGATCCGCGCCTGGCGAAGAAGGTCCACATTCCTCGGGCCGAAAGCCTGTTTTCTCGACACCAGATGATCAAGCATCCGGCGGTCGTGCTCCATGAGCTCTCGCATGCTTATCACGATCAATATCTGGGTTTTGACGAGCCGCGTATCATGGAGGCGTATCAGAAAGCCAAGGCGGCCGGAACGTACGAGAAAGTGCTGCTGTTCAACGGCAGAACCGTTCGCCATTATGCGATGACCGATCAGAAGGAGTATTTCGCAGAAGGCACTGAATCGTACTTCTATCGTAACGATTTTTACCCGTTTGTGCGCGCCGAATTGAAGGAACATGATCCGGAACTGCACGGTCTCCTGGAAAACGTCTGGGGGCCGCTTCAGTGACAAGCTCCTGGCGCCGCAGGTACCCAGGAGGCACGAGCTTTGCGCACAGAGCGTGGGAATTTATGCTCGCGAACATCAGTCCGAATCGCTAAAGGAGGTACATCGATGTTGAATCGAATCATGGCATTTGCTCTGACGGTTCTTTGTTGTACGCTGCTATTGAGCGTCGCCACCCATGCGGATTGGGTCGACCGTGCCAAAATGGGCGGTGGTCTCGAAATGAAAGGGGATGTCTGCGTCAAAGCCGGCGGCCTGGGCCAGCTTGACCGGGTGACACTGACGTTATGGCTCCAGCCGCGCAGACTGCCCGATCAGTGGAACGCCGTTCTGCACAGCGACGGCTGGGAAGCCGGCGATTGGCACCTGATTCTGTTGCCCGACGGACGCGTGCAAAACTCGTTGCACAGCAATCGTCCCGGAGACGCGAATTGCGAGGCGGCTTTGCCTCCGAAGGACGGCAAGTGGTATTTTCTGGCGATCGCCTACGATGCGCCGGCAAAGACGTGCAGAGTTTACGTTGATGGCGAGCCAACCGACACGATTCGGTACACTAACGCTTCACCGGTAAACCTGGATGCGTTCTGCATCGGCGCATGGAACGAGAACGAGCGTCCGCTGCACGGTGTATTCGACGACATTCGGTTGTATAACGTGGCCCTCAGTGCCACTGAGATCGGGAAGGTCTTCCGGGGCGAATCGCCCTCAGCGAAACCGCTGGCATGGTGGAAGCTCGACGAAGAGTCCGAGCGCATCACCGACGCCTCGGGCCGTGGCCACCATGCGAAGCTGGTGGAAATGGGAGCCGAGGCAACTGTGTACGAGCAGGCACTTCAGCCTGAAGTCAACCCCTGGCGCAATAGAGGCATCCCCGCAAGGTATACGTTCGGAGCATACTACACGCGGAAGGGCTATGATGAGCAGTGGCACCAGTTCAGCCGATCCGATGAATACGCCGATGTGATGGTCAAATTCGACAACGGTCCGGAAGAGTTGGTTTTCGGCCGCCGGACGAGTTATCGCCCGGTTTGGATTACGTCGACTGAGCGGTGGCCGCTTGAGGAGGTCATCCCGCGTACCGGCGACGGCACGGCCGAGCGCCCTGATGCGACCAATCGGTTTTCGCGGGCGCGCATCATCGAGTCGAGCGGGCAACGTGTGGTCGTTCACTGGCGTTATCTGCCCCAGCTGCCGCGGGACATTGAGAACCCCGACCCCACACGGTTCGTCGATGAATACTTCGTTATCACTCCCGGCCGGCGGGTGATCCGCGCCGTCCGTCTGGGAACACCCCGAATTGCACAGTGGCATGAAGCATCTCGTGTTCGGGTATCGGTCCTGGAATTGTCGAAAAGGGGAGTGGCGAATCGGCGGGTCGATGCTGCGGATCGTAGGACGATTCTTCGTGCGATGGGGTTTGCCAAGGCTTCGTCGCCCGACTTGAACCGGGCGGCGACTGCCAGGTATCCCGATTCGGTTCCGGCGCCGGCGGCACGCTGGCGGTTCGACGAGGGCCACGGTGATGCGACGCAAGAGGCGATCGGAGGCACGCGTGGTGAGGTTGCCGGGCATGCCGCCTACTGGCGACAGGGCGTTTCAGGATACGCGCTGGCATTCGACGGCTGGTATTCCACGGTTCAACTCCCGGCCGCCAGGGCGCCGCGCATCGGCAAGACCCTGACGCTCGACGCGTGGGCGGCGCTGGCCGCTTATCCGTGGAATTACTGTCCGGTGATTCAGCACGGCGATGTGATTGAATCCGGCCCCGGCTGGTTCCTCGGGTTTTCGCCCCATGGCAAACCGACGTTGTGCGTGTCCGTCGCCGGCGAGCGACAACTGCTTGAAGCAGATCAGCGCATCGAGCGGTATCAATGGGCGCACCTCACAGGCGTGGTTGATGCGGTCGGTGGAGTCATGAAAATTTATCTCGACGGCGCCGAGGTGGCGTCGAAGTCGATCAAGGCAGGCGCGATCGATCGGCCCGATACGGCGCCCGTTCAAATCGCACAGGGCCCGCCGCTGAAAACCGCCTGGCCCGTTCGGTTCGCCGTGAATTACCCTTACACATTGGACGGCATGATTGATGAGGTGTGCGTCTTCAAGGCTGCCCTGAGCGCAAAGCAAGTGCAATCACTGCATGATGCGTTCGACCCGGGCGAGCGGGCGTGTAATGCACCCGACCTCGAGAAGCGGGTCCTTCCGGCCGGCGATCCCGGCTGGAAAGGCTTCGGAGCCCACTATACACACCTGAAATTCCACAGCGTGTGGGACAACCTGTTTCGCATGAGCGGTCAGCCCGACATCGTGGTCACTTTCGACAAGTTGCCGGGGCGATACGTGCTGTGGCACGGCGTGGGCTACATCCCCATGATGGTTACGGAAAACGGCCGGTGGTATTCCAACGAGTTCAACGAAACTTGGTGGCGCGGTTGCTGCGAGCCGATGAGCGACAAGAAGATGATGTTCGGACGGGTGCACATCCTTGAGCAGAGCCCCGCGCGCGTCGTGCTGCGGTGGCGCTATCCGCTTTCCAACATCTACTACGGCATTTATGGCGAGAACGAGTCGCCGCTCGGCTGGGGTGAATGGGCCGAGTGGATCTTCTCGATCTACCCCGACGGCTCGATCGTCAAGAAGATGCGCGTCTACGAAAGCAAGCACCACGGGCATGAATGGCACGAGTCAATGGCCATCATGGGACCCAACCAGCATCCGGAAACCGTGGTCGACAAGGACAATACGCTGGAGCTGGTGACGGCCGGCGGCGACCTGCGCCAGTATAACTGGAGGACCGAGCCCCCCCGCGGCGTGAACTACCGTGACGTGATCGTTCACAAAGTCAATCTCTTTGCCGAGTACGATCCCTACACGATTCAGCGGTTCACCGGTGGCGATGTCTATTCGGGGGAGCGGACGGAATACGCCGTCTTCCCGTCATGGGACCACTGGCCGGTCTCGCAGATGCCCAGCGACGGCCGCAAGTCCCGTTACTCGGACCGCACGTCGCACAGCTCTCTGACACATGTCCAGTGGGACTTCAGCGTTCCGTTCGGCCGGGAAGGCCGGTTCATCCAAAAGGTGTTGCTGGAGGGACTGACCGCGCAGAAGGCTTCCGACCTGCTGCCGATGGCCAGGTTCTTTCTCGATCCTCCCTCGCTTAAGGCACGAAGCGATGGTTTTGTGGCCCGCTACGACATCAATCAGAAGGCGTATGTGCTGACGCGCAACTCAGGCGATGTCAAAGCGATGCATTTCACCGTTGAGGCGGACGATGAGCATCCGCTGGTGAACCCCACGTTTGTCGTGGAGAACTGGGCAGCGGCTCAGACAGCCAGAATTAAGATCAACGGCCAGACACTCGGCAAAGATACTGATCTGCGGCAAGGCGTTGTGCGACGGGCCAACGGCGTCAATGCCTTGGTCGTCTGGATGGAAATCACTGCAGATCAGGATGTAGAGATGGCTATCGATAGCCAATCGGGCCGGGACTGAGAGGTAATCCTGAAGAGGCCACGTGAAGTTTGGTCGCCTCGGCCTGGGTTTTCCTTTCGCACCGGATACCGAAAGTGATGAAGAAAGGATGAGAACGTGAACATGAGGTATTTCAGTTTGTTAGTACTGCTGATGATTTGCCTGTCCTCGGCAGCATTGTCTGCTGCGCCTGAGGCAGGTGTGGTCGCGCGGTGGAGCTTCGAGAAAAGTGGCTTGGAGATCGCCCGGGACACCGTCAGTGGAATCACCGACACGATCGAGGGAACGTATAAACAGCCGCGTGGCATTGTCGGTTCGGCCTTGAAGCTGGACGGCTACACGACTTGTATTGTCCGTCCGTCGAGCGACGCGCCTCGTCTGAAGGGAAACATGGCAGCAAGCGCATGGGTTGCCTTCGGAGCGTATCCCTGGAACTGGTGTCCCATCATCACCCAGAGCCAGGCGAACGAGAAGGGGTTTAGCTTGAGCGCGGGTCCGAAAGGTCAGGTTCGCCTCGAGTTGTGCGTTGACGGTACGTGGCAGAGTTGTACGTCGCGTGATTTTACCATTCCGCTGCGTCAGTGGGTGCACGTTGCCGGCGTTTATGACGAGAACAAAGGACTGCGCATTTATGTCAACGGTGAGCTGGACAAGACGCAGGCGGTGACGGGCTCGGCGCAATACGCCGATGCCAGAGATCTGCGTATTGGGATGAACTACGAGGCGACCAAGCCCTCGAATATCCATCGCCAGCACGGGACGCTGGCCGGCTGGTTCTCCATCGACGGCATCATGGACGAGGTCAAGCTCTATGACAGGGCGCTGACGGACTCGGACGTGGAGGCGCAGTTCAAAGCTGCTCTGCCCTTGCCCGAGCCTGAGCTCCAGCCGAGGGTTTTGCCGGCCGGTCCCAAGGGCCCGGGGCATTTTGGTGCCTACTATTGCCATCTGAAGTACTACGACGAATGGGACAACCTGTGGGCGACCGGGCCGGATCCTGACGTGCTCGTTCGTTTTGATGAGTCCTCCTCCCGCGTAGTTTTCTGGCGTGGCACCCGCTATTCGCCGGCCTGGGTCGCCGAACCGGGACTCTGGATGGCGGACCAAAGCATGGAGGCCTGGGGCGTCGGGAAAAACGACACGGAGGGCTGCTTCGAGCATATGCAGGACCCCAAGTGCCGATACTCCCACGTGCGGATCATTGAGAGTCATGACGCCAGGGTGGTCGTTCACTGGCGGTATCCGCCGATCAGTTCGCACAATCATATCTGGCGGGAAGACCCGAAGACCGGACGCGCGTGCTGGGTGGATGAGTACTACTTCATCTATCCCGATGTCATGGGCGTGCGAAAGGTCACCTGGAAGACCGGCTCTGTCGGTCATCCTCGCGAGCTTCAGGAGTCGCTGCCCCTGACTGGGCCCGGCCAGCTCCAGGCCGATGTGATCCATAGGGATTACGCCTTTGTAGCGAACCTCAAGGGAGAGACGCAAACCCTTTCGTTCGTACCGGATGCGTCGGCGCACCGTGCCGAGAACCACTGGCGTTTCCTTCCGAAGAAGAATGGGAAATCATTCCCCAAAGACCTCACGATCCAGATGTTCAACTTCCGATCTGAGTTCAAGCCGTTCAACGTTTTTGAGCCCGATAGCAGGATGCACTACGTCACAGACCTGACTCTCGAACCGGGAGGGCTGACGGTGCCGAGCGGATGCAATCACTGGCCGGTAGGGCAGATGAGATGCGATGGGAGAGCCGTGCAAGCGGCGGACCGGCCCACCCATTTTCTGGGTTGTCCCATGTCCTCTCCGCCGGTGCATGAGAAAGACGGGCGTTCGTGGTGGTGCGGGATCTACGGCATGACGGACCGCTCCATCGATGATTTGGTAACCGTGGCCAGAAGCTGGTCTCAGGCTCCGGAAATCACCGTGCAGGGTCAGGAATTTACGGACCGCGGTTATGACCGTGCCGAGCGCGCCTATCAGATTGAGTGTGCCGACCCGACGGCAGGGGTGGTCCTGCGTTGCCGACTGGCGGCCCGTTCGGAGTCACCGGTCTATAACATCCCCATGGTCATAGCCAATTGGGGGAATGCCGGGGCCGCGTTGAAAATCAACGGCAAGACCGTCGCTCAGGGAAAGAACTTCCGTGTGGGACATTGCTATCGTCTTGACCGTGCCGACCTCGTGGTCTGGATCAAACTGCAATCGAGCGAAACGGTCAGTTTGGAACTGACGCCTGTCAACGTCGTTCCGTAAGCACCGCACAATTCTCTGGACGAAGGATGTGAATAACTCGTAACGGAAAACGCGATGAACAGACGCCGTGTTTCTCCGGCGGCGGGCCGGAGGAACACGGCGCCTGGCAGCTTGGTAAGGTCGCTACACAGCGGATAGAAAGAGCCTGCTGCAAGAGCGCTCTGTTCTCACGTAACATCTCCCTTCCGGGATTGTGTCGATATGGAGCTGTGGCGAAGAGAAAAGGGCTTCTTCGTGGGGATATTCGGTATCCTCGTATATCCTTTGGGAAACTCCGCGTTCACTTCGTCCCACCAGCCATGCAACATGCCCAGCAGGGAGTCTCGCAGTTCCGGCATGGTGTCCGCCAGGTTTTTCGTTTCACCGATGTCATCCTTGAGATTGTACAACTCAAGTCTGTTGTCGTTGAAGAAATTGATCAGTTTGTAGTCGCCTGCCCGGATGGCGGCCGACGGTGCGCCCCGCTGGTTGGATCTGTGGGGGTAGTGGAAACAGACTGCCTCATGTACCTGACTGGCCTTCTGCCGCAGCACGGGAACGAGGCTCCTTCCATCCATGTGCTGTTCGGGGCGAAGGGGCAGGCCGGCCATTTCCAGAATGGTCGGGTAGAAATCCATACTTGTGATGACGGCGTCGGAGACGACTCCGGGTTTTACCTGGCCGGGCCACTTGATAATCGCCGGTTCGCGGATGCCTCCTTCATATAGCCATCCCTTGCCTGCTCTGAGAGGCGTGTTTGCGGTAGGTGTGCCTTCGGAAGTGGAAAGTCCCCCGTTGTCAGAGAAGAAAACCACAACCGTGTCGTCTTCCAGGCCGAGTTTCCTGACTTTGTCGAGCACGGTCCCTACGGCCATATCCATAGACTTTACCATGGCGGCATAGGTCGAATGGTCCTGGGTTTTGCGATACTGAAAGGACTTTCCGTGTGCTTCAAACTGACCGAAACGCTGCTCGTCCGTCAATCCAAGTTTCGATTTTTTCTGCTCGTATCTGTCGACCCTGTCTTTCGGTGCGCGGAAGGGCGCGTGGACCGAGTAGAAGCACAGATGGACGAGGAACGGATTGTCTTTGTTGTCTTCAATGAAGTTCGCGGCTTCCCGGGCGAGCCGATCGGTCATGTACTCACCATCCGGGCCGTTCTCGATATTGGGAATGTCGTAGGGGGAGAAGAACGTGTTGGGGATGTAGAGCCCGCCGCGCCAGTGTCCTGCGACGTTGACATCGAACCCCTGGTTTTGGGGCCAGTACTTGCCCTCACCGGCTCGGTTGTTCAGGTGCCACTTGCCGAAGAAGCCGGTGGTGTAGCCGGCCGGCTTGAGCGCTTCAGGCAACACGACTTCCTCCAGCGGCAGGTTTTTCACATAGTCCGGATTGCCGGGCCCGCCGATCCACTGGGTCAGATGAAGACGGGCGGGATGCTTTCCGGTCATGATGGAGGCCCGCGTGGGGGAGCAAATCGGTGCGGCCGCGTAGGCTTGTGTAAACCGCATACCCTCGGCGGCGAGTTTGTCTACATTCGGCGTTTCATAGAAAAGACTGCCGTTAGCGCCGATATCCATCCAGCCGAGGTCGTCGACCAGGATGAAGACGAAGTTGGGCCGTCTCGTTTTCCGGTTGTTGGCGATCCTGCTTTGACCACGCATATGTCGCGGCAGGGCGAGCGACAAGGCCCCGGTTCCAACGGCCGTCAGGAACCCTCGTCTGTTCATCAAACTCGTACGCATAATGTCTCCTTTACGAATCATGAAGGTGCGACGTCTTGCAGCCAGCGCGTAACAGCTTTCTGCATCGCTTCCACACGCTTGGGATACTCGTTGGCCAGATCCTTTTTTTCGTCAGGATTCACACTCGGGTCATACAGCGTCTTCAGGAAGATCCGGCGATCAGATCGTGTTTTCATGGTTTCTCCATACTCTCGGTTTGGAGGTGTTTCTGTCCGCATCATTCATAGTGTGGCGGCCCGCTTGCGGTCCGGGATGTCGTTGACGTCCAGAACAAAGACGCTGCGGCCGTGGGTCCCGATCACCAGGTCGTAGTCGCGCGGATGCACGACCAGGTCATGCACCGGGGTTGTTGGAAGGTTATTGCAGAGGGATATCCATCGCTTACCCTGGTCCAGGGAAATATACACGCCCAGCTCGGTGCCCACGTAAAGGATGTCCTCGTCACGCGGCTCTTCTGCGACGACGTTGATGGGTTCGTTCGGCAGGTTGGACGCGATCGCCTTCCAAGTCTTGCCCATATCGTCGGATTTGTAGAGGTACGGCGTGAAATCATCCTCGCGGTACCCGGTGAGCGATGCGTAGACGGTTTCACGCTTGTGCCGGGATGCCCGGACGCGGCTGACCCACTTGTCCGGCAGTTCCTGGCTGATTTTGGTCCATGTCTGACCATCATCGGCGGTCACCTGAACGTTGCCGTCGTCCGTTCCGACATAGATTAAACCCTGTTCCCGAACGGACTCGCCAATTGTGGTGATGGTGCCGTAGGGGACGTTCCCTTGCTTTTCCGGCCCGGGTTCCGTCGAGAGATCGGGACTGATGCAGGTGTAGCGCTCTCCCCGGTCCATTGACATGAAGAGTTTGTTTGTGCCGCAGTAGAGCATGGCCGGGTCGTAGTGCGATATGAAGAACGGCGTCATCCAGTTGAATCGGAGCGGTGGTTCTCCTTCGTTCGCTCGCGGGCGGATGGATTTCGTCTCTCCGGTCTTCATATTCTTTTTGCGGAGGGCGCCGAATTGATGTTCATAGTAGACGATATTGCTGTCGACCCGGTCGACCCACGTGAAGTAACTGTCCCCTCCTCCCCATCGGTCCAGGTAGATGTGCTTCCACGGCTCAATTCCCTGGTCGCTCAGCGTGTAGTTTCCGGGTCCGACCATGGCGGCGTTGTCTTGCGTGCCGATGTAGATATTGTAGGGCGTCGCCATGTCGACCGTCACCGCATAGACCTCTGCTACCGGTATGTTGTTGACGCGCAGCCAGGTCTGGCCGCGGTCGTACGACATGTAGAGTCCGCCATCCGTACCGTTGAGCAATCTGTCTGGATTCAGAGGATCGATCCACATGTCGTGGTGGTCCAGGTGAATCACGCGGGAATCGTGGGGGCGAAGGTTTATGATCTTGCCGTCATTACGGGTGTAGGTCCTGCCGCCGTCATTCGAGGTCAGGAGGTACGTGCCCAGGACGTATATCTGATCCTTGTTATCCGGCGAGACTCGAATCAGGCAGAAATCGTAGCCCACCGCCGTTGGCAGGGGAGCCTGATTGACCTTGGTCCAGGAGCGTGCCCTGTCATTCGAGCGGTAGATCTCTCCTCCCACTCTTCGTTTCCGAGAGGGTTCATCTGCGTCGACAACAGGCTCATGATTGTCGACGAGAACATACATCACATTCGGGTCGGTAGGAGCAATAGCAATACCCATGCGCCCGAGCGTCTCGCCATCGGGCAGTCCGCCGGCCAGGCGTTCCCATGTTTTTCCCGCGTCGGTACTCCTGTACAGACCGCTTCCCGGTCCGGCCGTGACGTTATTCCACGCCTTGCGGTCTCTCTCCCACATCACCGCATACAGCACCATGTGGTTGCTCGGGTCCATCACCACGTCCACGCAGCCCACCTTCTCCGAAACGTACAGGATTTTCTGCCAGGTTTTCCCTCCGTCGGTGGTTTTGAACAGCCCGCGCTCTGCGTTATGCGTGTAATTGTGGCCGATGGCAGCGACATAGACCACATCCGCGTCGAGCGGGTCGATCAGCACCCTGCCAATGTGATACGTGTCAGCCAACCCCATGTGTTGCCAGGATTCGCCGCCGTTCGAGGATTTGAAGACACCTGTCCCGGCGTAGGAACTCCTGGCCATAAGCACCTCGCCGGTGCCCACCCAGACGATCTCAGGGTTCGTACGTGCCACCGCCACGGAGCCGATGGCAAAGGTTGATTCATGCTCGAATATCGGCTTCCACGTGAGCCCGTTGTTCTCGCTTTTCCACACGTTTCCCGATCCAGGCGCGATGTAAATGGTCGAGGTGTAGCCCTCGGGGACAGCGATGCTCTCGATTCTTCCGCTGGTGTATGCGGGACCCACGCAGCGCCACGTGAGATCTTTGAACATGGACTCATTTTTGAGTTTGACGTGCTGGTTCCATGCTTCGGCCCGATTTATTGCGCCAGTTTCGGCCAGCGTGCAAACGCTGCACAGGAGGATCATGGGGGTCAGGAGGATCAACGGTTGTCTTCTCACGGAGTCGTCCTTTCAAAGCGACGGGAACTTCAGACAGAATTCTTCTCGGCCTCAGGTGCGGCCACTTGTGTGCAATCTTAGCGTATTCAAATACTGGTCCATTTCGTGATTTTGTGGGCAAAGTCACTTGCGTGAAGTGTATGATGGTAATGCCCAATCTGCAAGAACGAATTCCTGGCTCTGTCGAACCCCCGTTGCGTCAGTCGCGCGGACACCTACTGGCAAATCGGTTAGCACAAACCACATCCCGGTGTTCGGCGACTCCACGTGCTACGACATCTGGGGTCCGCGAGGCGCGTGGGACTCTCAGAATTATGGGCCTTCAAGGGGAATACATGAGCGGTCCCTGGACGAAGCCTGGGCCGGCGTGGTTCAAGGGGCTATCGGGATTACTGAGGGGATTGCAACGCCGGACCGTGTGGAATAGCCACGCAATGCGGATTGCGAGGGAGAAGTCGTCTCAGAACACTTCAGATGCACCACCCGATAATGTCCGAGAAATTTGTTTCTGTTGACAAAAACAGAATGACCTACTATAATTATGACGATAGGTATAGTGTCCCTTGGTTGACCCTTCGCAAGCGGTGGTTTTCCTGTGGGTGAGATTTGTAATGTGGTATTTAGTTGGAGGAAAGGTGTCATGCGCAAAAATCTGATTCATCTGGTCACGCTGAGTCTGCTCCTGGGGGTGATGGCGGGCGCGACTCACGCCGAGATCATCGCCTACTGGCCGTTTGACGAGGGCACAGGCGAGGTAGCCATTGATGTGATCGGCGGCTTCGAGGCTCAGATGACCGAGATCGCCTGGGTGGCGGATCAGTTCGAGGGTTTCGCCGGCGAATCGAGCGGGGGCGGTGCCCAAATTCTGGTGGATCCGGCGGCGGCGACGCCGACGACCGACGACTTGTCGATCGCCTGGTGGATGGTGGACGACTACGACAGTTGGCACACCATGATGAATAAGACTGAAGATTCCAGCCAGGCCGGCTACAGCATCCTGCTGCGTCCTGACGCCGAGGACAGCCCGCTGCGGTTCCGCATCGGTGGCTTCGGCGCCTATGGTGGCTGGGGCGAGGAGTGCCGTCTTCCCGGTGGCGCTTACCAAGACGGGGAGTGGGTGCAGATCACCTGCACATACGACTCGGCCTCGGACACGGCGGCCATCTACGTAAATGGCGAGTTGAAGCCCTACGAGGGCAACAATCCCAAGACCGGTATCGCGGGCGATGGCGGATACTGCGATGGCGTGAATGATCCCGCGCAACCTTTGTATATTATTGGGCAACGAGAGACCTTTACCGGCACGGTGGATGATGTAGCCATCTGGGACCATGCGCTGTCGTCCAGTGAGGTCGAGAAAGTTTTTGCGTTTGGACCGCTGCAACTGGACCCGAACCTGGCCAGCAAGCCGAGCCCGGCTGACGAAGCCACTGATATCGCTCGGGAGACCGTCCTGAGCTGGAAGCCGGGAGAATCGGCTGTCGCTCATGATGTTTACCTGGGCACGGTGTTCGAGGATGTTGACGCGGCCGACAGCAGCAGTCCGCTGCTGGTCAGCCAGGGTCAGGCGGGCGCAACGTATGATTCTCCGATCCGCCTGGAACTCGACACAACGTACTACTGGCGGATCGATGAGGTAACCGCCGCACCGGGGTCGGCCGCTCTCAAAGGCTTGATCTGGAGCTTCACCACTGAGCCGTGGGCCTATCCGGTGGACGGCCAGACGATTACAGTCACCGCCTCCAGCGCCGATGAGGGCCAGGGACCTGAGAACACCATCAACGGCTCCGGCCTGACCGACGATCTGCACTCCAATGAGTTGACAGACATGTGGCTGACGGGCCTGGGCGCGACGGGGCCGGCCTGGATCGAGTACGAATTCGATCACATTCTCCAGATAGATCACATGCTGGTCTGGAACCAGAACGGCATGTTGGAACCGACGCTCGGTTTGGGTGCCAAGGATGTCACGATTGAGTATTCCACCGATGGCGTCGAGTACGCGGTCCTGGAAGGGGCACCGGAGTTCACCCGGGCACCTGGCCAGCCCAACTACGCTGCCGATACGACGGTCGATTTCGGCGGTATTGCCGCGAAGTATGTCCGGCTCACGATTAACAGCAACTGGGCCAACATCCTGGCGCAGTACGGCCTGAGCGAGGTGCGCTTCTTCAGCATTCCGGCCCTTGCCCGCGAGGCCAGCCCCGCGCCCGGTCAAACGGACGTGGATGTAAAGACGACCCTGAACTGGCGAGCAGGCCGGGAAGCGGCCGAACACGATGTATCTCTGAGCACGGATGAGCAGGCCGTGATTGACGGGACCGCTCCGGTTGAAACGGTCGTTTCGCCCAGCTACGCGCCGGCCCTGGACCTGGCCACGACGTACTACTGGCGCGTCGACGAGGTCAACGACGTCGAGACTCCCTCGCTGTGGCAGGGTGAGCTTTGGAGCTTTTCCACGCAGGAGTACATCGCAGTCGACGACTTCGAGAGCTACACGAACTACTCACCTGATCGCCTTTTCCAGACGTGGATCGACGGGTTGGGCTTCTCGCCTGATGACTTCTTCCCCGCTGGCAACAACGGCAACGGCTCAGGCTCGCTGGTGGGCTACGACCCGCTGTCCGGCTCAATCATGGAGACCGGAACCGTCCATGCCGGCAAGCAGGCGATGCCGGTGGTGTACAACAACACCAGCGCCACGTACTCCGAAACCAGGCGGACCTTTGCCAGCCCGCAGAATTGGAGCCAGCATGGCATCAAAGCTCTGACGCTGTGGTTCAGCGGCAATGCGGCGAATGATGCCCAACAGATGTACGTCCGGATCAACAACACCAAGGTGCTCTATGAAGGTTCGGCCGAAAGCTTGCAGCGTCCCAACTGGCAGATGTGGTACATCGATTTGACCTCGCTGCCGGTCAGCAATGTCTCGACGCTCAGCATCGGCTTCGACCGCATCGGCGCCAGTGGCGGCCAGGGAACGGTCCTGATCGACGACATCCGGCTGTACTCTCGCGATCGTGAGGTCGTTACGCCGGTCGCTCCCGATGCCACCGGCCTGAAGGCTCACTGGAAGCTGGATGAGAACTCGGGTTTGACTGCTGCAGACAGTAGCGGTTTCGGCAACAACGGCACGTTGACCAACATGACCGGCTCGGAGTGGACCGCGGGTGTCGTGGGCGGCGCCCTGGGCTTCGACGGCGTCGAAGATTACGTTGACTGTGGCAACGATCCGAGCCTGCAGATTACCACCGGTGAACTCGCCATCGCGGCGTGGGTCAAGATGGCCCCCGCTACTGAAGGCGCCTATATGGGCATTGGTGGTAAAATGGTTAACGGAGACTACAAGGGCTTTGCGCTGGTTCGGCACAGCTCAGACGTCTTCCGGCTGTGGGTCGGTTCGGCCGGCACGATTCTGGGTGTCAGCAGCGACGTTGCCTACACCGATGCCGAGTGGCACCACGTCGCTGGTGTTAGCCAGGACGGGGTCCATTCGCTGTATGTCGACGGATTCCAGCAAGCGGCAACACTGACTGCGGCGATGGATGACAGTGGCGATTTCGCCTACATCGGCAAGCAGTACAGCCCGCTGGATGACAGGTACTGGAATGGCACCATTGACGACTTCCGTATCTATGATCGGGTGTTGTTGCCGGAAGAGATCGCATCGCTCGCAGGTCAAACAGCGCCGTTTGACAAGTCGTTCTAAGTGGTATGTGAGTCCGGATCACCTTTGCCGACCCATGGTGCAAAGGCGGCCGGGTCATAGGATTGTTTGAATCAGGGGGTTATGCTGACGAACTCGGCATAACCCCCTTCAAATTATCTGGAGAGTTGCCGGCTCCATGCGGGGCCTTTCCGTGTGGACGTCCGCTGCTCCGAATGGGCGGTGGTGCCGCCTTTGGCGAAAGGAGTCCTGGAATGAAGTCACTTCTCACGATGGCAACCGTCTTGTCGATACTGGTTGCATTCCAGCAGGTTTCGGGTGGAACGGAAGCCAGACCCAACGTCGTGGTGATTCTGGCCGACGATCTGGGGTACGGGGACACCTCCGTTTTCGACGGATGGGGCAAGACGCCTCAGTTGGAGCGGATGGCCTGCGAGGGGTTGATCTTTACCGACTTCCACACCAATAGCTCCGTTTGCAGTCCTACGCGGGCGGCATTCCTGACCGGTCGGTATCAGCAACGCGTGGGGATTGTCGATGTCATTGCCCGTCATCTCGATACGCCCGGGCTGGAGCCTGCGGAGCTGACCATTGCCCGCCTGATGAAACAGCACGGCTACCGAACGGCCTTGTTCGGAAAATGGCACCTGGGGGTTGCGCCAAGGCAGAACCCCATCTGTCACGGTTTTGATGAATTCGTGGGCTTTCTCACCGGTGCGACGGATTTTCACAATCACAGAGACTGGTACAATGGCCTGCAACGCGAGGAAATCAAAGGGTATTCGACACATCTGATCACGGACCACGCCGTACGCTTCATTGAGGCGAACAAGTCCGCGCCATTCTTTCTCTATGTCGCGCATCAGGCGGTGCACTTGCCGTTTCAGACGCCTGCCGACACGATGGACAACAGACCGAAGAAACGACTGACCAGCAAAGAGATGTGGGACCCGAACAGAATCCGACCGAAATACAAGATTATGCTGGAAGAGATGGATAAGGGGATTGGTCGAATCCTGGATGCGCTCGGGGACGCCGGCATTGCTGAAAACACATTGGTTTTCTTCTTCTCCGACAACGGGGCCATTTCGGCAGGAGGGTCCAATAAGCCGTTCAGAGGCAGCAAGTTCAGCCACTACGAAGGCGGGCATCGCGTCCCCGCAATCGCCTGGTGGCCTGGCAGGATTGCCGCGGGCACAACCACGAATGCAACCGCCATGGCGATGGATTTATTTCCGACCATCATGGACCTCGCGTCCATTCCCATACCCGAGGGACGAAAGCTGGATGGCACGAGCATGAAGGAAGTCCTGCTGCATCAGGCGGCGCTGCCCCAACGCCAACTGTTCTGGGGGTATGAGCCCAAGCTTGGGACTGCAATGCGCGATGGAAGTTGGAAGATGATCGTTTCCTCGAAGAAGTATGAGCTTTACAATCTGGAAGACGATATCGCTGAATCGAGGAACCTGGTGGAAGAATACCCTGAGCGTGCGCGGAAAATGAAAGAGACCCTGTTGAACTGGTCGAAGGCCGTCAGCATTCCGGCAGCGAAGTAATCGCGACAGGCGAGTATGCTGAGGCTGCCCGGAGAAGACCTCATGCGACAAAATTCCTGCAACGTGTACATCGCGCCGATCCGTAGAATCCGTGCGATCTTCTTAGTGTTGGTTGGGCTCATCATGCCGGCGTTTGGTGCTCTGGCGCTTCCGGCTTTGCGAGAGAGACCCAACATCCTGTTCATCATGTCTGACGATCATTGCGCCCGGGCGGTGGGCGCTTATGGACTTCGTCTAGCTGCGCTCGATCCGACGCCTAACCTTGACGTTCTTGCGCGTGAGGGCATGGTATTTGAAAACGTGTTTTGTACGAACTCGATTTGCACGCCGAGCCGGGCCACGCTCATGACGGGGCAGTATTCGCACCGCAACGGGGTGTACGATCTATATGACACCCTACCGGGGGACAAGAACTACCTGCCCAGGGAGATGCAGCGGGCGGGCTATACAACGGCTGTCGTCGGCAAGTGGCACCTTAAGGATTCGCCGAAGTTCTTTGATTATTACGCGGTCATAGCCGGACAAGGCCGATACATGGACCCGGTCATCCACGTTAGCGAGGGAGGCACCATGCGGTCCATTCGTTTTGACAGCACCCTGGTGCGGGACATCGAGGTCAAGGATTACCAGGGGCATTCCTCCGATGTGCTCACGGACATCACGCTCGACTGGCTGGAAAACGGGCGCGACAGAACAAAACCGTTCTTTTTGATGCACCACTTCAAGGCCCCACACGACATGTTCGTTTACGCCAGGCGATATGAGAGCTACCTCGGGGATGTAAATGTCCCGGAACCGACGAATCTGTACGATCAGCCCGGTCCTCACTTCGGCTCGATTGCGACCCGGGGGGAGAATGACTCGCTTGTCGATGTCATTGGCTCGACCATTTCACCTCAGCCGAAGAAGCGCAACCTGACCAGCCACTACCGGGCCAAGATTCGGCGTCTCACGAGCCGGAATGATCTCACCAACAGGGAAATGACGCATTACACGTACCAGTTGTATGTCCGCGAGTACCTGCGTTGCGTCAAGGGGATCGATGACAACCTCAAACGCATCATCGATTACCTTAAGGAGAAGAACCTGCTGGACAGCACGGTCGTCATCTACACGAGTGACCAGGGCATGCTGCTCGGCGAGCACGATTACATCGATAAGCGCTGGATGTACGAGGAGTCTATCCGCATGCCTTTGATTGTGCGGTATCCGAAGATGGTCCCGGCAGGTAGCCACAGTGAGTGGTTAATCAACAATACGGATTTCGCGCCGACGCTGCTGGATTTGGCCGGTGTGTCGCGGCCGGATTATATGCAGGGTTCCAGCTTCCTCGGTGCGCTCAAAGGTGGCGAGCCGCCGTCGAACTGGCGTCGAGCGACGTACTACCGCTACTGGATGCACATGGCCCACGGACACAACAACCCGGGGCACTTCGGAGTTCGCACGCCGGACTATAAGCTCATTTTCTTCTACGGCATGGATTACAAGGATGTGCATAACGGCAGACAGATCGTGCGACACCAGGGGAATCGTTTCTGGGAGAGCACACCGCCGGCCTGGGAATTCTACGACTTGACCAAGGACCCACATGAAATGTGCAATCGTTACAGCGATCCCGAGTACCGTCAAACAGTCCAATCGCTCAAAGCAGAGCTGAAAAAAATGCGCCAGAAAATCGGGGACACCGACCAAGATCACCCGAAAATCCGTGAGATCATCAACGCCCATTGGGGCGATTGACGGGATCTTTCTGCCAGAGGGGCGCCGTGTTAACACCCCAACGAAGGAGACACTCATGAACGTCAAACACGCCATTCGGACCGATGGTATGGTCGCTGTTTTGCTCTGTATCGTGCTTGCGTGTTCGGCCGCCGCCAAGGAGACTCTTGACGTGCTCAGCTACAACATCCACATGTGGGAACCGGGCGTCAAGGCTCTTTCCGATGTTATCAAGACTGCGGATCCCGATATCGTCGGACTGAACGAGGCTTGGAGTGAAAAGCATAACAACCAACTCGCCAACGCTTTGGACTACCGCATCGTCGGCGGGGGACAGGGAGTGCCAGGCGCCTCACCCAGGAGAGCCCACTGGGT
>Ga0272441_10004083_pt1 | contig 26929 bp, 21 predicted proteins | sample SSMProp6N_FD_193582 | JGI IMG/M metagenome (GOLD analysis project Ga0272441, IMG submission 193582) | Marine sediment archaeal communities from Little Sippewissett salt marsh, Falmouth, MA, United States - SSM-Prop-6N | ecosystem: Environmental > Aquatic > Marine > Wetlands > Sediment ... | reverse complement strand
CCACCTCATGGATTCCTCCTTTTTTGGTATACAGTTTTCTCACCCCGGCCAGGGGTGTCTTGCTCCGTGTTGTTTAAGGTGCTGCCATATAAGCGCCGTCCACAATCAGGTTATGTCCGCTGACAAAATCGGCATCGTCTGATGCCAGGAAAAGTGCCGCTTTGGCAATATCTTCAACCACGCCCATTCGTCCGATGGGAACCATACTGCGTCTGAGTTCTACGCCGTCATCCCCCACCACAGCCCGCAAATTTTCTGTCTCGACCGCCCCCGGAGAGATGGAGTTGGCGCGTATTCCATGGGGAGCCAGCTCAACAGCCAATAATCTGGTAAATGAAATGATTCCTCCTTTTACCGTACAATAGGCGCTTCCCATGGGCACACCGATCAGACCGGCGACTGAGGCGATATTAATGATCCTGCCGGAACGATTTTTCACCATTTCTTTGGCCGCGGCCTGGCTACAGAGAAAAGCACCTCTGAGGCTCACACCAACCACCCTGTCCCACTGCTCCACCTCATACTCAAGAAACGGGGCGTATTGAATATAGGCGGCATTGTTGACCAGGATATCTATACGGCCATATTTTGTAATAACATCCTGAATAAATGCATCTACTTCTTCTTTGCGTGTAATATCCACTTTACCGATTATGGCGTCTCTTCCGAGGTCTCGGATCTTTTGGGATACATCTTTCAGCCCTTGCTCATTGACATCGATCAGGGCCAAATCCGCTCCTTGCCTGGCAAAGGTCAGGGCCATTTCTTCGCCGATTCCACGCGCTCCACCGGTGATTATGGCAATCTTGTTTTCAAGTCTCATCTTTTTTTCTCCCTACCCTTTAGAATTTCGTTTACGGCATGGTTAACCAGCCGTTCTTGAAATCCTGATCTCTGTTCTTCATGTGTAATGTCGTCTGCTTTACAGAACTTCACGCTTTACAAAGACATAACCTTCCATCAGTCGTCTCGCAGTACGATAGACCGATATTTTTTTGACATTGACACCTTCGGGGGTTTCTAAAATATCAATGCCCTCCAGTTCTGCAATACCGGCCGGATGCCCCATGCGAACTTTTGTTTTCTGACGTATATCCGGGACAGCCACCTCGTTGACCACAGTCCCCGGAATCATAGCCGCGCAACCGCAGCAATTAATCTGTGAGGCCGCAAAGGTCTTATGCGTTTTGCCCATTAAGATCATACGAACAAGAAAATCGGATTTATCTGACGATACTTCATTACCGGTCACATAATTTATATAATTTGCTGATGGTGCCACATAGGTCAGCAGCGCTATATTATTGATCCTGTCCATAACAACCTTTGTTATTGCATCACTTTTCTTTATCAGCTCGGCATTCGCATCAATTTCGTCCGGAGATTCCGTACCGGTAAGCCCCATATCCGAGGCCTTTACAAATATACCGGGGTTGCCCACATCCACGATCGAGGCCGTGATTTTTCCAACTCCCTCAACATCCAGTACATCCCTGGCATTGCCGGTGGGAAGCAATGAACCGGTATTAGCACCGACCGTGTCGGCCCAGTTGAGCTCGATCCTGGCACCCGTGCCCGGCACCCCATCAATTGCAAAATCACCACCTACTTTAACCTGTTTGCCCTCAACAGGAACTTCTGCCACAATAATGCTGCCGTTATTGGCACAGTGAATACGAACTGTCGTCAGCGGCTCCTGGGCGCGAACAAATCCTTCGTCAATGGCATACGGCCCCACCGCAGCCGAGATATTGCCGCAAACGGCCCCGTAATAAATCGAGGGGGCATCGATTGATACCTGTCCAAAGGTATAATCAACATCGACATCGGCACGAGAAGATGGCCCGATAATCGCCAGTTTCGAGGTAAGCGGGTCTGCACCGCCGAGTCCGTCGATCTGGCGCTTGTCAGGGCTGCCGAAAATCGCACACACCAGTCGATCCCGCTCTTCTGGATCTATTGGCAGGTCGTTTTCTTTGAGAAAAACCGCCTTACTTGTTCCGCCTCGATACAGTACCGTCGGTATACGTATCATATCTTCCATTATGCCCCCCTTTTTGCTCACCTGACTATCGGATGAGATCTGCTATAACCGAAATATCTTCTACATCTTCGATGTGTTTGACCGTTTCGATAAACTCTTTGCGTCTGCCGGCATCGAAATACTGTCCGGCGAGAAGATTGAACTTGGCTTCGACTTCCTCCATGGTAACCGGATTCTCAGGATCACCCTTGGGATAATCAACATGGGCGGTTACCTCACTGCCGTCTTTCAAGGTCGCAATCAGCGTGGCCGGATACGCTTTGGGATAGACCTTTTCCGCTTCCGGGTCGAACTCTGCCGTAACCTTGCCGGCAAGCTCAAGTATCTTGGGGTCGGTAAACGCCTCCTGCTTGAATGCATCAACACCGGTGTTGTTGCGGCAAATAGCGACTGCCGTAATATAGGGCAAACTGAACTGGGCATCTACATGGCTTTGCGGCTTATATTTTCTCTCCGCGGGTTCCATCAAGACCTGGACTGTCCAGTTGCATGCCCTGGCCACAATTTTATCGACGTTTTCAGCCCTGACACCCTGATTGTAAAGATCAAGGGCACAGTCTGCGATCGGCCCGCCGAAACGGCAGCAGGCATGCACCTTGATGCTGGTGTCCGTCATCTCCCATTTCTGGCCGAGGTCGTCCGTCAGTCTGCCATAATCATAGATATCTTTGTATGAGTACGCCCTGATAAAACCCATTGGCCCCTCATAGATTGTGCGGGTTCCGATAAAATTCTGCTCTGCCAGCCCTGCACAGATAACACCTGACATTGCCGGCTGCCCTGCCTGGATGGGTTTCTGCCATGAGCCCTCAGTAAACTCCAATGTGCCTGCTGCAAAACTGCCTGCCAGACCAAGCGCCCAGGTTGCCTGCTGGGCATTCAGACCCATAATCAGCGAAGATCCCATGGCCGCCCCGAAAACACCACAGGTTCCGGTCGGATGAAATCCCTGGTAGTAGGTCTTGCCGAGGAAGGCCTCGCCGGTACGGATCATAACTTCCAGCCCACAGATAAAGGCCTGTAGAAATTTCTTTCCGCTCACTTTATGCTTTTCACCAAGGGCAAATACGGCCGGGAATACAGAAACTGAAGGATGCATAGTCCCCTCACGGTGGTCGTCATCAAAATCATAGACATGACCCATGGTTCCATTGATAAAGGCGGCATTCATCGGAGCAGTTTTGAAACCTTGGTTGATAGCGGTACTGTCCGGATTTCCGCCCTGTGACTGCATGACATTCACAACAGCCTTGACCTGCTTCTCGTCGCGCGCCCGCACAATACAACCCAATACATCGATGATATAATACTTGACCTTATCGACCACTTCATCCGGGAGATCTTCGAATTTCAGCCCTACACAAAAATCCGAAAGGGTTTGGGCAATAGACTTGTCGATTTTCTTTAAACTATTTAAATCAATTTTTTCTCTTTCCATTCCATCTTCCTCCTAATTTTTTGTATTTTGTTATGATGTTACAAAAATCATTTATTAAAAATCCATACAAAGTACGTTTTGAGCAAGAAACATTTCGTACTCACTATTAGCCTAACCGTTCCTTTCAGTTTCATCTTTTCTGGCATACCTGCCTTCCAGCTCACGAAATGTATCGATACCCAGGAAATTGTTGAATTCATCAAACGTAAACGGGAAATCAGCGGGATTGAGATACTTGCCTTCTTCAAGGAGGGTTTTACAATTTTTCAGACAACCTGTGACTACTCCCACCATCAAAAGACCAGGATAGAGAACCATGGCATATCCCATTTCCTTTAATGCATCCATATCAAGATCATAGAGATGAAATGCCATGTTGAGCACACACGGCTTGTCAAGACGGGATGGAATTTCCCGCACCTGTTCAATATTCGGGGCCTCAACAAAGAGCATGTCTGCTCCGGCTTCGGTATACATCGCGGCCCTGCGCATGCTCTCATCATATCCATGAATGGCAAGGGCATCGGTCCGGATGATCAAGGCAGTGTTCTCATCAACGCGCGCATCAACGGCAGCCTTGACTTTATCTGTCATTTCTTCTGCGCTTATGACCTGCTTGCTTTCCATGTGCCCGCACCTTTTGGGCCAGGTCTGATCTTCGAGCTGGATTGCAGATGCACCTGCCTTTTCATACTCCTTTACGGTGCGATATACGTTTACGGCATTGCCATACCCGTTGTCGGCGTCTGCCACCAGCGGAATTTCGGTGGCATCGCTGATCCGTCGCACGCTCTCCAGCATCTCGCTCATGGTTAAAAGTCCGAAATCCGGGTAGCCGTACGCTGCGGCAACGCCGTAACCCGTCATATATAATACCGGAAATCCACAATGCTGAGCGATTCGTGCAGACAGGGCATCATATACCCCCGGAGCCAGCAGCAACTCCTTCTGGCTGAGTAATTTTCTAAATTTTTGTCTCTTATCCATGATCACCTCATTGCAAGATTTTTTAGTATCCCATCGATACCCCCGGCATCGATAATTTCGCGCATTTTTTCCGGCAGGGGTGTAGCCATAAATTTTTCCCCGCTGGCTGCGTGAACAACTTCACCACTGTCAAGAGATATGCTGAGTTCATCAAGATTCTTGATTTTTCCACCATGACCTTTCAGTGCCAGGGCCGGCAGACCGATAGCAATCGCATTGCGAAAAAAAATCCTCGCAAAATCCTCTGCCAGCACACAACTGATCCCAAGATGCTTGATCACCTGCGGTGCAATCTCGCGGCTCGATCCACAGCCGAAATTTTTTCCGGCCACAATGATATCACCGCTCTTGACCTTCCCGGCAAATGTGGGTTCAATTGCCTCAAATGCATGTGCGGCTGCTTCTTCGACCGTGGATGCCAAATACTGCCCCGGTACAATCAGGTCAGTATCGATGTTATCACCGAATATCCATGCCCTGCCCTGAATACTCATATTATTCCACCTCCCTGGGATCAGTAATCCGTCCGTTTATGGCCGAGGCTGCCACAGTTGCAGGTGAAGCCAGGTAAACGTTTGCTTCCGGACTGCCCATCCTGCCTTTAAAATTGCGGTTGGTGCTGGAAATACAAGACTCACCAGAAGCAAGCAGACCGCCATGACTACCAAAGCATGGCCCGCATGATGGAGGACAGATGATGGCTCCGGCTTTGGACAACACCTGAATAATGCCTTCGTCCATGGCCTTGCCAAAAACCTCTCGGGATGCAGGATAAACATACATACGCACAGAGGAAGCAACCTGATGTCCTTTTATGATATCAGCCGCCGCCCGTAGATCCTCCAGACGGCCGTTGGTGCAAGACCCCAACATAGCCTGTTGAATCGGCTCACCGGCAATCTCTCGAACCGGCTTGACATTGCCTACCGAGTGCGGCAGGGCTGCAAGCGGCTCAAGCCCATCCACATCGAGCTCATATTCATTTTCATAGACTGCGTCATCATCCGGGCCAAATACTTGTGCATCATCAATCCCGACAGATTTCAGATAAGCAAGCGTGACATCATCCACCCGAAACATTCCGAATTTTGCGCCTACTTCGATCGACATGTTGCTGAGAACCAATCTGGAGGCGATTGACAGGTCTTCCACCAGCTCCCCTGTAAATTCGATCGAGCGGTACTGGGCAAACTCTGTTCCAAACCTGCCTGCCAGTTCCAGACTTACATCCTTGGCACTCACCATCTCCGGCAAGGTTCCGTTCAGTTTGACACGCAAAGAATACGGAACCTGAAACCAGAGCTCGCCAGTGGCAAGCACATAGGCCATTTCAGATGTTCCGATCCCGGTTGCCGCCGCTCCCAAGGCTCCATAAGTGCCGGTATGGGAATCAGTTCCGACAATCAGATCTCCCGGCAGCACATGGCCCTTTTCCACCATCACCTGGTGGCATATCCCTTCGCGTTCACCGTAAAAATGGGTAATGCCGAACTGCTGCACCATCTTCCTGATTTGAGCATGACCCTCGGCCATACCGATATTCGGCGAAGGAACATAATGATCCATGATCACAACTACCTTTTCAGGGTCCCAGATCCTGGTAATACCATTAGCAATCAGCTTGGCAGACGACATCAAGAATCCTTCATGACACATTGCCATGTTTACAGGCACCACAACATAATCGCCGGCACGCACATCCCCGCCTGTCCGGCAGGAAAACACTTTTTCAGCCATTGTCTGACCCATACCGCCTCCTTTTAAAGGTTTCCTTCGATTTCCCCTTTGTATCTGAAATGATCAGCCCTCATGAAACAATTGACTATCTCAAAGGGTTTGTCATTGGCAATCCAGTAATATATTTTTATACTTATCAATGGCTCAAACAGTTCAGTCTTCAATATATCAGCCAGATCCGGCTCGGCGGGTATTGCTTCAATATAGAATTCACCTTTTGTAACCTCTAGACCAACCCGTTCTTTTAATGTCTTAAGGATGGAGCCATGCTCAAGATCTTCAACGCTGAGTCTACGGGCTATTTCTTCCGGCATATAATTTTCAAGAAATAACATCGGTGTTCCATTCAGCAAACGCACCCGTTTGAGCACACTGATTTCAACATCATTGCTACCGAATTGAAAAAATTTATCAATATCCTGCGGATACCTTGCTTCAAAAACTTTTATTGTCTCAATCCCGACAGGTTCCACATCATATCTGGCAGCATCACCAACCAAATCATACACATCATTTATTGATAAAAAAGATTGATTTCGCACAGGGACACGCTTGGCAACAAAGGTCCCCTTTCCACGGGTTCGCAAAATCAGCCCATCAGTCTCCAGACGTGAGAGAGCTGTCCGAATGGTAATCTTGCTGACACCATATTTCTTTGCCAATTGGTCTTCGCTGGGCAATTTTTCTCCAGGTGTTAGCTGACTATTTTCGATTTTGTTCCTGAGAATCGTTTCAATCCGGCTATACAGCGGCAAACCGGCCTTGATACGATGGATTTGAATCCCCTTTTTATGCTTCATCCTGATCTACAGTCTAAATTTATAATGTTATATAATTATACTTTTATTAAAAATATCTTTATCTCTGCCTGTTGTCAAGCATTAAATAAAGCTAAAATGGCAAAACAGCATATAAGAAATAAAGGCATGACTGGTTTTGAGTTTGTAAATATTATCTGTATAACCATGTTGTTACGATGCCTTATGGATTCATAATAGCAAATTTGACTAATTCTTTTTTCCTGGTTATCACATGGTTGCCGCAAGAGTCTTGCGGTAGGCAATTGGATCATGATAGAGTGCTCTGCCAATGGCCATGCGTGGGAAATATACAAAACAATTTTTACAAAAATATCTACCCTTTACTGCCTCCTTTTATATGCATCATTTTGATTACTGCAAGATATGAATATTAAAAAAATTCTCTTCCTTTTCATCATGTTCTTGTTCTGCAATATTCAAATCTTGTGCGCCTTCGAAGTGCAACATCGGATTGGCTTCGAGACAGCCTACCTATGGGGAGAAAACACGTATGATATCAATTTTTCCGAGGGCAGAAGCAAGCTTGAATGGCCTATCGAACTCTACCTGATCGGTGTAAATTATACCGTAAACATCGGCAAAAATCTGGAAATCAAAGCTTCTTATCTGGCAGGCCCTAACCGAACAAGCTCGGAACCAATGAAGGATTCGGACTGGCTGGATGAAACATACTATCTCGGGCATGACTCACATTCCGGATTAGACATCTACTCACACAGCGATGTGGATAACAAAGGGCGAATCCTGGATATCAAATCACGAATCTTTCTGTTATCCACCAGGAGATTTTCACTGGGACTTACCGGCGGCTATCAATATCAACAGTTTGATTACCACGGATACGACACTACCCAAACAGGTTATGGCCCCTGGAGTGATAAATCAATTTTTATATCAGGCCCTGTCATCACCTACGAAGTTGAATACTCGTCATGGAGTGTGGGAACAGCCTGTCGGGCCGCTGTCTCCGATCGCATATCAATGCAGGCGGAAATCTCGTATCTGGCACATGTCCACAGCCAGGATAAAGATGACCATCTGAAACGCAATAAAATCTCTACCGGTCACTGCAGCGGTCACGGGCTCATGTTGAACCTCCTGAGCCGGTTTCAACTTACCCCGAAATGGGATATTCACCTCTTGGCCGAATCCCTCGAGATTAACACCGATGGAGATCAGAGACAGTACTGGTATGGCGATGACCCCGCATCACCCGTATTCGACGATACCGGAAACGCAGTATCCAATATCCCCCTGGAGATCGATCAACAAGCCTACAGACTGGGCATCGGCCTGAATTTTTCCTTCTGAAAATCATTTCGCTGATCCATTAAGGCATATCCATATGCGTCCTGGGAGATTTTTCTATTCAGATCAGCCCTTTGGAATACTCGAAAAAGGCTGGAACTTCAATCTTGTGCTCAAGGATGTAATAAAGATTCCCACGAGAATTGACGATATAGGTTTTGAAAATATCATCTTGGGCAAGGTTAATAAAAAATGGCAATTCCACCTGATATCAAGATTCTGATTGTAGGGCCTGACTTTATATACCGCAAAAATATCCGGGGCATGCTCGACATGCTCGGCTTCACAAATGTTGAAGAAACCCTTGATGGAACCAGCGCCTGGGAATCGATCAAGAACAGTGAACCCGATATCGTAATCGCCCAGTGGGAAATGACCGAAATGAACGGTATGGCCCTGTTGAAGCTTATCAGGAGAGACCCTGATTTTTCCGAGATACCGGTCATTCTCTGGACCACCCAAGTCACCAAGGCCGATGTAATCCAGGCCGGAGAAACAGGCGTAAATTCTATTCTGCTTGAATCTGCCACGGTTGAACATTTGGAAAGAAAAATCCGCATCATTATGGAATTCGAACTGAGCCAAAACACCAGGGAAGCCAAGGAACACATGACAAAAGGCGACATGTATCTGCAGGAGAAACGTTATGATAAGGCACTGGGTGAATATCAGAAGATTCTCGAAATTATGGAGTCGGCCGAGGTCTACTACAATATCGGCTATATAAAAACCGCCAGGGGCGAGTATGATGAAGCCCTGGCCGCTTTCAGAAAGGCCACCCAGATCAACCAGATGTTCGCCAAAGCCTACCAGGCAATGGCCGCGGTATATTTGAAGACCGACAACAAAGACATGGCCCAGAAATATCTACAGATGGCCGGCAATATTTTTCTCGAGCGGGAAATGCATGAATCCGCGGAAAGCATCTTCAACATGATCCTCAAAATAAACCCTGAGACAATTAACGTATATAACAGTCTTGGTATTATCTATCGCAGGCAGAATAGATTTAAGGAAGCCGTCTCTCTGTATGAAAAGGCTATAAAGATTAATCCTAAAGATGAAAATGTTTTGTTTAATATGGGCCGCGCTTACCTGGATCTGAAAAATATTCAGATGGCTAAACAGTGCTTCCGGAATGCGCTCAAGATAAATCCCCATTTTGATATTGCCAAGACAATGTTAAAGGCCATAGAATCAACCAAGCGGATGGATTAGTCAGATATCACTGGTATTTCCTGAGTTCAAAGAGTTTCTTGTCCTGGGTGGCCACGATCTTGTAGAATTTATTCTGCGGCACATAAATGAAGGGAACATCTTCCTGGCGCCGATAGAGGAAATGCGAAAGAATCATTCTGTTGACAGCCCTGTGCCCGATGATCATGATATTGTTCGAGCGCGTGTTAAGATAAAATGCCTTTTTTATGCCGATCTTGATCCTCTGCTTCATGCTGATATATCCCTCACCACGGGGATATATATAATTATACTTGTCGGATTTACGGGCGTAATAGATATCGGGCTTCTGTTCGCGGATCTCATCATAGGTCATGCTTTCACAAATCCCGCCGTCAATCTCATTGAATTCTTTTAAAGGCACGATCATACAATCCGACTGAAGCTCGGCTATGGGCTCTGCGGTCTGTATCGTTCTTTTCTTCTCGCTGGTAAAGATATAAGAAATACGTTTCCTTTGAAAAAAACGTGCCAGAGCCCTGGCCTGTTCGATACCATCGGGCGTCAATCCAGGATCTCCGCCGATACGGTCCTCGATATTATAGTGGGATTCGGTATGCCGGATCAGGTACAGGCTTTTAACCGCATCTGTCACCAGGAAATCTCTGATACGGGAATACAAGGGAAACGAATGCAATATCTGTTCTTCAAGAATTTTATTTTGCAGCGAGTCGATTTTGAAATAGTTCTGTTCATTTTGCAATGGTTCATAAATCATCTGGTAGTAATGTATGCGTTTCTCAAACTCATGGTAGGCATTATCCGGACTGATAATCGCAAATTCCGGAGAGCGCACTTTCTGCAAAATGCTCAGGTGCAAAATCTCCACATCATCGTTGACACATTCGATGTACAGAATCGGGTGATCCCCCAAGTGCTCTTCAATCAACCATCTGCGCTCATTGCTCACATTGGTTGCATCGAGAATGGAAACCTGTCCGTTGTTTTCCAGATAGCGCTTTGCACTGTGAATATTCATCATGGCAAAACCCTTGCGGAGTTCGACAGCATCTTTGTTATCCGGATTATAGAAATCAGCGCCGGAGCTGTTCACCTTTGACAGATATCTTCTCCTGAGATTGCCATTGTTAAAGATACGGGTAGGTATGGAATTCTTGCGTAAGGTCTCGCGTAATCTGATGGCGACCGTTGACTTCCCCCTGGCAGGTAAACCCACCATGACGATGTATAATTTCTCGTCCTTCATCTTGTCGACTCTTTCTGGTCGAACAACATTGTAAGATTATATACCCCGCCATATGCCCAGGTTGCCTTGAAAGGATAACCGCATTTCTTGGAAACCTTAAGAATCGCATCATTCTCTTTGAGCACCTCGGCCACAAACCCGCTGATTCCATTCTCCCTGGCCACCAGGATCTGGTACCATAACAAAAAAGAGCCAATCCCGCAGCGCTGGTAATCGTGGTGTACCGTCAGGGCGGCATTGGCCATATTGCTTGATTCCTCGCGCACATACTGTCCGATAGCAATGATCTCTTCGCGGGTGTCGGGCCCTTCTTCTCCGATTACCCCCACGATGGTCATCCTGTCATCATAATTCACATTCACCATGGGCTTGGCCATTTTGCGCGGGAAGGCTTTCAGCCCCTGGAAAAAACGTCGATACACATCTTGTTCCGGAAGTGAATAGACAAGATCCTGGATCTTCTTCTCATCGGTGAGTTTGACCGGCCGGAAAAAGATCTGCCTACCGTGCTGATCGGTAAAATATGTTTCGTACTTCTCCGGGTAGAGTTCACCAATGGGTAATTCCTGATCGCGGTAGACATAACCCCTCATCTTGGCTGCCTCGAGAAGTGCAAGCCGGAAGCTTGGGTGTGCAATATTAATCAATGCCATAACCCGCTCTCTGATCGATTTGCCGTGCAGATAAGCCGCGCCGAATTCAGTAACAACGTAGTGCACATCACCCCTGGTGAGCACAACACCGCTGCCTTCTTCCAGATTGGCTACTATCCTGGAACGTTTTCCATTCTCAACGGTCGAAGACATGGCAATAATCGACTTGCCGCCGTTGGAGCGTGCGGAGCCGCGTACAAAATCCACCTGGCCGCCTATACCGCTATAGAAAAGGTAGCCTATCGAATCGGAACATACCTGCCCGGTCAAATCCACACTTAATGCGGCATTGATTGATATCATCCTGTCGTTGCCGGCAATCACGAAGGGGTCATTGACATAATGGGCCGGATGAAACTCAAATAAGGGGTTCTTATCTACAAACTTGTATAGCCTTTGGGTGCCCATGCAAAAACTGGCAACAATCTTGTCGGGATGCAGATTTTTTCTGCGGCAGGTTACCGCTCCGGACTCGATTAGATCAATCAGACTGTCGGTAAATGTCTCGGTATGCACTCCCAGATCTTTTTTATCCTTAAGGAAGGGTACGACCGAATTGGGGATTGATCCGTAGCCAACCTGAATGGTCGATCCGTCTTCCACCAGGGCGGCGATATTTTTGCCTATCCTCCTGGCAACTTCCCCGGGATTTTCATTCAAGAACTCCGGAATGGGATAATTGCTTTGCACGAATGCATCTATCTGCCTGATATGCAGAAAACTATCCCCCAGGGTGCGCGGCATCTTTGGATTCACCTCTGCCACCACATAGTCGGCACATTCGGCTGCCGTCTTGGTTACATCCACTGAAACCCCAAGGCTCACATACCCATATTCATCAGGCGGGCTTACAGATATAAGGGCAGTATCGACATGAATCCGGCCAGTTTGAAAAAGCCGGCCCATTTCAGATAGAAAAAGCGGTGTGTAGTCCGCATCACATTGCCTGACTGCATCGCGTGTCTTAGGCCCCACGAAAAATGCATTGTGGCGAAATGAACTCTCAAAACGTCTCTTGGTATAGGGAGCATCCCCAACAGAGAGAAAATGCATAATCTCTGTATCAGCAAGCGTAGGAGCCATGCCAATAAGTGCATCCATAAGAATCTGGGGCTCACCACAGCCTGAACCGATAAACACCCGTGATCCCCTGCGAATGGGCTTCAGGGATTCTTCCGGACTCATGAGTTTTTCTTTGAAGTGATCTTCTAAGCTAGTACTCACAAAAACACCCTCCTCTCATAACTGGATAGCATCAGTGTATCCTCATGACAAGAGGGTTCTTTTACAAAGAATATTGCCTATACCGGCAAAGTAATGTATTCACCGTTAAGGCATACCGGGATCAGCCCTCCGGTAAGCCCCACCGTGGCCTTGACCGGCCGGATGGCATGTGGCAGGCCCTTGGGAACGTAAACAGCACCAGGCGTGGCAACTTCATAGAATTCATCGCCAAGCATGACTTCAAAGACTATGGCGTTCTTATCGCCGATCATCAGATACATTTCATCAAAGTCATGCTTGTGGGCAGTAGCCTTGCCAACCCCATCCATCAGATCGACCATCTCCTGCGTGATTTCTTTGATAAACATGTACAAGGCCCAGGCCTTTGCCTCGGGCACAAGGTCTTTACACATGAGAATCGGAAATGGAATAACATCACTTAATTCATGGTCCGGCAATTCGTTGACATTGATCGGCTGCCTCACTATCAATCTTTCATTTTTTCTTTCATTCATGGATCCACCTCCTTTTTACGTTCATTTTTCATAACTCATGATTCAAGGTAAAGCTTTTTTATCAGACAAGAAAACCACCGTCACAGGCAATGCAGGTTCCGGTCGTGAATGACGAGGCATCCGACACCAAGTATAAAACGGCACCCGCCATTTCCCCGGGTTGAGCGTGCCTGCCCATTGGGATCATACTGAGCGCGACATTGTAGATCATCTCGTTATCAAAAAGCGCGGAAGAAAACTTGGTTTCGGTCAAACCCGGCAGCAGGGCATTGACACGAATATGGCTGGGGGCCAACTCCCTTGCAAATCCCTTGGTCATGGAAATCAGGCCGGCCTTGGTAATCGAATAAATTCCCTGAAATGGCGCCGGCCGTACACCGTTGATCGATGATACATTCACGATAGAACCCCCACCGGATTCGATCATCAAGGGTGCCCCATGCACGATCATAAAAAACGTCCCTTTCAAGTTAACATCGTTGGTTTTGTCCCAGACACCCTCGTCGGCATTGATCATATCCCCGAAGTAAGGGTTTGTACCGGCATTATTGATCAGGATATGGAGTTTACCGTATCTCTTCCGGACTGCTTCATACAGGGCCTTGATCGACTCCATCTGGCCCACATGGCAGGCGATGGCTTCGGCCTTGCCGCCGCTTGCTGTGATTTTCGCCACAACATCATTAAGCGCATCAATCTTCCTGCTCACCAGGATACACGTTGCTCCATACTCTGCCAGGGTTATTGCGATCGCTTCTCCAATCCCCCGGCTGGCTCCCGTAATGAGCGCAAGTTTACCCTTTAATGAAAAATCAACCATGTGCCCCCTCCTTTTTACATTCAAACCTGTTCTACATTTTGTACATGTCAGGGCAGAGGCCTGTCAAACCGTTTTCGGCTCGGCATCCACGAAAATAATCGATCGGTTGCACAAAAAAGCGCAATATAACCGGTATCAAAACACTTCAGTAAAAGACTTCTTATAATTATCTTCCCCGATCTTTTAACAGGCATTGATTTTGTTATCCGGGTGTGCCAAGCACTGACGGCTCAGGTTATAAAAGAGCCTCTTCCCTTAGCAAAAAAAAACTCAGCCAGTTTCCCATAGAAAACATCCGGATTTTCTACCATCATAAGATGCCCGCTTTGCTCTATCATGATTTTCGGCACCTCGCCTAGCTGTTGCAGAACGCGCATATCCTTATTATACTCACCATAGAAATAAGCCTTTTTGCATTTCAGCTTTACAAATTTTTCCAGAAGAGCGCTACTCTCAGACCACTCAACAAGAGACTTGGCGCTTGTGTACATCACGAACGGCCTGGTTTTGTTGAAATCCATAATCTCGCATCTGTTGAATATATAGGCCTGATCATCAAACCCGGATGATGTGTATTCCTCAAATGACTGGCTGATCGTGGGCCGGCTGATCATGGCGCAGTCGTCACCGCTCAGGTTCCCTTCCAGGTTGGCAAATGAAACCGCTTTTTTAATTAATTCATCTGAAAGCAGCAGGGCCACTGCTCCCCCCATGCTGTGGGCAACCAGGTGAATTCTTCCGGCGGGAAACTTTTCGATCACTCCCTCGCAGATTCGAGCCTGGTCTTCCATGCGATAGGTGAAATTATCCGGTTTGGCTGAATCACCAAAACCTATAAGATCGATCAACAGCAGGGATGCATGCTCAAAAGCCTGATGTTCAAATACCTGAACGAATGATTCCTTTATACAGGCCAGCCCCGGGAAAAAAACCACCAGATCATTAGAATCAGAACGGTAACGTGTAAGCACCCTGCATTTGATGCCTTCTACGATTATATCCCGGTTTTCTACTGCAGGATTCACCCTGTTCATTTCTCACCTTTATTTTGCCTTGATTATCAATCTACTTTCTTACGATATGACAGCGTAATCAGCAAGCATGAAACAGGTAGAGCAAACAGAATCATTCACGAACAAGCTGGTGGAAAATTGATTAGATATTCCTCAAACACCCCGGCTGCAAAAATGCTTGACAAGCCCCATGCCAATCTATAGAACGGCAAATATTACTGGGGGATCGTCCAGCGGCAGGACAGCGGACTCTGACTCCGCCGACCTAGGTTCAAATCCTAGTCCCCCAGCCAAGCTTTTATGGTCCCATCGTCTAGTGGCCTAGGACATCGGCCTCTCACGCCGGAGACAGGGGTTCGACTCCCCTTGGGACTACCAAATAATTACAGGCACTTATCATCTTTGGTGAGTGCCTTTTTCATTAAGTGGTGTACCGTTTGGTGTACCGCTTGATTTAATGATTTCTTTCACATTATTTTATTCTGCCGGAAATTTTGTCATAAAGCCGATGGGTGAATATTTTCTATTTTTTATTCGTATAATATAGGGAGACATATCGAGCGGCTAAGAACTATATGTCTTTAAATATAACTATCACTATTTAAGGTACCTTATAGTTATCGATACTCTCGCTGGCTAGTGAGCTTGTTTTGATTATCAAAGGATATATTCACTGTTGGTAAAAATAGAAACGTCCCAATACTGTTCGGCATAGAGGTTGCTTAGCAACTGGATTGAATTTTCACTGGACTCGCAAAACCATCTTTGCTATAGATAGTACGTGGAGTCAGTAAAGATAACCATAAACGGACAAAGCAAAGAGATTTCAATCGAATCAATCAGACAGTTCATAGAAGCGCATCCCGGTTTGCACAGGACCCGACTTTCCCGAGAGCTCTGTGAAGTATGGGGATGGTGCGGTCCCAACGGTCAACTCAAGGACATGGCATGCAGGGACTTGTTGTTGAAACTTAAGCGGACTGGGCATATTGTCTTGCCGCCCAGACAGCGCAAGTCCACGAATGAATTTCGGAATAGGCAACAAACCCTGATTTTTCATGATACCGAAGAGGTCGTATGCGGTCTGAAGAGCTTGATTCCAATCCAGGTTGTTCGAGTAAACAAAGGACCCGACAACGATCTTTTCCGTCATCTGGTCTCATGCTATCACTACCTTGGCTACCGTAATACCGTTGGCGAGAACATAAAATATCTCATCCGGGATAACAAGGACCGTCCACTGGGGTGTCTATTGTTTGGGTCTGCTGCATGGAAGATTGCACCAAGGGATGGATTTATCGGCTGGGCAGATGATGTGCGAATGCAGAATCTTTCTTACCTGACAAACAATACCCGATTTCTTATCCTGCCGTGGGTCAGGGTTGATCACCTGGCCAGTCATATCCTCTCGCAGGTTACCAGACGGATCTGCAATGACTGGGAAGACAAGTACGGTCACTCTGTATACCTGGTAGAGACATTTGTTGATACGAGCCGGTATCGGGGCATCTGTTATCAGGCAGCCAACTGGCAGCTTCTGGGGCAGACAAAAGGGCGGACACGAAATGACAGAGCGTATACAATCAAGGCATCGGTTAAGGATATCTATGTATATCCGTTAAACAAACATTTTCGAAAGAGGCTTTGCAATGGAAATAAAGGAAAAGGATCTCCAGGGATTTAAATATCTTTCCGGGCTGTTTGGTACCTTGAAAACCTTCCATACCGTTGAGGATCATCACCTTCGAAAATTGCATTTTGATGAGTACCTCTCTCTCCTTCTGTTTTACTTTTTCAACCCCATCCTCACGAGCCTGCGAGGTATTCAGCAGGCATCCATGCTGGAGACAGTGCAGAGGAAACTGAAGGTCAAGGTAACTTCGTTGGGGGCTCTATCCGAGGCGTCGTGTGTGTTTGATGCTGATCTCATCACCCCCTTGCTGGAGGAACTGGCAGGTAAAGCACTGCCTGTAGAGAAAAACCCTCGACTCAAAGATATTGAACAGACTATTGTTGCAGTGGATGGCACGCTGCTTCCTGCCCTGCCCAGGATGCTCTGGGCGCTCTGGATTAATGATGCTCGCCGGGCAGCCAAGCTGCATCTTGAACTGGATATAGATAAATATGTCCCGACAGGTGCGGTTATCACCCATGGTACCGGCAATGAAAAGACGGTACTGAGGGAAAACTTTATTGGTGCTGACAAGCTTTTTCTCCTGGACTCGGGGTACGCAGAGTACAAACTCCTTGCAGAGATTGCATCAGCCAAAAGTTCGTTTGTCGTTCGTCTTCGGGATAATGCGGTATGGAACAATATAGAGGAAAGACCTCTGAGCAAAGAAGACAAGGATGCCGGGGTCATACGTGATATGATTGTCCATCTCGGGTGCAAGAGTAAGAAGGGTGATTATCCTTCTCCTGTAAGGATTATCGAAATATTTCACAAAGGGAGCTCCATCCCACGCCGTACAGCTCGGGTATCCAGCAAAAAAACCTTCCGGACAAAAGAGACCGACTATACTCTTTTCCTGGCCACCGATCGTATGGATCTGCCCGCGGAAGTGATTGCATTACTCTACCAACACCGGTGGCAGGTGGAACTGTTCTTCCGCTGGTTCAAGTGTGTGATTGGTTGCAAGCATCTTTTGGCGCAATCCCTCAACGGGCTTTCTATCCAGGTCTATTGTGCCCTGATTGCAAGTATGCTCATCACTCTATGGACCGGCAGGAAGCCAACAAAACGAACCTTTGAAATGCTCGCCTTCTACTTCATGGGTTGGGCGAGTAGTAGCGAATTGGAGAATCATATACAAAAATTGAAAGAGATCGAAAAGAAAATCGCTTAAATACGGATATGGGCTCGCCTCAAATCTTTTGAGCTCAGATTTTTCTGCGCCTTCACCTCAGCATCCTTATATGCTCTATGTTTTATGTTATCCCTCTGATTCTCTTTTCAATCCTCGGTCTTGTCCGAAGTTCTTTACAGCAACCTCTATGCCGAACAGTATTGGAAACGTCCCCTTTATTCCTTTATTCTTAACTTTTTTTTATCATTCCGTAATATGGAGCGATCCTGTGCTATCCTTGCTTTATAGGGTAAAAAGGAGGTATTTTATGGAAAATATAGTCCAAGAATTTTTTCAAAATCTCGAAATAGGAGAGGCTCAACAGTTTAAAAATCTGGCCATTTTCCCATTGTTTTCAACCCTGTCCCAGGGGCCGCAGTATTTGACCATGCGCCAGGCCATGGATGCTGGAGAGCTGAGTATCCGTGAGGTCGACCAGGACGGGGCAGTGCCCGAACTGATGGTTGTAAACCGGGCCGAAAGGCCAGTGCTGTTGCTCGACGGTGAAGAGTTGGCCGGCGCCAAGCAAAACCGGGTGATCAACACCACAATCCTGCTCAAAAAGCTCTCGGAAACCATCATCCCGGTAAGCTGCACCGAGGCGGGGCGCTGGTCGTATGTTTCCAAGGAGTTTTCCGAATCCGGCTGTTTCATGTCCCCTTCGCTGCGAGAGGTGAAAAGTCGTACGGTTTCCGATAACCTGAGAACATCCAAGCGCTATGCCTCAGACCAGGGAGCACTCTGGCAGGGCATCGATACCCTGGCCGAGGCTGCCGACACTGAGGCACCCACCAGGGCCATGCGAGATGTCTTTTCATCCCGCAGTGAAGATATTGACGATTACGTGCAACACTTACCTAAGCTTAATCACCAGCGCGGCCTGATGCTGTGCCTGGGCGGCAATGTTGCCGGGTGTGACATACTCCTGCGTGAATCCGCCTATGCGCTGCTGCACGATAAATTCGTAAAAAGCTACGTGATGGATGCCATCGTCACCAAAAAGAAGAAAGATTCAGTTCCATCGCAGAAAACAGCCGCCGCTTTTCTGCAAACTGCCCAAAAATGTGAGGAACAGAAATTCAAATCCATCGGCCATGGGTTTGACTACCGATACAAAGGTAAGAGCATGGTCGGCTCCGCCTTGGTTTATCAGCAAAAGGTGATTCACACAGCATTCTTTAAACTCAACAAAGGCAATAATGATGATAGGATGAAAGGTTTCATGTCGAGGAGATCTTATAGGGTGTAATCTTTTTTGCGAAAAAATAATGGGCAAGAATATACAGCATGCCTTTATCTATCACTGAAATACATCCCAGATTCATTTGCTTATCTAAATATCAGGGCTCAATCATTTGACAATTTCCTAGACAGGGCGTAGAATTTGGCAGATTCTAAATGGTTTTAATCAAGAATTTTTTAAAGCAAAATTTTAATATTATTTTTTTGGAGGGTTTATTGAAATTAATGATGACAGGCGGATAATTATTATCGCTAAAACGCAGACTTGGAATATTCATTAATAGGTAAGATCTGACCACCAAAACCTGTCAACAGAGATAGATTGGATTCTGAGGACACGACTTTTAATGAAATGGTAAATAGCTATATGTATAACAAGATTCGGATTGGGCACAGGCAGAGGCTCAGAGCACGCTTTTTGGCAGAAGAGGCTGATTCACATTCTGATGAAACATTGCTGGAGCTGCTTCTAACCTTTTCCATTGCTCGAAAAGACGTAAAACCTATCGCGCAGGAGCTTATCCGGGTTTTTGGTAATCTTTCCCAGGTTCTTGCCGCTTCTCCTGAAGAGCTTTATAAGGTGAAAGGAATTGAGCAGGCATCAATTACCTTACTGAAGGCTATACATTTTATTCGATCAGGATCAGTTGCCACCGGATCTGGTGTTACCGCCCTAAAAGGGTCAGATGTTAATCAGCAAAAATTGTTTGAAAATCTACCTGATGATAAGAAATCAGATCTATTAACTTCAGGGACAAAAAACAAGAAACCAAAGGTTTCAGTTCCATCCAATCATCCAATAAAGGAGAGCGGTGTCGCACCTATCTCCAGCATTGAAGACGCTTATCCAAAAGAGCAGCGATTATCAAAACGCGCAATGAAAACAACTTCGACAAATAGAAACATCCGACGAAAATTTCAGGTCAGCAATGGTTATCTTCTTGAATTTGAACAATTGGCTCGTATTCTCCACTTCCTCCTTGAACACAGGGATGAGAAAAGGATCAACCGTAAGGTTTTGATTGAAGATTCGGGGCTTGCAGAGCGACAGGTGGAAAGCCTAGTCAGCATGGGAACAGCTATGGGTTTGATTAAACCAAGCGTTCAGGTCCTTACACCAGTTGGATTACTTATTGCTAAACACGATATTTTTATCGAGAAGGCCGGTTCTCTTGAATGGTGCCACTATATTGGTGCCGGGTCATATCGGAATCTAATATGGTTTGAGATATTCAATCATATATTAACAAATCGATCTCCAATGACACAGGAGGAGTGGAACAAACAACTTCGCGATGATTTGACAGGACAATACACCAAGAGAACCATCAGCAAAAGTCTTTATGAAGAAGTTCGCTTTGTTGTAGACGCTTACCTTGAACGTAAATTCAGCAAACTCGGTCTCCTACATCACGATTCCACAAAGCGATTGTACATTCGGCGTTATCTAAACTGTACCCCTCTTGTGCTTTGTGCCATGGTTTACGATTTTTGCGAATCAAGAAACGCACAGTTGTATCAAGTAAGCGAGATGGCGGCCACGCCTGGTTCCCCGGCCATAATATTTGGTCTTGATGCCACGTCGTTCCGGGAACAGATCGAAGGGCTTCACGACCGTGGCTGGCTGAGGTACGAAACCACCCACAACCTTGATCAGATCCGTCTAAAGCCGGGCTTTTCGGCAATAAATCTTCTGACCGCGCATTTTGAAGACCGTGAGCCGCACGAAGGGATCGAACCACCATCTGGAGGCATTTTTCAATGAGCGATTCTGTCAACATGGTTCAACTCGTGAGAAATCTACCCTCGCGCCCCCATGGAAGAGCTTGCATTGTCCTCACCCATGACTATGAAGGCCAGAAAGCATGGGCGGCGGAGTTGGCCCGCCTAACGGAATCCGAGCACCTCGACCTGCTGGAACTTTTCGCTCAAGACGCAAACCTCAGCAATAAGATTGGACAGTTACAGATCCCTAGCCTTTTTGAGTTTTTGAAGAAACATGGCCAAACCCCTGTTTTGGTTGTTTCAGGCATGGAGTTCATCAAGGCTACATGGGCAGGTCAATCCAACGCAGTTGAACAGTTTTTGAGTCAAGTCAAGACATGGAATAAAACCCCAAGTCTGCTCTTTGTTATGCAATATGACAAGATTCTAGCAACCTATGACTTTGGTCGCCGCTATCAGTACACATTTGTGGTCGACCAGAAGGAGACACTGGCACTATGAAGAATAACGGCCTGTTCAGCTCGCTTTTCATCGAGGAATTGAAAGACATCGTCAAGCTCGACGACGCCGCACAAGGCCGCATGGCCACCCTCGCACAGACTTGGCAGTCTCGAAACCCCCAGGATACCGAGTCCTTGTGGGAATCTTTCCTGAAACAGGCGCTGAGCTACCTTGAGTTCGTTCCGCCCGGCAATCCAGCCGCTCCAGGTGTTTACCCACTTTTTGAAGACTGGGCGTTTAAAGATTGCATCAGTGTGCTCTACCTTGCGCCACCCGGATCGGACATTGACAACACATCCGTCGGAAGCTTTTACCCTGCCAAACTACTGGCGCAGCTCAAGGAACGAAAGCTCAACTGGGGAATCCTGACAAACGGTTCTATTTGGAGGCTGTACTCCATTAAGAGTTCCAGGCCCTATGAAGACTTTGTTGAATTGCCGTTAGCGCAGGCTTTGGGAGGATCGGATGAGGCCGAATATGGCCTTTTCGAACGCTTTTTTCACAAAGATTCCTTCATTGCTGAAGAGACTGAGGGCACAGATACCGGACAGAAGGATGAATCTGTCGGCGTTTACAAGTGCAGGCTCGACCGTGACCGAGAACAATCTGAGCGAGTGCTTGAAGACAATGTTAAAACACCGTTTCTTGCTCAGGTGGATGAGGTGCTCCAGTACATCTGCAACGGTTTCATTTTCGACACCAAAAAAAGCGGCGAAGAATACACCGAGGAAGAAAGGGCGGATATCTTCGAAAGCGCCGTTAAGCTAATCTACCGCTGCCTGTTCCTTTTCTATGCCGAGGCCCGGCGGTTGCTTCCCTCCGATCCGGACAAAGTCGATCTCTACCAGCGTCACTCCATCCAAGCGCTCTGCAAGGAGGCCCGCAAATTCCGCTGGGGCGAACGCCGCGACACGGATCAGTACGATCTTTGGAAACACCTCAAGGGTTTAATCAACGCCGTAAATGACGGCGACCCGGAATACGGTATCATGGGTTACAATGGTGGCCTGTTCGATGACGAAGAAGAGCGGTTTTTAGGTCAACATCAACTGCGCAACGATTTTATTTACCGGGCGCTGTACCTGCTGGCCTTTGTAGAGCCGTACAACAACGAACCTGATGGAGAGTACTCCATACCTTATGAAGACCTTGAGGTTCGACATCTTGGGGAACTCTATGAAAACATCCTGGAGTACACGGTCCAGCTTGCCGATGCCGATCGCATCCGTCGCCGCACCAAAAAGGGTGTGGAAATGTTGTTGGCCTCACAAACAACCAAAAAACCGGGTGACACCTTGATCAAAAAAGGTGATGTCTATTTCGGTGAATCCGCGCTAGAACGCAAACAAACCGGCTCCTATTACACGCCGGAATCACTGGTTCGTTTTCTTAACGAAAAAACCATCATCCAGCCGCTCAACGAAAAATTCGAGCAGGATTATCGAAAACGGTTCGATGAGCTGTTGGAGCAGGCCAGCAAAGGACACGATGTCGGCACCCGTCGAGGGGCGGCCCAATCAGCCTCAGTGCTGGTCGAGCGCTTTGTCGAAGAGGTGGTGTTGAACTTTAAAGTCTGCGATCCGGCCATGGGGAGCGGCCACTTTCTGGTGGACGCGGCCAACCAGATGGCAGGGCTGGTGGTCGCCCTGCTTGAAGAGGTGCCCCATGTCGAAGGGATGACGGTTTCGGTAACCAGCCGACCCAATGACTGGCGGCGGCGCATCACCCGTCACTGCATCTACGGGGTCGATCTTAATCCGTTAGCCGTGAACCTGTCCAAGCTATCGCTCTGGCTCAACTGTTTTGCCATCGAACACAGGCTGACCTTTCTCGACCATCACGTCCGCTGCGGAAACAGCCTTATCGGCATTCAATCACTTGATCAGCTTAAATCTATTCCAGTGCGCAAAAAGGAGAGCAACAAAAAGAAAGACCCCCAAAGGCTTTTGTTTGATTATAACGATCTTTCTTCTGCCTTGACTGAAGCGGGCAAGGGGATTGCGATGATCACGCAAATTGATGAGGACGACACTGACCGCCAGAAAGCTGTGTTGGATGAAGCGCTTGATGCGACATCCCATCTGCGTCCCCTGGCCGATCTTTTTGCGGCTTATCTGATGGACCCGATCATCCAGCAAAGTGATTACAAAGATATATTTGAGAAGCTGGCAAAAGGGATGCCTGTCGCCAACATCCTGAATCCTGCGCTTCCTGAGATTCTGGAAAATGTTGGGGCGTATCGTGACTGGCACCACTTTTACCACTGGCCCCTTGAGTTCCCTGACGTATTCGGTCCTGACGGGGTGGGAGGGTTCTCTGCAACCGTTGGTAATCCACCGTGGGATGCAGTTAAGCCTAACTCACAGGAATTTTATTCAAATTATGATCCTAACTTCAGGAATTACAAAAAACAAAAAGCAAATAATGTCGCAAAAGAAATTAGGTCCAATTTCCATGATATTAAAGAAAAATGGCAAAGATATTGTAATGGTTTCGCCCAGCAGAGCATTTTTTTTAAAGAGCCAATAGCATACAGATATCAAGGTGGGGGTGATATCAATACCTTCAAACTATTCTTAGAAAAAGTTTTTTCTATATTAAGAAAGAATGGCAGCATGGGAGTTATCGTTCCAAGCGGTTTATACACTGATCATGGATGCCAGCCTTTACGAGAAATGTTTTTTTATGATGGAAGAATTAACTTCCTATATTGCTTTGAAAATCGGAATGCGATTTTCAACATCCACCGGAGTTTTAAATTTATCACTTTGAGCGTAGTGAAAGATCAAAAAACGGATCGATTTAACTGTGCGTTTATGGAGATTGATCCTGAACGGCTGCCCATAGTTGATTTAAAGCCATTACAGATAAGTGTGGAGCAAATTAAGACGTTTTCTCCCAACACATTAAGTATAATGGAGTTTAAAAACCAAAAAGATATTGACATTGCATCCAGGGTCTATAAGAGTTTTCCGTTATTAGGGGATCATACAGATATTGATAAATGGCATCTGGGATTTCGGAGCGAATTTCATGTTACTAACGATAGTTATCTTTTTGGTTCAGACGGAGATGGCCTGCCAGTGTATGAAGGAAAATGTATATGGCAATATGACACATTTTTTAGCAAAAATCAGTATTGGGTGAAAGAGAAAGCTGGGAGAATACGCCTATTGGGTAAAAATGAAGAAAACGGGCAAAAATTAGATTATCAAAAATTTCGGTTAGTCTACAGGAAAATAGCTAGAAGTACTGATGAACGAACAATAATTTCCTCAATAATACCGGCTTTATCCTTTACGGCTGAAAACCTTACAACAAATAAAATGCTTTTCACGCCACAAATACTTCTATTTGTTATGGGGATTTTAAATAGTTTTTGTCAAGATTTCCTGATGCGTTTAAAAGTTTCGGCGGTACTTAGTATGTTTCACATTAATCAAGTTCCGTTACCACGTCTTCAATATGATAATGTATTTTTTAAATCTATAGTTTTTAGAGCTTCCAGACTGCTATGTGTAAATAAAACTATTGGTGGGTTATGGAATAAAGCCTTTTATGTAAATGACGGCCAAAGAGTTTCAGAAGATTTATCATCCCCGGATTTTTGGTACCCAAACTGCTCTTTAGCTACAAACTATGGTCCTAAACACGAGCAAGAGATTCGGAGACAGTTAATCGACGAAGTTATGAAGCTGTCCCCAGCATGGGGCTCGCACTGCGGTGTACACGACCGCCTTCCCGACCATCGCGATATCGGTGACAGGGCACAATTGCGCGCAGAGATTGATGCTTATGTAGCTCACCTTTACGGCCTTTCACGAGATGATTTCGCTTACATCCTGGATACCTTTCCAGTACTTAAGAAAAAAGAGAAAAAAACCTTCGGCGAGTTCATGTCCAAGCGCAAATGCCTGGAAGAATATGACCGTCTTGGTAAGACTTTGAGTAATTAATAGGAGAATCCGAATGATGCATATCAATACAAAAAAAATCGAAGAAAGATTCAAGAAAGCGCAGGACAGTCTCGTTCTTCAGTCGGCTGATCTATCTTTGGGAACAGTGGCAGATATGATCGCGAAGAAAGCCATTGAAATAGATCCAAAATATCAAAGGCGTGAACGTTGGAGCAGGGAGAAACAATCTGCCCTGATTGAATCGTTCATTCTGAACGTGCCTATACCTCCTATATATCTGGCAGAAGATGATTATGGGAACTACTCAGTTATCGATGGCAAACAAAGACTGACAGCTGTATATCTATTTATGAAAGAGAACATGAGACTTCTGTCTCTTGAGAATTTTAAGGAAATGGAGGGGGCCACATTTGAGAAACTTCCCAGCTCTATTCAAAATGCCTTGAATATTCGGCCCTATTTCCGAGTCGTTACTCTATTGAAACAATCCGATCCCAATATAAAATACGAGGTGTTTACACGTTTGAATACCGGAGGGGAACCACTCATACCTCAGGAAATTCGCAACGTGGCATATAGGGGCAAAGTTAATGACCTTGTTTTTAGCCTGGCTGATAACGATTTCCTGAAAAGACAACTTAAAATCAAAGATCACCGCTCAAAACCATATCGGATGATGATTGATGCGGAGTATGTCCTACGCTTCTTTACTCTAATGGAGCATTGGAAGAATTTTTCAGGAAATATGCGTATCTCGATGGATGTCTTCATGAAAGAACATCGACATGAAGACAAGGGCTTTGTGGATAATCTACATAAACAATTCAGCAATTCAATTCAATGTTGTGAATCAATATGGGGGGACAATGCCTTTAAACGTTACGCGAACGGTCAGTGGCGCAACCTGGTTCTCGCCGGAATGTACGATGCCCAGATGCTTGGAGTATCACTACTCAGCAACGCTGAACGTAATAAGGCCGCCCAGAACAAAAAACAGATTATTGCAAAGACACTCGATCTGTTGAAAAACGATGACCAATTTGAAACCTCTGTACGCCAATTCACATCGAATCCAGAGAGAATTAGATACAGAATCGAAACCATGTATGAATCATTAAAAACGGCATAAAAGCATATGAGTGCACAAACTAATTTTCTTAAAGGGATGCATGGATTTCGCTTGGCGCGAAAACATAAAGATCTTGTTGAGAAAGCGCCAGACGAAATAGATCATAACCTACGATCAAAGGCTTTAAGGAACGGCATTGCCATTATTGGATTCTCTATTCTTGAACATTTTATCAGAACACGGACTGGAGAGTTGCTGCTTTCATTTGATCAGATTAGCATTTCTTTTGAAGACTTGCCTAAAAAAATTAAAGAGATTGCTACGAAGGGTGCAATCAAAGGAATTGCAAATAGGGTGAAATATGAAGATGATGCCATTATTTTTGCACAGGCTGAATCATCGATTGTTGCGTCTTCTTTAAACACAACCTATCAAATATCTCGATATTCGATAGGTTGGGATGGCTCTAATCTCCGCGTTGATGACATCGGGAAAATTTTCAATTGCTTTAGTATTGATGATGGATGGAATTCAATTGATATATTGTCCAGAAGACTAAACCTGGCAATCCCTTCATCAAAAGATTCTTTTATAAATGCGGCGCAGCGTCGACATGATGCTTCTCA
>Ga0272441_10004081_pt1 | contig 26938 bp, 20 predicted proteins | sample SSMProp6N_FD_193582 | JGI IMG/M metagenome (GOLD analysis project Ga0272441, IMG submission 193582) | Marine sediment archaeal communities from Little Sippewissett salt marsh, Falmouth, MA, United States - SSM-Prop-6N | ecosystem: Environmental > Aquatic > Marine > Wetlands > Sediment ... | reverse complement strand
ATGGTTGAACTCCGAGGCGGAAGAGGATATCATGGAACCCTGGATGGTTATGATGTTCCTCATATGAATCTCGTGTTGAAAAATGCTGAGGAGATTATAAAAGGAGAAAACAGTGCTAAACATAATATTATAATACTTAGAGGTGACAACATTATTTATGTGTCACCATGAAAAAGAATGTTTTTTGAGGTTGATGTTTTATGAGTAAAGGTACACCGTCGAAAATGGGTGGGAAGAAAGCCCATACGATCTGCCGAAGATGCGGTAAACATGCTTTTCATGTGCAGAAGAAAGTCTGTGCGGCTTGTGGTTTCGGTAAGACTAGTAAAATCAGAAGTTATAACTGGGCTAGAGATAAACAAAAAACATGAATTGTTTTTTTTATTTTATTGTTGACATGTCGTATCCACCGATTTTTAAACTAGGATCTCCAAATAGTATCCATTGTTGAACGGTTTTTGCATCATAGGCATAATCCCAGGCAGCTGAGGTATTCCAGTCTATTGGGAACTGGTCAAGATAGCTGCATATGGAGGCACCCCATACTTCACCGAGTATGTCTATACCCTTCTGGTATTCAAGGAAGAACTGTGGGCTCATGACATCTCCTGCGCCCTCGCCGGATTCTTTATCCTCCTTTGTCATACCAAGGCCTGTGTTCGCTATAGTTGCTATAGCTCCTCCACCTATTTTCCGTGTGAGCTTCCATGTCCAGCATTCAGGAATCCAGGTGTAATGATAGAAAAACCCACCGTTTTTATTGAAATAATGCAATCCATCTTTCAGAAAACCTTGTATGAGATTCCCGAAGTTTACGTCAAATTGCCCATCATGACATGCCCCAGATATAACTATAGGCATTTTATTACCATTCAGAAGTAAAGGAATAGTTGATGTTGAAATTCCTGATATCCATTCACCATCATTTGGTTTATGGGTACTCCAACCCTTAGGATTGGCATGTCCCTCAAAGAATACAAAACCATACCCCTGGTTGAATGCTTTTATAACATCTAAGGGTCCTTTAAGGGTTCCATCAGATGTATAAAGTGTTGTGTTCTGGAAACCTGTCATGTTTTCTATTACTTTATCAGCGTTTTCTTCTCCCTCGATAGCGGGTTGTTTATTTGGGTAAGTATCGCCAGATATTGCCAAAACCCGGTTGAACCATTCTGATCCATAGGTTTTTGTCTCATAATTAATGATTTTCTGGACCATGGTTCTGACTTCAAACTTGTTACTACATGCAAGTCTGCCAACATAGACGTCAGGTCGTAGGTCAATATTGTAATCCTCCGCTCCAAAATCACTCATCCATTCACCATAAACATGGTTATCGTTTGTATCCCAAGTCTGGAAGACATCTGAGTCATCATATAGGTCTGCATAGTAAAGATCAGAGATAATAGCAGGCTCTGGATACCCCAGCCAGTCATCATAGTTGTAAATATAACGCACTGGGAATTTATTATATCCTCCAACTAACAATACATATTTGACACCTAGTTGATCATATGCTGCTTTTATGAAATATTTAACCTTCTCAGCAGCATCATATCCTTTCTCGCCGACTATGTTTATCTCATATAAAGTGTTTAGTTTGGTTTTAACGCCCATGCTTTTTTTATGTTTAACAAGTGGCTCAAGAGTTTTTGCAAACTCACTTGGACAAAGAATAACTAAGTCAACCTTGTTTTCCTCTGACAATAAAACTGGTTCATCTATTTCTTCAGATTTTTCAGAGCTTATGCTGATTATTCCCGCGTTGATACTTGGCGTAATTGTTAGACCAAAAACAGTTAATAAAACAATACCTGAAACAATATCTCTGTTCATTTTTTATACCCCCATATCTATTATAGACTGACTTATATATTAACATTACTTTTTATTTTGCAATACTCGTGTTTAAATTCCTGTCTTATTATAACTATCTAAAATCTTATTAAACTTATGTTGTAATAGTCACAAAACAAGAATTATCTTTAGTTATAGATCACAAAACGTTAGCATAAAAACGGACCCAGAGGGATTCGAACCCTCGTAACTGGCTCCGAAGGCCAGTAGGATATCCAGACTACCTCATGGGCCCACTGTATGATATTTCACAAATAATAAATGAATTATAAAACCTTCTAATTTACTAAGCAAGTACTACTTATAATTAAATTAAAGAAAGTTATAAATACCATTTACAATATAACAAAAACAATTGGATGAGATGCGCGCGCAGAAAATAATTTGGTATAGTTGTTATTAGTTTTAACTATACTTAAAAACCTCTTCCAAAAAAACAAAAAAAGTAAGGGATCGGGATGCGAGATAGGAGAGAATGTAGTCATTCAATAGAGCTTTTTTTACCCTGGAGGGATAGTCGTGATTATTGAAAAACACAAAAAATCGGATATCAATCACGATATCACTCTCTCTGAATCTGAGAAGATAATTAACAATATCATTTTGAAACACAAAGAGAAACGTATTAATGATGCCTCTTCTCCCAATAAAATTAATATTGAAAAATTCTCACTTACAAACCATGATGGGCATACTCTTTATTATCTCAAAAAAAGTTCTAAGTCTAAGAAAAAATCTGAAAACTCTGAGGATTTAAGTAATAAAATAATAGCTGAAGCTCGTTCAAATCTAGGAGAAGATCCTCTTCCTCTTGAGGAAAAAATCAAGAGAGCAGAAAGAGAAATCGATGAAGCCCTTGAAAATAAAAAAATACGTAAACATATTGGCTTCGGGAAAAAACATGAGAGTTCATCTTTTGATTATCAGAATCCAACGCTTCATGATGCTGAAAATCTGATAGAAAATGAGGAATTTAACAAAGTCATTGAGGATATTGAAAAAAAACCAGACCCTCCTATAAAAAAAGAAACTAAGGAGGATTCCAAGGTTGTAGATGAAAAAATAAAGGCAGATAAAGAAACCAAAGAAAATACTGAACCTTTTATCCTCGGTGAGGAGAAAGCTGAAGAGTTAGTAAAGAAACGCGGATTTTTCAGGAAGAATAAAAAACAGCTAGATGCTAAAGAGGACTTTGATAAAAAAGAAAAAAAAGAAGTTAAGGCTCCTGTTTCAACATCAGATAGCGTTGAAGATTTTTCTGATGACTCAAAATTTTTAGATGAAAAAATTAGTAATTCTTTAAATAAAGAAGAGACAGTTGATGTTAAAGATTTATCTAAAACTGATAAACATATAGCTAAACTTGAACCAAGATCAAAACCTGAAGCAAAAACAGAAGAGTTTGGAAAACCATCTTTTTTTAATAGGAATAAACCTGAGAATAAACCTGAGAATAAACCAGAGGAAAAAATTAAACCAATGAAATCTCCTGTTCAAACTGTTAAAACCCGTTTCCGTGTTGAGAATTTGCCTGTTTCTGATGAAGGTGCGGACCTTCATTTAATCGATGAGAATATTAAAAAAGCTGAATTTCCTAAAACTACGGATGAAAATAAAAATATTGGTGAGGAAAAAGCACAAAAACTCGCTGAAAAACATCTGAAGGAAAAAACTGCTATAACTCCACAGCCCATAATTGCAGATGAAACGAAAAAAAGTGATATGAAAAAGTTAGTTGTTGCAAAAGATAATCAAAAACCTGAGGATGAGCATGTGTTCTTTGATGAAGATGCTTCTTTTGATGGTTGGAGCCCCAGGGTTTTTGAGAGAGATAAAAAAGATACTTCATTGCCGGTTACTGGTAAATCAGAATTAGAGAATGAAGGTTTTGGTCAAGTTAGTGACATCGAACTGCCTAAGGATGTTCTCAATATTAAATCTGTTACACTATCAGATCTTGGTTTCTCTGAGAAGGAATGGGAAGAACTTGATTTTTATGCGTTACATGAGCCTTTTGCATATGTTGAAATTCTCCGTGAGAAAGAAACATTAGATAAATGTTATTTCTTAGTTGAAGCTAATCTTACTGAGGAAGAGGAGGACACATTAGGTTACATTAGTGATACTATGAATAGGGTCACCATTGATACTGAAGAGATGGAAAACACTGGTGATGATAATTATCTTCTATCACGTGTTGAACAGGTTATTAAGGAATATGATATTGAGATTAGTGAAGAGTCTTTAAATAAAATTTTGTATTATCTTGGTAAATCCTCTCTTGGTCTTGGTAGGATTGATCCTTTGATGCGTGATCCTAATATTGAGGATATCAGTTGCGATGGTTCTGGTGTACCAATTTTTTTGTATCATCGTAAGTATGGTTCTCTTAAAAGCAATGTCAATTTTAAAACAGAGGATGAACTTTCTTCTTTTGTTTTCCGTCTTGCTCAGAAATGTGGTAAACATATCAGTATCGCTGAGCCTATGCTTGATGCTACTATGCCTGATGGGTCTCGTATTCAGATGACCTTAAGTGATGAGATAACCGCTCGAGGTAGTACTTTTACTATTCGTAAATTCCGTGAGGATCCATTTTCACCTCCTGATCTCATTGAGTTTAACACGATGAGTTCTGAAATGGTTGCATATATGTGGCTTGCTGTTGAAAATGGTGTTAACACTCTCTTTGCTGGTGGAACAGCATCTGGTAAAACTACTACATTGAATGCTATTGCTTTGTTTATTCCTTCCGAGTCAAAAATTGTTTCTATTGAGGAGACTCGTGAGATTAATCTACCTCATCCTAATTGGATTCCGGGTGTTGCTCGTTCTGGTTTCGGAGAGGTTGTTGCTGATAAAGTCGTCGGTGAGATTGATTTGTATGATCTTATGAAGGCGGCTTTGCGTCAGCGTCCTGAGTATATCTTGGTGGGTGAGATTCGTGGTCGTGAGGCTTATGTGTTGTTTCAGGCTATGGCTACTGGTCATGCAACATATAGTACTGTGCATGCTGATAGCGCACAGTCTCTTATTCATAGACTTGAGGGTAAACCAATCAATATTCCTCGTGTAATGCTTCAATCTTTAGATGTTGTCTGTTTGCATGTTATCACTCGTGTTAAAGATAAACGTGCGCGTCGTTGTAAACAAATCATTGAGATCATTGATATTGATCCTACTACTAAGGAGATTCTTACCAATGAGGTGTTCCGTTGGGATCCCGTTGAAGATCGTTTTATTTACTCTGGTAAAAGTTATATTCTTGAGCGTGTACGTGCTGAAAAAGATTTATCACGTGAGGGAATCACAGATGAGTTGAAGAATCGTACAAGAATCATTGAATGGATGAATAAAACAAATGTTAGAGAATTCCGGCAGGTTGCTCAAATTGTTAGCAGATATCTTGATAGTCCTGTTGAGACATTGAGACAAATTGAAAAGGATGCTATAAAATAATGCAGAAAAAAATTGCGATATGTCCCGGTTGTCATACAAAAATTACCTGTGAAGGTGAACCAGGTGAAAAAGTAAACGTTGAATGTCCAAACTGCGGGCGAAATGGATCCATTGTCATTAAATCTGAACTGCAGCAGCTTGATTTTTATCCACTTAATGAACCTTATGCTTTTGCAAAGATCCTTAAAAACATGGATACTCTTGAGAAACATTACAAAGTAATTGAACCGTATCTTTCTGAGGGAGAGCAAGAGATTTTGAATTTTATTTGGGAGACTTTGATGAAAACTTTTAACATGCGTGTAGATGAACTGGATAAAAACACTGTTGAAAGTTATATAACTGAGCAGGTTAACAATGTTATTAAGAGTTATGAAATAGACCTTGATGAGGTTTCGCGTAAGAAAATTATGTATTATATTAAACGTGAATCTCTGGGTTATAGTAAGATTGATCCTTTGATGCGCGATCCTAATATTGAGGATATCAGTTGCGATGGTGCTGGTGTACCAATTTTTCTGTATCATCGTAAGTATGGTTCTGTTCGCAGTAATGTTGAGTTCACTGATGAAGATGAGCTTTCATATTTTGTGATAAGACTTGCTCAGAAATGTGGTAAACATATCAGTATTGCTGAGCCTATGCTTGATGCTACTATGCCTGATGGGTCTCGTATTCAGATGACGCTTAGTACCGAGGTTACCACAAAAGGCAGTACTTTTACTATTCGTAAATTCCGCGCTGATCCGTTTACTCCTCCTGATCTTATTGCTCTAAACACGGTGGACTCCGAAATAATGGCGTATTATTGGCTTGCTGTTGAAAACCGTGTGAATGCTTTGGTTGCTGGTGGAACAGCATCTGGTAAAACAACAATTCTAAATGCTTTATCGTTGTTTATTCCACGTGAGGCAAAGATCGTTAGCATTGAGGAGACTCGTGAGATTAATTTGCCTCATCCTAATTGGATTCCGGGTGTTGCTCGTTCTGGTTTCGGAGAGGTTGTTGCTGATAAAATGGTCGGTGAGATTGATTTGTATGATCTTATGAAGGCGGCTTTGCGTCAGCGTCCTGAGTATATCTTGGTGGGTGAGATTCGTGGTCGTGAGGCTTATGTGTTGTTTCAGGCTATGGCTACTGGTCATGCAACATATAGTACTGTGCATGCTGACTCAGCGAAGTCATTGATTCATCGTCTTGAGGGTAAACCAATTGACATCCCGCGTATAATGCTTCAATCACTAGATATTGTTTCTATTCATATAACAACCAGGGTTAAAGGCAAACGTGTCCGTCGTTGTAAACAAATCATTGAGATCATTGATATTGATCCTACTACTAAGGAGATTCTTACCAATGAGGTGTTCCGTTGGGATCCCGTTGAGGATCGTTTTATTTACACTGGTAAAAGCTATGTTCTGGAGGGGATTCGAGCTCGATGGGATTTAAGCAAGGAGGAAATTACTAAGGAGATCCGAAATAGAGCAGATATCCTTGGATGGATGCGTGATAATAATGTCAGAACCTTCAAGGAGGTTGCCAAAGCAATTTCTATGTACACGGAAAACCCTGATGGCTTCATGAAACAGATGAAACAAACAAAAATAAAGAAAAAAACCGATAAGAAAACTGAAAATAAATCCTCTAAAAAAACCAAGGATGAAGACGTTAAAAAAGAAAAAGAGTTAGATGTCCAGGAAGTTGAAATCATTGAAGAAGATAAAAATATTGATGTATTTGGTGATTTTGAGAGTATTGATGCAGTAACTGCTAAATTGCTTCATGAAAATGGTATTATTTCAATTGATCATCTTCGATCTCTGAGTGTTAAAGAGTTAGTCAAAAATTTTGGGATTAATAAAAAAATCGCTAAGAGTATTATGAGGGAGTTAAAAAATAAAGATATTAAAAATGACACTAGTGATGATAAAAAAGATGAAGTGAAAAAGGATGTTTCATCTGATGATGTTGATAAAAAAGAAGTGTTTAAAGATCTAGACGTTATTGATGATGATACCGCTGAACTGCTGTATGATAATGGTTATATTTCAGTTGATGATTTAAAAGAGGCTTCTGTAAAAGATTTAAGTAGGATAAAAGGTATTAAAAGTAAAACTGCTAAACGTATTAAAAAAGAGATCGAGGAGAAATTTAATAACTCGAAGTCAAATTCTGAGGAGTAGGATGAAGGTGATTGAGGAGCATGGCGCTTAGTAATTATCAGAAGATGTGTTACCGTTGGTTTGGCCATATGGCTGAAAATGTTATCACAGATAAATTTAAAATGAATCTTGAGAGCGCCCATATTGATATGCGTGCAGCGGCGTATCTTTCTTGTGTCTGGGTTAACACGATAATGGCTGCTATTGTATCTGTAGTTATTTTTTTCAGCTTGTTTATTTTCCTTCGCCCTGAAATATGGCTATTAATTCTTTTGGTTTTTATCCCAGTTTTTGCTACTGTTATTGTGTATTTTTATTTTACTAGTTATCCTGGGTCTCATGCTAGGGCTCGTGGTAAAAAAATTGATCTTCATTTGCCGTATGCTTTGAATTTTATTGCTGCTATGTCATCTGCGGGTATAACTCCTACTGAGATTTTTAAAAGCCTTAGTAAACAGCGTATTTATGGGGAAATACGTGAGGAGGCATTGTGGATTTATCGTGATGTTGGGTTGCTTGGTAGGGATGTTATTTCTGCTATTAAGGCTAATATTCAGCGTACGCCTTCTGAGAAGTTCAAAGAGTTTTTACAGGGTGCAATTGTGACTGTTCAGAGTGGCGGGGCTTTGAAGCCTTATTTCATGTCAAAAGCAGAGCAGTATATGCGGGAGAATCGTTTAGCTCAGAAGCAGACGATTGAGAGTCTTGGTATTATGGCTGAGGCATATGTTACGGCTGCTGTTGCTGGCATTTTGCTTATTGTTATTGTTATTCCTTTATTGATGATTATCTCGGGTAGTAATAAAGACGAGTTAGTGATTTTATATTTCTTCATATTCCTTGTGGTTCCTATGATTCATTTTGGTTTTTCGTATGTGTTGTATTCTATGTCTGCGAAGGTGTAAGATAATGGAGTCTAAGAAAGATGTTGAATCGATGAAGCAACCCGGGTTGGTTAAACGTATGGTGGCCACCGGGCAGCTTACTCGTCTTACTATTTATATTTGTACAGCTGTTCCGTCTGTTATTTTTTTATTACTTGGTTTAATGGTTCAATTTGGAGTCATTGGTCCATTGGTTATTGGTGGCTTTGTTATTGGCACACTTCTTGATTATGTTATTTTCACTATTCTGATTGCTACTGGTGTTTTTGGTTTTTATGAGGCGATTCGTATTCATAAGGTTCGTAAGATTAATGATCGTTTCCCCGATTTTGTTCGTGATCTTGCTGAGTCTCGTCGTGCTGGTATGACTTTTACCAAGGCTATTATGTATGCTTCTAGGGGTAATTATGGTGTTTTGACGCCTGAGATTCAAAAAATTGCTCGTCAGATCTCGTGGGGTAGTAGTGTTGACGATGCTCTTTCTTCTTTTGCGAAACGTGTTAACACAAAGCTTATTAAACGTACGATTTCTTTGATTATTGAGGCTAGTCGCAGTGGTGGTAATGTTGCGGATGTTCTTGATGCAGCTTCGAGGGATGCACGTGAGATAAGATATCTGGAGAAAGAACGACGTGCTAGTATGCTTTCTTATGTGGCTATTATTTATGTTGGTGTTGTTGTTTTTCTTGTTATTATTGTGATTTTGACTAGTAATCTTATTCCTGCTATGCTTGGTACGGGTGGTCAGGGGTTACAGGGAACGATGGGTAATGTGAGTAATATGATTACTGTTGGGGATATTAATAGCTTGTTTTTTTATGCTGCGATGATTCAGAGTATTGGTATGGGTGTTGTTGCTGGTATTTTTGAGGATGGTAATTTTCAGGCGGGTATTAAGCATGTTTTTATTATGGTTCTTATTGGTTGGATTATTTTCAAAGCTGGTGTTGGTATCTAAAACTAAATAATTTTTTTTATACATAAAGTTTTTATTTTCTTTTGTGTTTTGATTTGTTGGATGGAATGCGCTTGTTAGATGTGATTTGTCTATTTAATTTTCTGTATATTTCTTTTTGTAGAATAAAAGAAGCTGTCTCTTTCATTAACTGTTTTATCTTATTATTTAGCGTTTTGACATTTTTACAGACAAACTTTAAATACCATGAGTTGGAGAGTATATTAAAAGGAGATAGTAAATTTCTGAGGAGTTGAAGGAAAATGCGAAAGATATTGCGAAGAAAAAGTGCGGTTTCTAGTGTTGTATCACTATTGTTAGCAGTTGTTATTGTTATGAGCTCTGTTGGTACTGTGATTTTTATCACTAATGATTTTTTAACTGATCAGAGATCTGTTGCTTCTGCGAAGAGTGTCGCAGATCAGTTTTCAACAATGGTTGATTCTCTTGATGAAATGTCTAAAGGTGAAGCAGGTGATTCAACCCTGATTCCTGTTTCAACATCTGAGGGCAGTCTTGACACTGTTATTTCTTCTCCTTCTACAGTCGATAAACCTGTTTCTGATCCTGCTCAGGCAGCTAGTGAGACGAGTAACATGAGGAATATTTTGTGGTATGCTACTCAGAGTGGTTTCGATATCTCTATTGAGGGTTTGGATGATTCTGATAACTTGCTCAAAGTGTTTGCAAATGGTGGTGAAGGTTTAACCGAGGCTGTTTGTTACTGGCTTAAAAAAGGTTATCCACCTGAGATCACTGATTGGAGTGGTGATGTTGAGGTAACAGTGGAGGATACTGTTGTTCTTTGGGTTACAGCTGTTGATGATATCCGTATAAAAAACGCGACTGTTACCATTGATGACTCATTGGTTTATAATATGAGCTGGAATGGTACAAGCGCCAGGTGGGAGTATAATTATACTACTAACGTAGAAGTTAATCATACTTATTATGTTACTGTTTATGATGATAGTCTATATGATGATACTGAGGGTCCTGGGACAATCACTGTTAACCCTGAAGAAAAATCTGGTTCAGGTGGTGAAACTTTTTATAGTGGTAATCGTACATTAGTGTTCACTGATTATGAAAACATGATCGCTTCGACAACTACATTATTTGCTCATCCTGGTGATGATTTTACGGATCATGATCATGCAACAATTGTCTTCCATGGAGGCGGCAGGGAGACCACTGAGATTCCAATGCCATGGGATAGTGGCAGTGGTAGTGGTGAATGGGCGACAATTCCAGGTTACAAGTTTACGTATACTTTACCCCCTGGGAAACCTCCTGTTGCTGATATTGATTTTGCTGAAATAACTATTATAGCTGGTGCTGGTAGTGTTGCTGTTAGTGTTCTTGCTAATGATTATGATCCTAATGGTGCTGGTGAAATTGATATTGGTACTTTAGAAATTACGGTCGATCCTCTTGGTGGTACTGCTGAGGTTGATGGTAATAAAATTGTTTATACTGCTAGTAAGTGGAATATGGTACTTCCCATGAGAGACTTTGATAATTTTAGTTATACTGTGAAGGATAAAATGGGTGCTACCTCAAATGAGGCAACTGTTTATATTTACCGGACTGGTAAACTTGGTGATCTAATGGCATCTCTACTATATACATATAACCCAATGATGGAATGTCCAGTTGTTGCTAACGATGATTTTATTTTTTTAAATGATACAATAAGAGCTACTGGCCTAGTATTTGATTCTGATATGTTACTAGCAAATGATTTACCAGAAGGCGGAGGTGGTCAGTGTTATGTTGTTTCACTACCTAGGTACTCTGATTTTAGTAGTGTAGAATCAGCGGAATGTACTACTTTTACTTATAATCCTACTGAGGATTTCGGGCCAGATATAGCTACATATTCCGCGTTTAAACCTGGAGTAGGATATTCTTATCCTGGTGCTATAATTCTTGCTGGTGATGAAGAGTATCATATTAATGTTTATGATAGTGGTAATAACCTTATTGCTCAGAGTGAGACTTATTGGATTCATTATAATCGTAAACCTGTTGCTGATGCTGGTGGACCCTATTCTGGTATGGAATATTCTACTGTGCAGTTTGATGGTTCTAATAGTATTGATTATGATGGTAGTATTGCTGAATATTCCTGGAGTTTTGGTGATGGATCGCATAGTAATCAGATGAGTCCTTCTCATGTCTATACTGACGACGGTGTATACAATGTTAATTTACGAGTAATTGATGATGAGGGTTATTACTCTTCATATTCGTATACTACTGCTACGATATCTGAACCGTCTAATCCTCCAAATTTTAATTGGTTTTCAGCAGTGATTAGTGGGGAGGACGAGATTAAAACATGTGATCCAAATGGTTGTATAAATAACGAGGTGTACACAGCTACTGTTGTTGATACTAAAAATTATGGTCCACCTTATACCATTGAGTGGTATGTCGATGGAATATTTCAATATTCGGAACTAGGTTTACCTAGTCAGAGCCAGTTTGTTTGGACTATGTCAGGTGTTTGTGACGCTGGTATGCATGAGATCAAGTTTCATGTTACGGCTAGTGGTGAACAAGCATGGGCTTCAAAATGTATAAAGTTCTTAAAAGGAGTAATACCAACTATTGATATTATTGGTACTGAATATATTCAACCAGTATACCTAGGAGCCAATACAGTAGTTCCATTAGTAATTTCAGGTACAGGAACAGGTTATGTATTTCATTATACTACTGAGTCTCACGCGATAACATTTAAAGCATTATATAATCATAATTGTGTAGTTGGAACACCATATTTCTCTTGGAAAATTGGTAGTAATGATTGGACTTCTTATAGTACGCAGGATACATACACTACTACTATTCCTTTAGGTGGTCCTCCTGGTAATGGAATTTACACGGTTGAAATACATTGTAAGATTAAAGATGATACTCATGAACCCACAGAAAATATTGACCCATTTTATCTTAATTTTAAGTATGGTAATGCTAATGGATTACCTAAAATAGTGGATATACAACCTGAAATTCGTAATCAAATGGGCAGCAAAGGAAACCTGATGATTGACCATTATGTTTTTACAGTGAGTACCGCTGGAGGATACGGTGAGATGCATTTCATCGAGCATGGAGGTAACTATGGGCCATCAATGCAAGTCTTACTAAAACAAGGAGATGATATTATATCACAGGCAGCGAAATATTATGACGTGTGTTATGGCGGAGATTTATCCACTTGTAAATATTTGGAAACCTGGGATATAGAATATTGTGATCAGGAGTTAGGATATGTATCTGGTCCAGGAGGTAGCGGATGTCCAATATTAGGTTTTTATTATAAAGGATACAGATGGTTGCCAACCAGTAATGGACATTCTTATTATCTTAAAGTAACGGTTCGTGATAAAGCTGGTAGTTCAGGTAAATTCCCTCAGGATTACCTGAACGGTGCTCCTTATACATCAGACGCATACATGGCATTTGTTGATATTACCGATGGTACATGTTTCCTTGAAAATACAAGTGTTTTAATGGCTGATGATAGCTATAAAAACATAGAAGACATCAAAACTGGTGACAAGGTAAAAGCCTATGATTTCGAAACCAACACACTAGTCTCATGTAATGTGAACAAACTGTTTTCTCATACTGCTGAGGAAATGACTTATGATTATTACCTTGTTTTAAACAATGATCTACGTGTAACACCAAACCATCGGTTTTACATAAACGATGAATGGATAGAAGCCGATGAACTACAGATTGGTGATGTTTTCTTTGATTCAAACAGGAACACTGAATATCAGATTACGTCTATCGAAAAAATATATGAGAAACAACCATCCTATGATTTAGAAGTACAGGGTTGCCATAATTATTTTGTCAAAATCAATGATTACGATGTCCTTGTTCATAATGATGGAAGCTTTGATGAACTTGCTCCTGGGGATGTTTACCATATGGAAACACTGACGATTGATGATCTAGGCGGTGGTTATTATGATTTGAGCGCCCCTGAAGGATGGCCTTTCACCGGCACAGTGGTGATATTCCTAAAAGACAACAGTGGTGTCTTTGGTAAAATATGGATCTTTGATTACGACCGCCCTGTTTTCACAACCTCGGATGGTGAATCTGTTACGATGATCAATGATGCAATTATTCAGACAGGCTCCGATGGGTCATCTAATGTTCAACCTATCGCGGATAACATAAATGATGAAACGGGTCTTCTTTCACTTCGTATTATACAAATGAAAGGCATAGAATCATTTGCTACCAGTGGAAGATCAAATATTAGAATCGAAGCTGTTCTTAATCAGAGAATGCTACGTGAGAAATCCAGAGATGTTTATAGTTTCTACTGGAGAATCGTTGATGAGGAAAAATACGCTGAACCACTTAGGAATTATTACACGAATAATCATAACTTCCAAGAATTAGCAGGAGATCCTAAGACATTGTTTTATGATGGATCAGCTGGTGGCGTGAAACTGTCATTTACTCATACCATGATTAGGTTCATGTTTAGAACCTAATAAACTTTTTTTATTTTTAAATCCTATATTACTCTATGTTTATATAACAGTATCTTATTTACATTATGTTGTAGAGGTGGGATGCCCTGGGAAAAACCATAAAACATGGTAGAAAAAATTATGCTGTAACAGAAGTAATATCACTTATTCTTGTTTTCACGATTATGACCTCTACAGTTGCTGTTATCCTTTTCTGGGGTGTACCAGCTATAAACGAGAATAAGGCTGATAACCGTGTTAAAAACATGGTTTCACAGTTTAAACTTGTCAACGAGGTAATAAACGATGGAGTCATAGGGCAGGGTGTGGGTAGCAAAAAAAATGTTAGAATAACCTCTGACAGGGGATCGGTTAATATTAACCCTAGTGGTACACGTTTTGTAATTTATTATTCTGTTGATCCTGGTTTTGATTTTCATGCGAAAGGTTTCGATGATGCTAATGAAAAGGAGTTTTCATTAGAGTTGAGTCGTAGTGCCGGTATTAGTTTAATAATTGATTACTTAGATGGTTCTCCTCTTGATATAATAAATCCCGTTCTAAATCCGGTAAGTACAAGGGATCCTTTAATTGATGAAATAAAAATCGAGATAAAGGATGGTGACCCTGTTGGTTATATCTGGGTTTTTGATGTTGGAACAATAGATTATGAGTTCTCAGCTGATAAATTATACTCGGTTTCAGCTGAAAATGGAGGAGTACAATATGGTGGATACTTGTTTAATGAGCCAGATTTTTGCTGTCAAGATGATGAGATTGAGATGAGTATAATCAAATTTGATATAATTTCGGTTTCTAGCGTTGGATGGGGTGGCATGGTTGATCATAACCCTGGTGGTCTTCTTGATATTAACATGAACGAGGTGAACGCTGATAATACCAACATCGAGTTTGAAATTGGTTTAATAGAGAAAAAATACTACTGTGATAAAGAAACATTGGAAAGCAATCTTAACCTTCAGATCATTGGTGACTCTGACTCCGTACAAGGTTGGAATAACTATTTCATGAACACTAATGGTTTCAGCCAGTATGATACTGGTGGTTTCGAAGATGGAACCCTTTATATTGAACCGGGTTCAAACATTGTTTTTAATCTTATAAGATCAAAATGTGAAGTTGATGTTACGATAACATGAAAAAAAGATATCTGATAAAAAATCGTAAAGCGGTTTCAAATGTGTTAGGATACCTTCTATCAATTCTTATTTTATCTATGTTAACTGTTAGCTCCATGTTGATTACAAACTCTTATGTTAATGATAAAACAAATGATATCGCAGGAGTAGAGGCACAGCATATAGCTAATAAAATCGCTTATTGCATTCAAGAGGCTATCACTAAATCTGAGTCAAATGCTAATTCTTACTATGAAAAAACTGTTTCGGTTCCAATGAGTCTCGCAGGTTTATCATATTACTTTTATGTCTCGGAGGGTGGCACGGTTTATGTTAAAACTACAAATGGTCAGGTTTCTAAAACTAGTTCTTTTGCTAAAACCAGTAATACCAATATTTTATCTGTAGGGTCTAGCTATTATCCAGATGATGGAGATATAAAAATAAAGGTTAGCGAACCAGATTATCTTTATAAGTTTGATTTCGGTGTTGGGGATATTGAAAGTCATTCACCGGTTAAGGAGGGTTATTACATGGTTTCAGATAAAAGTCAAAACTGGGACAATGTTAATTTTAATACTTATAAAAAGAGGATTCCAATAAAAATTACTAAAGATGGAGATTATGCTTTAACAAATGTAGCAGTTAAAATCACTCTTGATACTAGTAATTTTGATTATGATGCTGCAACTGTTAATGATATCTCGGAAACAAATATTCGGTCAGATCTTGTTTTTTATGATTCTACTGAAGCTGTTAATAATGAAAGACCTTATTTTATCGATCAATGGAATCCGAACGGTGAATCATTGATTTATGTTTTATTGAACATGGGTCAAGCGGATCCTGAGAAAATAATTTATCTATATTTTGATGAAAAAAATGATCAGGTTGATGATCATTATTTTTATGATCTAACACCTAATACTGATCCTGATTGTTTTTATGATGATTTTGATGGAGTATTAGCAGCTAAATGGACATGGACAGGCGATCCTTCTACTACTGGAAACATTTTGACTCTGGATGATGATGATAGTGTTACTACAGATACTTATAGTATGTCTGGTCCTAATGATCCAGCGGATCCTCCTGATGACAGTGTTACTAATGAATACACTATGTATATTGTCGAGTCAAAAGTGAAGATAACAACCAGTAGTAACTCCCGTTTTAGACAAAATTTATTATATGATATAGTAGCAGGTTCATATAACTTCGAATTTTCTCATAATCCTGGTGGTAACCTAAGACTTGGAAAAACTGGAGCCCCTGAAAGTGTTATTAAAAGTATTCCTGTTTTAAGTGATTGGCAGAGGCTAAAAACATATATTTTTTCAAGTAAAACCAAATATAACAGTGGAGGTACTTCAGATGTTACTTCAATTAGTAGTTATTTATATAATTATAATACTTTTGGTTTTAATGGCAAGTTATCAGGTTTAGATACTACAGACTCAGCTGGTTCTAGCGATGATCAATTTACCAATGATCCTTTAATGAGTGGTAAAATCAGATTAATGGGATCTGATCTTGGAGGTGGGGGCGATGTAGAAGTTGATTGGATTAGGGTTATGAAGATACCTCCTTTTCCCTTGACGATAGATTTTGGACCATGTGAAATTAATAGAATTAATGATGATAGTTTTTATTACCCTGATTATACTGGTTTGTCTGGTGTTCAAAGGCAGGAATCCATTGATGAGGTTATCGATCCTGTGCTAGTGGATTATCACACCAGTTCAAATCCAAAAACGTTTACAATTGAAAATTTACCAGCAGGTGATTATACTATATCTGTAACATCTGGGGATTACACGGATAGCTCTGATGAGACAGTTGTTAGTATTAATTCAAATCCGATAATGACGATTCCCTTGTTTCCCTTATCAGTTGTTGCTGGAGAGTTTAACACAGGGCATTATGTTTTAAAAGATTGGGCTGGTGGGGATTTAGGTTTGCAATTCAGTAGTAGTGGCGATTGGAAGGTTAATTCTGTTAATATTCAAAATGGAGAAAAAGGAATAGAAATAAGTTAAGGTGTAAACAAAAATGGATGATAATGCTCAGATGATGGTATTGGAAGCAGTGATATTTTCAATGCTCGTAGTAATATCACTGATTTTTATATACCAGTTATCACCACCAAGTACGGTTAGTAATGTTTATACTGAGGATCTTAAAATCCAGGGTGATTTAGCCCTTCAAAGTCTTTTAGATAATGATCCGGTTGGAGGTTTACCAGATAATTATCCGTTAAGTCTTCTTGCTCATTTTCTTACTATTAATGATTATAAGAGTCTTGTAAATAACCTCAAGGGTCTATTGGGTGAGGATGTAATGTTTAATTTATTTATTGCCAGGGCTGAAAAAATTGAGGATTCCTCGGATACTCATAAAAAATTCTGGTGCAGTTCAAACTATGATGATGGGGATGAACCTGATCCTTCGGCTAATGCTTTAGAAACCACGGGTTCTGTAACAATATCAAGTTGTTTAGTAGCAATAGAACCGATTTTCTTGGGTGACAATATTGTGGGTCCTTTTAACCCTCTTCAGACTCAGATATTGGAAGGAAGATTTTACAAGGTTGAACCATACTCTAGTGATTTATTAGATCAGTTTAGCGGTTACACTGGTACTACATATTACATTTTACTGGAAATGTGGGAAACATAAAAAAAATTTGTTGGAGAAAATATGAGAAATAAAACAAAAAAACAGAACAGAAAAATTCTTAATGATAATCATAGTCAGATTATTGTTTTAACTGGTGTTATGATGGTGATGGCAGTTATTTTCATATCCTCTCTTGCTCCGGATATTGCTAATCTTAGTGTTTCGATTTCAAATGAAAAAGCTAATTCAATGCTGCAAGATTTTATATTTATAAAAAAAACGTTTCCGCACGGTCTTAATTATAAGCTTAATGAAGAAATAGAATTAGATATTGATAATAATATTCTGTTTTTCCGTGGGGACATAAATAACATTGATACTGCGTTTACAGAGACTAGAAACGAGTTTCATAATATTATGCTTAGTAAAAATGTTTATTTTGAAGCGGGTCTAAATGGCTGGTGGGTTGCTCATCCTGGTAGCTCCGATGGTGTCTATCATGTTGATGCGACTCTGACCCTTCGTGACAGTAGTGAAAGCCATTCGGAAGATGTGTTATTTTCAATTGTTTGTAAACCTACGACTTAAAAAAAATAAATTTAGGGTGAATAAACCTTTGGCATAATGTCAATTTGGCAAAATAACACACTAAGTATTTAAATAATCATTTAAAGAGTATAATATTAATAACTACCTGTTAGAGGACGGGATAGGTCAATATGTACTTCAAAAAACGTAGATTGTTTACTAATAATCATGCTACTCATAGTTTACTTGAAACACTGATAAGTCTAGGTCTAACTGTTTCATTCATTACAATGTTTTTTATCTCATTTAGTGATATTTATGAAACCTATGATACCCCTGATGTTGATTTACAGGCGAAGGCTAATAGTTTCATGGAGAAACTACTTAGCTCCCCTGGTGAAAACTCTGATTCCTCTGAACTTGATGAACTTTTGAACCTTGGGACTTCCCCCACGATGGCTTATGGTATTGGTTATCGTGATCCTATGACACATGATTTTACAATTGTTGGGGAGCAGTATAGTCATTCAGATGTTGAAATAGGTGTTATTGACCGATGTTTCCTTCAGGGTACAAAGATTTTAATGGCTGATGACAGTTATAAAAACATAGAAAACATCCAAACTGGTGATAATGTTCAATCTTATGATGTTGAAAACGATATTCAGGTTGTTGGTTGTGTTTCTGAGGTTTTTCATTACCCCGCGGATGATATGATCTATGATTGTTATCTGGTTATTAATGATGCTCTTAGTGTTACTCCTAATCATTGTTTCTATTCTGAGGGAGACTGGGTTTATGCAGGGGATCTAGAAGTTGGTGATTTCTTGTTTGATCCACCGAATAATGTATTAATCAATTCTGTTGAGAGGGTTTATGAGAAGAAAACTTTGTATGATTTCGAGGTTTTACCATGTCATGATTATTTCGTAAAAATTGATGAAAACTATGATGTTCTTGTCCATAACCCGGAGGTTGAATGGATTCTAAAAGCTGATCCTTCACCAGGAGAAGCCGGGGTTATAATTAAAGAACCTGATAAACCGAGTTATAATGATCGTGAGGAAGTATGTGTTAACGCAGAGGCGAATGATGGTTGGGTTTTTGATCATTGGAATGGAGAAGAAATCGATGGTAGCATAGAGCCGAGTGTGATTCTTATTATGGATTCTGATAAAGCTGTTACAGCAGTGTTCGTTGAGGAAGAAAATAATAATTATATCTTGAATCTTTATTGGACTGGAAGTGGAAGCATAATACAAGACCCAGACCTAGACGAATTTCCTCCAGGGACTAATGTTAACCTGACAGCAGTGCCAGCTGATGAAAACTGGGTGTTTGACCATTGGACAGGAGATCTAACCGGTGATCAAAACCCTGATAATATTACCATGGATTCAAATAAACAAGTAACAGCTCATTTCACATTAGATCCAAATGCTCAGATAAACGTCTCAGCAGCGTTCACATGGTTCGACAAGGATGGATTGGGATCTGAGAAGGAAATATATTTTAATGCTGCAGACTCATGGTCAGATGAAGATATATTAATGTACTCTTGGGATTTTGATGGAGATGGATTATTCGATGATTATTGTGGAAAAGGCGTCGACTATACTACGTGGAAATATCAAGATGATGAAGAATATGAAGTAACACTAAAACTAACAGCATTAGGCGGCCTGAGCGACATATGCGTCCATACTGTCCAAGCAAATGGTGTACAAATAACAGAAACAGACACACCGGAAGACCCAGACATTGATGTTACAAACGAAAACATTGGGGACACTATTAAACAAGAAGATGAACAATACTTCACCTCTTATACACAGGTTGAAGAAACCAATGGGTACTATGTCTATGAAATCAAAAACAACAAAAGAACAGATTACAAAATATTAAATTATAACAGTATAAATAATCTTAACAGCAATATAAACTCTAAATACAATGATATTAAAACAAAACTAAACCTGGATACTCAGAGCTCAATATACAACTTCAACATAGAAATAAAGGACGAATCAGACGACACAATATGTTCAGGTGGGGCAACGAACCCTGAGGAAAACACCATGGGTCAAAAAACAATTACTAGAAAAATACTGATTTATTATCCTCCAACTGTTGAACTCACCGATGATGATAACCCAGTGATAACAGAACATCCAAATTATAAAATAGGAGAAATCTCAGTATCATTATTCATTGGTGGAACTCCACCAAGCTAATTTTTTTTAAATAAAAACATTAAATAATACATTTCTTCTTTTTGTTAAAAAGAGAGCTAAAAACAACATGCCTAAAAAAAACCTTAAAAAAAACCAGAAAAAAATTGCAGAAAAACGAATAACACAGCTTTTTTTAATGGCAGAAAGAAACGCTCAAAAAGGTAAAAACGACCTGGCTGATAGATATGTTTATCTTGCTAGGAAAATATCAATGAGATACCTTGTACCAATCCCAAAGCAGTTTAAACATTGTTTTTGTAAACACTGCTATTCTTATCTTTTACCATATGTTACATGTCGTATTAGGATAAACCATGGTAAAATCGTGATTTATTGTTATAAATGCAAGAAATATACTAGGGTTCCTTTATCAAAACCCTGCTAGGAATGCTATCCGCTAGGCTTAAATAACTTATGGTTATTACCGTTACCCTAAATCTTTCCTTGTAACAGGAGTAATAATGATATGACTACAGTGTTTGATGTACCTGCAAAGGATCTCATCGATGAAGTAGCAAAAAAACTTCAAAATGATGATAACATAAAAATACCAGATGAAAATATTTACTCTAGGACAGGTGTGGATAGAGAAAACCCACCCATTCAGAAAGACTGGTGGTACACCCGTTGCGCGTCGATTCTTCGTAAACTTTATTTAAATAATGCGATTGGTATAGAGCATCTAAAAGCAGAGTATGGCGGTAGTCTTAATCGCGGTTCAAAACCATCCAAGGCAAGAAGAGGTAGTGGGACTATTGCACGTCGCGCTATTCAACAGCTTGAAAAAGCAGGATATGTAACAAAAATAAAAGGAAAAGGAAGAATTCTCACAGGTAAAGGACGATCATTTTTAGATAACACTGCTAGTGAGGTGTTAAAAAAAGTAGAAGGTTATTACCCCGGTTTAGGAAAATATTAAATAACAAATAGATTAGTATTAATGATATATTATGGATGAAGAACTTGAAGAGTTAAAGAAGAAGAAACTTCAGGAATTGCAACAACAAGCAGCGTATCAGGATGAACAAGAGTTTCAAAAGAAACAGTTCGAAGAACAAAAAAAGAGAGTCCTTCGAAGTCTGTTGACCTCTGATGCTCGTGAAAGACTTGCGAGGATACGAATGGCTCGGCCTGATGTCTCAGAGTCTATTGAGACACAGTTGATCATACTAGCTCAAAATGGTCAGATTAAAAATAAAATAAACGATGAGCAGTTGCAAATGCTCCTGAAACGTATAATGCCAAAGAAACGTGATATTAAAATAAAAAGAAGGTAAAAAACCTATGTCAACACATAAAACTCTTGGGAAAAAAATACGGCTTAATAAGGCTACAAACAGCAACAGACGAGTCCCAGCTTGGATTATGATTAAAACCAACCGTAGGTTTACTCGTCATCCAAAGACGCGTAATTGGCGTAGGAATAAACTTAAGAAATCATAATATAACAAGGTTTTGAGGAAAAATTTATGGCTGAAGAAATAGAACGGATATATGTGATACCACTTCGGAAAACAGGTTTTAAATCATCGAAAGCTGCTCCGACGGCTGTCAAAAGAGTAAAGAATTATCTCACGCGTCATATGAAAGTTGAGGAAAAAAACATTTGGATTGATGACTCGCTTAATAATGCACTTTGGTCACATGGTAAATATAAAATGCCTGGGAAAATCCGAGTTAAAGCAGTAAAATTTGATGATGGTGTTGTGGAGGCATATCTTCCTGAGCTTCAGTTTAAAAAATCACGTCGTGAGCTTTTGAAGGAGGAACGTGAGAAGAAAGAACCAATCCTTCGTAAAGAAGAAATGAAACCTGAAGAGGGTGAAGGCGAGGGCGATGAGGATTACGAGATTGCTCCAACTGGTGATGGCGAGGTTAAAATAAAAAAGAAAAAACCAGTGAAGAAAAAAACAGAGGAAAAAGAGCCAAGTAAGAAAAAACCCGCCAAAAAGACGGAGAAAAAAGAGGAAAAGAAAACTGCAAAGAAGAAAACAACATCTAAAACAGCTAAGAAAAAATCCTCCAAGTCTAAAACATCTAAAAAAACTTCAACTAGTAAAAAGAGTAAAAAGTGAATAACTTATGCTTCAGCTTTTGGATTTTAATGAAAATCCTAACCTTGGTGTTTTTTGCCGTGCCAATGATAATATAGCCTTTTTGATGAAGGGTCTTACTAAAAAAACTAAGGAAAAAATAACGGAGGCTCTTGAGGTTCCATTGGTTGAGGTTAGTATCTTCGATGCTACTATTATTGGTTCTTTGATGTCTTTTAATTCCAATGGTGTTGTTGTCACTGATTCCATTGATGATAAAACGTTAAAAATCATTGAGAAACAGGGTTTCAAGGTTTGTGTTGTTGATGATAAGATTAACGCAGCGGGTAATGATATTCTTGTTAATGATAATGGTGCTCTGGTTCACCCTGATTTCCGTGATAAATCTATTAAAAAAATTGAGGATACATTTGGTGTGCCTGTTGTTTGTGGTACTATTGCTGGTTTGAAAACAGTGGGTATGGCTGCTGTTGTTACAAACAAGGGTTTATTATGTCATCCTAAAGTTTCTGATGAGGAGCTGCGGGTTTTACGTGATGTTTTTGGTGTTTCTGTGATGATTGGTACGGTTAATCATGGTTCTCCTGTTATTGGTAGTGGTCTTGTTGCTAATTGCAAGGGTGCGATTATTGGTAATTTGACTACTGGTATTGAGATGGGTCGTATTGAGGAGGCTTTGGGTTTTTTAGACTGATTTTTTGTTTGTCAAACGATATATTAAAATATTTGTATTATTATATATCAAAAAATTTATAAAGTATAAGTATATTATAGGTACGTAAATATAATATTACAATGGATGATAACTATGCCACAAACAAAAACTAACAGACTTGGTTCAAATCATAAAAAGATCATAAAAATATTCTCAGATTTGGGAATGCCCAGAAACCTGGCAAAAACACTAATGTACATTTCCAACACTGAAGAATGCAGATCAGCAGAAATCGAACACGAAGCAAATCTAAGACAACCAGAAGTAAGCGTAGCCATGCAAGAACTACAAAAACGAGGCTGGATCACCAAAAGAGACCTAAAAAAGAAAGGCAAAGGTAGACCAGTACACATCTACAAACTAAGACATCCAATAGACAAAATAATAAAAAGCTTCGAACAAGAAAAAATGAAAGAAGTCGAACACATCAAAAACGATCTTTCAGAGCTTAGAGATCTAATAGAAAGCAGATAAAACATAAAAATATCTCTTTCCTTTTATGATTTTTATAGATTAAACCATATTTCTTCTATTACTCTTTTTTTTAAGCATAAAATCTTAAATACAACACAGCAACTTCGCATTAGAACATAGAAGGATGTCCCAATCGATGAACAACAACAAACACGCGATCATAATACTATTAATACTGGTAATACCCCTATTTTTAACAGTACAATCAGTAAACGCAGAAAACAATGAGATAACTATAGAACTTTTCCGTGTTGACGACTGCGGACATTGCCAAGATACAGAGAACATAATAAAAGAAATACTAACAGAATACAGCAACATAACCCTGAAAATATATTATATAGATGATGACACAAAACCAGAGAACCTGCAAAAATTCAAAGATTACAATCTAATATCATCTCCAGCAGTTGTAATAACAAATGAAACCACGGAACAGATCGTAAAATTTCAAGATGAATCAAAAATAAACAAAGCAAACATAATGGCAGTTATAGACGGAAATTATTCAGAAACAGAAGAAAAATCAATAATAGATTTCTTCGGAATACAAATCGACCTAGCACAACTATCACTACCCGTGCTAACCATAATCCTTGGAGCAATAGACAGCCTGAACCCATGCTCATTCTTCGTACTACTATTCCTACTAAGCATACTACTATACACAAAATCACGTAAAAAAATGATACTAATAGGCGGTATTTTCATCTTCTTCTCAGGATTCATATACTTCCTGATGATGGCAGCCATACTAAACATTCTCACAGTTGTAGAATTCGAAACAACAATAGCACTAATAGCAGGGATAATCGCAGTAATCTTTGGAATACTCAACATAAAAGATTTCTTCTACTTTAAAAAAGGACCAACAGCAAGCATATCTGAGGAGAAAAAAGGCAAACTATTCAAACAAATGAGAAAAATAATCAAAATCACATCAATACCATCACTAATAGCGGCTACAATAATACTCGCCATAAGCGCAAACAGCGTAGAACTACTATGTTCATTCAACCTACCAGTAATATACACACAGGCGCTTGACACATATAGTATGGGCATGGCAAGTAATTACTTGTATCTCATACTTTACAACATAATATACGTCATACCACTACTAATAATACTTGGAATAATGGTTATAACCCTTGGAAGATGGAAACTAAGCGAATTCCAAGGACGTATACTGAAACTTTTCGCAGGAACCATGATACTATCACTGGGAATCCTATTAATATCTAAACCATCTTTGTTAAATAATGTGCTGGTAACCCTAAGTCTAGTATTTATTTGTATGATAACTACAACAATTATATCTTTTATCTGGAAAAAACTCTTTGAAAACAAAAAAACAGAATAAAATTGAAAGTAACTTTTATAAATATTTATACTTTGACCAGATACAGATTTCTTGTTATTCGGAGAAAAAAAGCATATGGCTAACTATGATCAAATATCATTGGAAAAAAAATGGCAGAAGAAATGGCAGGAGATGAGAATCTACCATTTCAACATCGATAGCGGTAAAGAACCATACAGCATTGATGTCCCACCAAGATATGCCTCCGGACCACTACATGCAGGTCATGCTGTTCATTATACACATATTGATTTCGCGGCACGTTACAAACGTATGCGGGGATACGAGGTATTTTTCCCTCTTTGTTTTGATGTAAACGGTATACCCATAGAGGAAAGAGTAGAACGACAACTCGGCATAACCCGGAAGGATATAGACCGTCACAGGTTCACCAAACTCTGCTCAGAATTCGCAGAGAAAAACATCAAAACCATGACAGAACAGTTCAACATACTCGGAGAAAGCATGGACCCCAGCATCTATTATCAAACCAATGCTGAGTATTACCGCCGGCTCACACAGATATCATTCATAGAACTATACAACAAAGACCTGATTTACAAGGGGGAATTCCCAGTTAACTGGTGCCCTAGGTGCATGACTGCCATGGCAGACGCCGAGGTAACATACACGGATAGAACCACTAAGCTAAACACTATAAAATTTTATTTCAAAAAACAACAACCAGAACAACTCCTAAAGTATCACAGCATCGGTAAAGACAACTATGGCATGTATGTAGAAATTGCTACAACCCGTCCAGAAATGCTACCAAGCTGTCAAATCGTAGCAGTACACCCAAATGATGAAAGAGCACCATGGCTGGTAGGTCAAACACTGGTTGTCCCACTTTTCAACAAAGAAGTAAAAATCGTAGAAGACGAAGCAGTAGACCCAGAATTCGGCTCAGGAATAGTAATGATATGCACAGTTGGAGACAAAGAGGACCTAAACTGGGTATTCAAATACAAGTTGCCCATTGAGATGAGTATTGATGAATCAGGATGCATGACAGAAATCTGCACCAAATACAAAGGCATGAAAATAACCGATGCTAGAAAAGCAGTCATCAAAGATCTAGAAAAACAAAACATACTGCTCAAATCAGAACCACTTGAACAAAGCGTAGGTGTATGCTGGCGATGTAAAACACCAGTTGAATTCGTAAACGCAGAGCAATGGTTCCTAAAAACAGTGAAATTCAAAAAAATGGTCCTACAAAAAAGCGATGAGATGAACTGGTACCCCAAGTTCATGAAAATACGGCTTGAAGACTGGGTAAACAGCCTCGAGTGGGACTGGGTGATATCCCGACAAAGATACTTCGCAACACCAATACCACTATGGGAATGCACTAAATGCAACCATGTAATATTAGCCAAACCTGAGGACTGCTACATTGACCCCACCATTGATAAACCGCCAGTAGAAAAATGCCCGAAATGCGGCGGTAAACTAAAAGGAAACGAGGATGTCTTTGACACATGGATGGACTCAAGTATTTCTCCACTTTTTAACACATTCTGGCATCGTGATGACAAGAAATTCAAAAAACTATATCCCATGAGCCTACGCCCACAAGCTCATGACATAATACGAACATGGGCGTTTTACACAATACTCAGATGCACCCTACTCACAGATGATAAACCCTTCAAAGATATGATGATGGGAGGATTTATACTATCCGAAGATGGTACACCCATGCATGCCAGCCTAGGAAACGTGATAGACCCATTAAAAATTATAAAACAAAACGGCTCCGATGCGTTCCGAGCATATGCAGCAAGTTGCGCACTAGGCGAGGATAACCCATTTAGAACCAAGGATGTAGTAAGAGGAGTAAAACTCCTACGTAAGATCTGGAATGTGCAGCAATTCATAATAAACATGATCAAAAAAGATAAACCCAAACAAACAGAACTAATTGATATAGACAAATGGATACTAACCAAATACAGCAAACTAGTAAAAAAATGCACCA
>Ga0272441_10004080_pt1 | contig 26941 bp, 31 predicted proteins | sample SSMProp6N_FD_193582 | JGI IMG/M metagenome (GOLD analysis project Ga0272441, IMG submission 193582) | Marine sediment archaeal communities from Little Sippewissett salt marsh, Falmouth, MA, United States - SSM-Prop-6N | ecosystem: Environmental > Aquatic > Marine > Wetlands > Sediment ... | reverse complement strand
GGTGATGGTGCCAGAAGGTAGCTCTGGTGGGTATCGTACGCCTTGAATCGCTTCATCGTCCCCCCTCGCGACTCATGAAACGGGTTCTTGGCGTATTCTAGCGTGGATTACTCACACAGGCTGCTAGTTCGGTGTCTCGACCAGCGGGAGGTTTGAGCACTCGTTGCAGAGGACTTCCGCACCTCGACGCATGCTCGCCGATTCGCTAGCTATCGTCGTCATCGTCATCGTCATACTCGTCGTAGTCGTCGTCATCATGCGAAACCAACTCATCGACGACTTCGACCTCAATGGGGTCATCGTCGATGACCTGAAGAAGAATGCCGCAGTTCTCGCACTCGACTCGACCGTATAGCGGAAGCTCCTTCTTCTTGAAGCTGCTCTTCTTGCCGCAGTCGGGGCATGTGATCTCAACCATTCTCTTCCTCCTTCCACCCGATTCCACTTCCAACGCCTACAGGTGGCTTCCCAAGATCCCTTTCAGGCGCAACGCGGAAGGGACGGGCGCTCACGACCAGGAGTAGCCCTCCACATCGGCGACACCTGAAACGGTTGGCAGCAAAGACCTGATGCTCGTGAACCTCGGTCCACTTGCCACACACTGGACACATGAACTCCATCGCCTATCCCTCCCTCGGATAGGCCGGACGTGAGACTCGTCCGGCCAAAGGATTGCGCTCAAGGTGCCGAGAGTAGCAGGAAAGCGATCCGCAGACTAGAGGCAGAGATGGCGCGTTTCGCACCTGGGTTCATGATGCAGATGCGCGGACAGATCCGGGGCCGGAATCTCACCGCGATGGCTAGATTCGTGACTCGTTGATCTCCTGCCCGAGTGTCCGGGAATCGAGCGGGAGATTTGAGCCACCTAGCAAGCCTCGCTCGTGAGGAACGCGAACGCTGACTCCAATAACCCGATGAAGGTGGAGATGAAGGATCGTAATGCGCATCACACGATCCTAGGCAACTCAAGCCCGAAAGTGTGGGCGCTGTCGATCGATACAGGAGCCAGCGGCTTAACGACTGAATCCATGAAGAGCCGGGAATCCTGACAACATGAGTGGTTGGTTGATCTCTCTGAAGTCGAGGGGATTGAACGTAAACGTACTCGTATGTCGCGCTGTGGCAACGAATGCCTTGCTCCGGAGAATCTCGATGCACAGGACTCCGGTCGGAACCAGCGATAGGAAGCTTGTGAGTGACGACCAGACCTCGGAATCCGTAGGCTCAAACTGCCCTGCGTTTTGGACTTCCCTCGGATCGGACGAGGTTTTTCAAGGCGCCGTCAGTCTGCTGGCGCGTGAACTGGTTCCTGGTCAGCAATCAGCGTCGTGTAGTAGGGACGATCCTTTGCCCAGTCAGTCGGGTAGGTCCGCGAGAAGTCGACATCCAACCAGTCGTGCACGGCAAGGATCTTTGCGACCAAGCAGTTCCTCTGGCCATACATGACGTTCACAGCATGATCGATCCGCACCCATTGGCCTCCCAGCCACGCCTCAACGTATCCGTGATCCATCCAGATGAACCCGTCATCGAATCGGTTCACACAAGGGCGTCCCCCCAAAGCCCACTCACGGTGCTCGATGCGTACGGTGAGCTCCGTCGTCTGATCTTCATGGTAGTAGTTTGGATACAGCACAAACACCAGTCGACAAGGAATGCCGGCTGCCCGGATCATGGAACACGTCAGCGATGCCACGCTCGTGCATCCGGAGTGTCTCCGTGCATCGAATATCCTGTCTGCCAGAAGCATCTCGGTGAGCACATCCTCCTGCGGCGGGATTGCTGAGCACCCCGGAACTCCCGGCTTGATCTCTGTGTAGGCTTGGACGTAGTTCCTCAGGCGGACATCCTTGCCATCGTAGTAGGTGAAGAAGATCGCTGGGACCGAGCAGTCAAGCTCCCATACGTGTCGGTCAATCCACCGAACGATGCTACGCACTGCGGCTACGTCTGTGACGGAACCCCCTGTGATGCTCCTGACTTCCTCCCGTAGAGACTCGGAGACTGAGGTTGTATACCCCGGCTGGGTGTATTGCACCAATGCTTGCGGAATCTCCGTAACCGGGAACGGCTGCCCGGACAGTGGGAGGCGCGTTTCCGGGTAGACGACGGTCAGGATGCGTGTGTATCCGTTTGGATCCTCGCTCTCCACGATCCTCGAGTCCTGATAGGCGTCACTCATGCTGGCCATGGAGAAGGGTGGGCGCAATCTCCAATCGATCAGGATCGAGTACGTGAACTCTCGTCGTTCTGCCCAATCACTGTCGATCGTGCCATCGTTGTCGGAGTCAGCAGAGAGAGGATTGGTCCTGTACTTCACCACCTCTTCGTAGTCCCCTAGGCCATCTCCATCCGTGTCCCAGCTTGCGGGATCCGTTAAGTACTCGAGTTCGAGCTCATCTGACAGGCCGTCACCATCCGTATCGTACGATGAGGGGTAGAGGGTTCCCGGGAGCTGCGCGTAGGACGCCCCAATCACCGCCCAGGCAACCGAGAGCAAGAGCAGGCCGATCAATCCAATGATTCTCACGGCTCGTAGCGTCATGGCTCCTCCCAAGCCCATCCTACTGGATCGATGTGCGTTGATCTTGGCTGGCTGACCTTCGCTTCTGGATCCGATCCGCCCGTAGTCTCCGAATCGACATGGCCGCTAGCAGCCTGTGTGAGTAGTCCCGGTTAGAATACGTCAAGAAACCGTTTCATGACTCGTGAGGGGGGACGATGAGGCGATTCAAGGCGTACGATACCCACCAGAGCTACCTTCTGCCACCGTCACCACGAGAGTGGTTGCCCAAAGACCACTTGACGTACTTCATCGACGACGTAGTGGACCAACTTGATCTGTCCGAGGTGTTTTCCAGCTACGAAGGGACCAAAGGTCAACCACCGTACCATCCCCAGATGATGGTCAAGGTGTGGTTGTATGGGTACTGCGTTGGGGTCCGTTCCTCACGTAGGCTGGAACGAGCACTCCATGAGGACGTGGGCTTCCGGATGCTCTCAGGCAACCAGCAGCCGGATCACTGGACCCTGTCGGAGTTTCGCCGGCGTCATCTTCCGGCATTGAGCAACCTGTTTCTGCAAACGGTAAGACTGGCACAGCAAGCGAAGCTGGTGAAGCTGGGCCAGGTAGCAATTGACGGGACGAAACTGAAGGCGAATGCATCGAAGCACAAGGCGATGAGCTACCGCCGGATGGAGAAAGAGGAGAAGCGGCTTCGCGAGGAGATCCGGCAGTACTTCGAAGACGTAGAAGCAACCGATCAGGCAGAACAAGAGCGGTACGGAATGAAGCGCGGCGATGAGCTGCCCGATCACCTCAAGACGGAGGAACAGCGTCTGAAGGTCATTCGTCAGGCGATGGCAGAGCTGGAAGAAGAGGCACGACGCAAAGCAAAAGCCGAGCAACAGAACCGTCGGGAGAAGGCGGCCAAGGAAGGCCGTACGTACCAGCCGCGAAAGGATCCGGACGATGCAGTGCCATCACCGAAGGCACAGCGCAATTTCACCGACCCCGATTCTCGGATCATGAAGAACGCGGACAAGGCATTCATCCAAGGATACAACGCTCAGGCAGGGGTGGATGTGGACTCTCAGATCATCGTGGCGGCGCAGCTGACGAACCAGGCGGCCGATGGACCGCACCTGGTGGGAATGGTCGAACAGGTGGAACAGGCTACGGGCAGCCTTCCACGAGAGGTGCTGGCCGATGCGGGCTACTTCAGTGAGGACAACGTGAAAACGTTAGAGAAGAAGAAGATGTCGGTCTTGATTCCGCCGGAGCGGGTACGACATCGCCAGTGGCGCAAACCGTGTTCTCCTGTCTTGCGACCACCCGATGACGCGTCAGTTTCCGAATGGATGAGCTACCGGCTGAAGCTACCCAAGAACCGTGAACGGTACCGCAAGAGAGAGCAGTCGGTGGAACCGGTGTTTGGGCAGATCAAGGAAGCCCGGGGGCTACGCCAGTTTCTACTACGGGGACTGGAGAAGGTGTCCGCCCTGTGGCAACTGGAATGTGCAGTCCACAATCTACTGAAGCTGTACCGCGCCAACAACCGGGAACTCGAACCAACAGGCTGAACAGCACCCCGCAAGAGGAGACTCTCTCCTCCGCAGGCGATGAATCCCCCCCGCTGAGCGTCCTACTCACCCAAACTATCCAACCAGGCACGGAATCCGCACGCAATCGCGTTTCAGTAGCAGCGCAGAAATACTTCCCACACGGGCTGCTAGCCGGAACACAACGGGAATCCGGTGGACGATGTTCCTGGTGAAGCAGGGGGAATGGGGGATCGAACGTGGGGACTGAATGTAGAACGCACTCGCATGTTGCGACCTCCAACGGTCTACATCAGCGCCAGCCGAATGACATGTTCGCCGTGGGAGATCTCACCGGTTTCCTCGAAGCCGAGCTTGTGGTAGAACCCCTTTGGACCGCCTTCCATCGGAACGTAGCTTGCCTTCAGTTCCTTGGCGCCCGGGCGCGTCTTGACGTAGTCGACGAGCTGCGCGATCGCCCGACGCCCGTACCCCTTCCGCTGGTACTCGGCAGCAACCATCAGTCGCCAGAGGAAGTACTCTCCCTTCTCGGGATCGTCCCACAGCATGATGAATCCGACCGGCGTGTCATCGGCGTAGATCGCGCGGAACCACGCATTCTCCGAGAAGTGCGCCTGCGCAATCGACACCGCATTCGGCGCCACCATCTTTGTCTGCTCTTCCGGCATCGTGTCGCTCAGCTTGCAGATCGTCGTCACCGTCTCGCCAGTGATCTCACGCAGGGCCACGACAGCATCACGATCTACCTCAGGGGCATCTGGCATTCGCGATCTCCTCCTTCATCCATTGCATCATATCCGGTCGCTCGCCTCCTTCCCCAAAGGAGGTACCTCTCCCCCCGCGGCGATCCATTCGTTGTTGGCGCAATTCAGGCTGATGCTTTCCCTGATTACAAGGATGAACTCGGGCGTCCCCGCGATGTATACTTGGAGCTGCCAAGAAGACAGGACAGAGAATACGATGTGGTATCCGAACCCTTACGCAATCGCATTACTAGCGATCTCCGTTGCGACGCTGCTGTTCGTCATTCCGATTTCATGGCGCCGTAGACGGATTCCCGGCGGCTATGCATTCCTCATCCTAACGTCGGCCACATTCGGGTGGACATTCCTATACGGCCTGGAGCTCGGCGTCCCCCAACTCGCAACGAAACTACTGCTCACGAACATCGAGTATCTCTGCATCGTCACTGCACCGGTCGCCTGGTTCGCCTTTGCGGTACAGTACACACATCATGGGAAGTGGCTGAACGCCATGAGGTTGATCGGTCTGGCGGCAATCCCTGCGATGACGCTCATTCTGCTTTGGACCAACGATCACCACTTCCTCATGCAGTTTGCTATCCGGCTCGATACCACCGGACCGTTTCCGGCGATCGCCAAGACGTACGGCACATGGTTCTGGGTTAACTACGGGTACAGCGTCCTGTTGATGATCAGCGGCTCGATCCTTCTGCTGAAGCGTCTGATCGGCTCCACCGAATCTCACCGCGGTCAGGCCATCTCCCTGTTGATCGCCGTTGCCTCTCCATGGATCGCCAACGTGCTTCACTTGGCCCGTATCTACCCGATTCACCGGCTCGATCTGACGCCGATGGCCTTCGCCGTGTCCATTTTCGCGTTGGCGGTGGCCTTGTTCCGCTATCGGCTGCTCGATTTGATCCCTCTCGCACAGGAGATCGCCATGTGGGAGATCGGAGAGGGTCTGGTCATCACCGACCCGCAGTTTCGGATCATCAACCTGAATCCTGCAGCGGAGTCGATGCTTGGCGCCGATCGCGCTCCGTCCATCGGAGAGAATCTCGCATCGGCAATCCCGGCATTGATGTCCACACAGGCGCTTTCGTCGCCGATCGAGTGGACCGCCGATTTCGGCGGAAGAGAGAGGAGCTTCGAGATGCAGGCTTGGCCGCTCACCGATCGTTGGTGCCAGCAGATCGGTAACGCGGTCACGTTGCACGATATCAGCCGTCGGCGACAGATCGAGCGGGCGCTGGAATTCACCAATGCACGGATCACTCGGTTGCATGAGATCGCGCTACAACTGGCGACGACGAAAAGCCAGGAGAACATCCTTCGTCTTATCACAAAGACGTGCGAAGCCGAGGCACCGTTTGTGTCCTGCGCCGTGTTCCTCGCCAACGAGGATACGCTGGACTGCGCAATACGAAGCCGGCGGATGCTTGGAACGACGTTCGGTCCAATCCCGTTGGACAGTGACCAGCTGCCAGTTAGGGTCTTCCGCACAGGAGAGAGCGTCCGTTTGGATTCGTCCGACGATCTTGCGAGCGAAGCATCGATTGCTGGAAGTTGGGGCTCGGCGATCTGTGCTCCGATCCACGAGATCGGCGTGCTTCTCCTTCTTGCGCCACAGGAGAACGCGTTCACAGAGGCCGATGAATACTGGGCCAACCTCTTCCTCCAGCACGTCGAAGAAGCGACCAAACGGATCCGCCTTCAGGCGGCGTTGCGCGAACAGGCAAGGCGAGATCCGCTGACCGGGGTCTACAATCGAAGACACCTCCCCGATGCAATCCATGCCGAGATGGCCCGGGCCAAGCGCGCAGGTCACCGCCTGGCGCTGGCAATGCTCGACATCAACGGATTCAAGGCTGTGAACGACCTGCTCGGTCATCAGGTAGGAGACAGGGTGCTCAAGGAAACCGGAGAGCTTCTCGTCCGGCACGTTCGCGACTACGACCTTGTGATTCGATACGGCGGCGATGAATTCCTACTGATCCTTCCGGAGTCGGATGGCGAGATCGACGTCGTGGTCGAGCGACTGCGAGAGGCATTCTCCAACTGGAGTGCGCAGACAAAGCTTCTCGATCCACCGCTATCGATCGCGGTGGGCATCGCCTGGTGGTCTCCCAAGGATGACGAAGACTGGGAAGAGACCGTCCGGCGCGCCGATCGGGCGATGTATGATGACAAGACAAGCCGGATCCACGCCGAATCGTTGTTCTGAGCAAGCGTGGACGGCTCTAGCGCAACCACATGATGCTACATGGAACCCTTGTCTAAAGGAGGCACCATGGCGAACGCACGTATTACCGTCGTCAAGAAAGCGTTTCACAAGGACATCATCGACCAGTACTTGCCACACCTGAGCGACCAAGCGGAGATCTGCTCCGTATTCGAAGTCGGCCAGACGTTCGAGGTCGAGGGGCCGTTCGGATCGAAGCCCGAGGGGTTCTGCGACTGGGCATGGGCCGATATTCGCAAGGTCGTGGCGCTGACAATGATGGGTGCGAACCCGACCCCCGGAACCGAGTTCACCTGCTGTAGCGACGGCCTCCGGCCTGTGACGTTTCGGATCCAACGGATCGAGGCGTAACCATGCCTAAGGTCCGAATCACCGTCCCAAAACGTTCATTGCACCAAGATCTGGTCGATGCGTTCATCCAGGATGAGGCGTTCCGAAACCGTTTCAGTGTCTGCCCGGTCTTCGAGGAAGGCCAAACGTTCGTCTCCGAAGGCTGGCCAACCAAGCCGGATCGTCGACACTCTGCCGTGGTGAGAGCATGGCGGCAACGGTAGCACTCCGCCATTGGAGCGCAGACCCTCGGACCCGTTCCCAGCGATCGAACCCCGAAACCGACCGACCGTGGTCTAATCAGGCGATGTCGGCTAGGATGAGGGGCAATGAAGACCAGGAAGAACACGACCAAGAGTCCGCGGATCGGCCTTGCCCTTGGCTCGGGCGGCGCACGTGGCGCGGCGCATACCGGGGTTCTGAAAGTGCTGGAGCGCGAAGGGATCTCCGCATCGGTCGTCGCGGGCTCTAGCATTGGAGCGTTAATCGGCGCAGCTCATGCGGTTGGCTTGCCGGTGGATCAAGTCGAGCGTGAATGGCTGGATACCGATACGCATCGGCTGTTCCGAAGCTTCCTACCGACGTTCCCGCGAGCCGGCCTGAGTTCCGGAAACGAGTTACTAAAAGTCCTCACCGAGGTCCTCGGAGAGGTTCAGATTGAGGATCTCCCGATCCCCTACGCCGCGATGGCCTGCGATATCGACACGGGGGAAACGCTGGCTCTGCGGGAGGGCTCGCTCGTCGAGGCCGTCCGGGCCTCCACCGCGATCCCTGGGATCTTCTACCCGGTTCGACGCGGAGATCGGTTGCTGGTCGACGGCGGGCTTGTTGATCCTGTGCCCGTCAAGACCTGCCGCGAACTCGGTGCCGACTTCGTGATCGCGGTCGACATCACACCGAGACCGATACGCACAACCCCTAAGGGCCGCAAGGTTTGGGACCGGATCGGAGAGCAGCTTCGAGACGGCCTCACGCATCAGTCGTGGATTCCACACAGCTTGACCGAGTTGCTCGAGTCGCTGTTCCGTGAGCGGCCGGAGCGCCCGCTGCCCGGCCTGTACAGCATTCTCAACCAGTCGATCTCCATTCTCGTTCAGGAGATCCTTCACCAGAAGCTGGCCGCCTGCCCGCCGGACGTGCTCATTCAGCCGGAACTCTCGCTGTCGATCATGAGCTACCTCCAAGCGAAAGACGGGATCAAGGCGGGAGAGAAGGCAGCAGAAAAGGCACTTCCGCAACTTCGAATGCTGCTCTGACAGCGCCACGGCCAGCGCGTCGATCGCACCGGCATCGATTCGATCGGTTGCCGGGCTACACAGGGTTGGGCAATATCACAGAGAGGTGAGACGATGAGCAACCGGAGACGAAGAGGGATCTTGTGGATGGGACTCGCTGTGCTGCTTCTGCTTTCGTTCGGCCTCTCCGCCGCGGAGAAGCAACCGGATGTCATCGTGTTCTCCCGAAGGGACTGCAACGACTGCCGTCACATGGATGAGGTGCTCGACGACCTGACGTCCATCTATCCAGAGCTGTACGTAGTTCATTTTCTGGACACGGAGCCGGGCGCGGCCGATCTGATGTGGACCCTGTCCACGGACTACGGCATCTTCCCATCGAAGTATCCCGTAATCTTCGTCGGCGACTCGGCGATCACCGGCGTCGGACGTGAGAAGGAGTTGCAGCTTCGAAATGCCGTCCGCCTGTGCATGTTCGAGGAATGCGACTCGCCGCTGTCTCGGATCGCCAGCAAGCCAATGCCGATCACGACGATCGCGATCATCCTCGTGGTCGCCCTAACGGCGGTCATCCTTTTCTTCTTCTAGTCACCGCCAGAGCGATGAGGATCGCCTGATCTGCGTCGACGGAAGGACAACTCATCTTGTCGGTTGGGATATCGAAGCGGCTTCGTACTGATCTACGCGACGCACCGGATGAACGTAGATCGCATGAGACGTTGGGTTTCTTGGAGGGAAGATGATCGCCACCACGTTGGATCGTTTGACCGTCGCATACGCCGCATCGCCAGTGTTTGCCGATCTGTCGTGGGAGGTCCATGACGATCGGATCGTTGGCCTTGTCGGCCCGAACGGGTGCGGCAAGAGCTCGATCCTCAAGACGATTGTGGGAGCGCTTCCGCCCAGCGCTGGAACGATCGCCCATCGAACCGGCCTGTCAATCGGTTATCTTCCGCAGGCGCTCACGTTCCCAGCAGACCCAACGCTCTTCGATGCCGTACGCCAGGGAGCCGGATCGCTCCTCGAAGTCGAGGCAGCGCTCGCTCAGCTCGAACAGCAGCTGACGGACCCTCGCGTGTACGAAGACGAAACAGCACTCGAAACCGCTTTGCATGCCCAAGAGGAGCTGATCGAGCAGTACGACCGACTTGGCGGGCTGGCGCTTGACGCACGGATCCGGTCGATGCTCCACGCCCTAGGCTTCCGTGACATGGATCTCGACCGACCGGTGTCCGAGTTCTCCGGTGGGCAACGGAAACTCATCGGCATCGCCGCGTGCGTCGTCGATCGCCCGGACGTCCTCCTCCTCGATGAGCCGGATAACCATCTCGATCTCGACGGCAAGCGATACCTCGAGCGGTTCCTAAGAGCGTTTCCCGGTGGCGTCGTTCTGGTATCGCACGATCGATACCTCCTCGATCTGGTGGTGGATGAGATCGTCGAACTCGAGGGGGGGAAGCTCACCCGGTTTCCAGGCAACTACTCCGAGTACGCCGTGAAGAAGGAACATCTGCGCGCGGCGCAAGCACATCAGTTCGCTGACCAGCAGAAGGAGATCCGCCGGCTGGAGCAGTCCGCCAAGCGGCTGATGACCTGGGGCGCAGTGTATGACAACGCGAAATTCATCAAGCGGGGACAGGCGATCATGAAACGTCTCGAGCGGATGGATCGCGTCGAGCGTGTCCATCAACAGCGCCGGATGGATCTCCGATTGAAGGGGTGGCGCGGGAGCACGAAGGTCCTCGAGATCAAGGCCCTCGCCAAATCGTTCCCGCCGACGTCGCCGGACGGGAAAGAACACCTGGTGCTCGATCAGCTCGATCTTCTCGTTCGGCACGGCGAACGGATCGGGCTCGTAGGGGCAAACGGGGCCGGGAAGTCCGTCCTGTTTCGGACCATCCTCGGCGAGGAGCAGCCCACATCCGGCTCGGTCACGCTCGGACCGAGCATCCAGGTCGGGTACTACGCGCAGGAACACGAGACGATCGATCCCGGTCAATCGCTGATCGACCATCTCCGGTTTTCTGCTGGAATCTCTGAGGATTCGGCGATGCGGACGCTGCTTCGATTCGCGTTCACCTATGATCAGGCAAAGCGCCCGGCAGGCGATCTGTCGGGAGGGGAGCGGAGCCGCTTGCAGTTGGCGCTGATCGTCCTGTCCGGCGCGAACTTCCTCCTGCTCGATGAGCCGACGAACAACCTCGATATCCGATCGGCGGAGATCCTCGAAGAGACGTTGGAGACGTTTGAGGGGGCTGTGCTCGCGATTTCTCACGACCGCTACTTCCTCGACCGCGTCGCCGATCGGATCGTCGAGCTTCGCGACGGCGCATTGACGAACTACGTCGGCGGCTACAGCGCCTTCGCGGCACAGACCGAGAGCCCCCATGCACGAGGAGCGTCCGGATGAGAATCGCCTTGATCTCTGACACGCATGTTCCCACAGCGCTCGCCGATCTACCGGCTGCGTTGCTCTCACGCATTGAAGGCGTCGATGCCATTCTGCATGCCGGAGATCTTGTCCGTGCAAGCGTCGTCGATACGCTGCGCCGGATCGCCCCAACGACGGCCGTCGCCGGGAACATGGATCCCCCGGAGGTCGCCGCAGCGCTGCCCGACCGCACGGTTGTCCGTCTCGGGGGTCGGGCAATCGGGCTGAAACATGGGCATCAGCGCCATGCACTTCAGAACCGCTACATAGGCCGCGACTACGACGCCCCCGAGATGGACATGTTCTATCAGGCGATGGCCACACAGTTGCCTGAAGCGGAGATCATCGTCTTCGGACACTTTCACGCGCCGGTGATCAAACACTGGAACGATCTTCTGTTCATCAATCCAGGCGCGGTGGCTCCGAGCCGGGGTCGATCCACATTCGCCCTGCTCGACCTCGATCCCGAGGTTCGGGTACAGATCATCGACCTCCCGGCCGCATAGCTCGCATCGGCATCCGATCGTTCCATACGGCAAATCGCCCCTTGTTGGGTCGCGCGAAGACGCTTCACGCGATAGACTATTCCATTATGGAATACGAGCGGCGCTCAAGAGGGTTGGCAATCGAATTCGCATTGCTCGGCCAGCTTGTCGACACACCGATGCACGGCTATGAACTCCGAGACCGCCTTGCCGAAGGGCTGGGTTCCTTCTGGCGGATCGCATCCAGCCAGTTGTATCAGGTGCTGCGCCGTCTTCGCGTGCAGGGATGGGTCGAGTGTGCCGTCGAAGCAGGATCGGCCGGGCCGTCGCGCAACGTCTACCGGATCACCCCGGACGGTGCTTCGGCGTTCTGGGAGTGGGCCGTGTCACCGGTGCAACACATGCGACAGGTCCGTATCGAGTTTCTGGCGAAGGTCTACTTCGTCCGACGGCTTGCCCCGTCACGGCTGCCCGAGCTTGTCGACGGACAGATCGTCGTGTTGCACGGGCTGTATCGGCATCTTTGCAGCCGCGAGTCGGTCGAATCGGACGACGCCGGTCTCGGCAGACTGGCTGCATCGTACCGCCGACGCCAGCTCGAAAGCGCCATCCAATGGCTGGAGGAGAACGAAGCAGCGCTTGTTGCAGGAAAGGAGAACCGATGAGAAGGGCAATGCTGTGGGCTGTGGTTCTGGTCGTCGTGCTGTGGGCGGGGATCACCGTCGCCGAGGAGGCCATCGAGCTGATCGATCAAACCGGTGCCATCGTACAGATCGTCCAGCCAGTCGAGCGGCTCGCCAGTGTGTACGGAGCGGGGACATTCTATGTCTACACGCTCGGCGCGTCCGAACGTCTCGAGATGGCGTGGTACATCGGCGTGAAGGGTCTCGCCAAGGCTTCCGAAGCGATGTTCCGGCTTGAGCCGCAACTGGAACAGATCCTCGCGTTTGGCGATCCGAATGTGGAAGAGATGGTTGCTCGAGACGTACAGTTGATCCTGGTGGATGGCTCACGACACGCGGCGTTCGCCGATCAGATGGCGGAGCTTGGCGTTCCCGTGCTCCAGTACCTGGTCGAAACACCCGAACAGCTCAAAGAAGCCGTGTTGCTCACCGGACGCGCCCTAGGTCGTGAGGCGCTCGAACAAGCGGGAGCCTTCGTTGCAGATTACGACCGCTTGTTCGCCGCGGTAGCGTCGGATCTGGAACAGATCTCTTCAGATGAGCGGATCCGCGTGCTGTTCGTTGGGACCGATCCGCTCAAGGTTGCCAGCGGGGAGATGTACCAGACGCGGCTGATCGAGGCCGCCGGAGGGGTCTCCGTATCCCAAGCGCTTCCCGGCTACTGGAACGAGGTTAATCTGGAACAGATTCTCTTGTGGAATCCCGAGGTCATCCTCATTCCCCCCTACGGACCGGTGATGCCGGCGGATATCCTCGAAAACGCCGATTGGACCGCGATTGAGGCCGTGCAACAGGGGAGGGTTCACCGGATGCCCAGGGTGATCGCTCCGATCGATACACCGGTCCCCGAGTCGCTCCTCGGCGTCGCGTGGATGGCCGATGTGTTCTATCCGGATCAGATCCACATTGACGTCGCCTCCGAGATCGATCGGTTCTACGCCGCCTACTACGACTACGATCTGACCGAGGAAGAATTGGAGCGACTGATCCGCCGATGAATGGATCGCACCGCCGGACGATGTGGATTCTGATCCTCTCTCCGCCGGTGTTGCTCCTTGCCGCGTTGCTGATCGGCCGGTACGGCGTGCGGCCGGATCAGGCGCTAAAAGCGCTGTTCGGCTTCGACGGCGCATCGGAGGTTCTCCGTTCGTTGATCGTTCGTGTTCGGTTGCCGCGCGCGCTTGCCGCGGCATGTATTGGGGCGAACCTATCGGTTTGTGGCGCGGCGTTTCAGGGATTGTTCCGGAATCCGTTGGTCGACTCGCGAATCCTCGGAGTGAGCTCCGGCGCGGCCTTCGGTGCCGCGATTGCTCTTCTGTTTTCCGCAAGCGCTGTAGCGGTTCAGGCCTCTGCGTTCATCTTCGCACTGGTTGCTGTCGGCCTCGTGGTGCTAATCGGATGGCGGTTCGGTGCATCAACGCTCGTAATCGTCATCGGCGGGATTCTGACCAGCGCGCTATTCAACGCACTACTGGGCTTAATCAAATATGTCGCCGATCCGCTGAGCAACCTCCCGGCGATCACGTATTGGCTGCTTGGCGGATTGAGCGGCAGCCGATGGACGGTCCTACCGCCGCTTCTGGTGATCAGCGGTTTCGGCCTCACATTCTTCGCGCTCATTCGGTGGCGGATGAATCTGCTGACGTTGCCGGACGCCGAAGCATCGTCGCTCGGCGTACGCATTCGCCCGCTACGGATCGCCGTAATGATCGCCGGAACGGTCATGGTCGCCGCATCGGTTGCGATCGGCGGGATGATCGGATGGATCGGGCTTGTCGTCCCACACGTTGCTCGAGCCGCCGTTGGACCGGATCACCGTCTGTTGATCCCCGCCTCGGCGGCGATCGGCGCCGCCACGCTACTGGTCCTCGACACGGTGGCGCGGACGGCGTTGCCCAGCGAGATTCCTCTCGGGATTCTTACCGGCCTGATCGGCGTTCCAGCGTTCTTCGTGTTGTTCTTGAGATTCCTCCGAGCGCGGGGGGCGGCGCGATGAAACTCGCTGCGGAGAAGATCTGCTATGCGTACATCCGGGAGAACGATGTCCTCCATGAGGTCTCACTCTCCGTCGCGTCGGGCAACATCCTGTTCGTCCTCGGCGCAAACGGCTCTGGGAAGACCACGCTTCTGGACTGTCTTAGCGGCGTCCGAGTGCCTCGCTCCGGGCAGGTCACGATCGACGGCGCCCGCCTGGCGGATCTAAGTCTTCGTGAGCGTGCCCGCCGCATCGGTGTCGTTCCGCAGATGCACGAGCCAATCTTCGCTTACACCGTCGGACAGGCTGTCCTGATGGCACGCGCTCCTCATCTCGGGCTGTTCGGCCGTCCCGGCAAAGCCGACATCCAAGCCGTCGAAGAGGCGCTTCGCGCGGTAGGCATCGCAAACCTACGAGACCGGCCGTACACAGGCATCAGCGGCGGTGAACGGCAGCTCGTCCTGATCGCCCGAGGGTTGGCTCAAGGCGCAGGATGTCTATTGATGGATGAGCCCGCGGCGCACCTAGATCCCCACCACCAGCAGGATGCCCTCGGTGTGGTGGGAGCTCTCGCCGATGATGGCTTCTCATTCGTCGTCACATCGCACCATCCGAACAACGCACTGCTCTACGCCAATGAGGTTCTGTTCTTGGCTGCCGGAACACCGGTCGTTTATGGTCCGCCTCGCGCCGTGTTCACCGAAGAGAGCCTGCGCACAACCTACGGGATCCCATTTGACATCGTTCGGACAGATATGGGTATCCGGGCCATTTTGCCGTGCGTCAGGCATCGCCGATCCACCATATGAACCGCGTCAGCCGGTACGTGTGACTACGGGAAATCGACCGTGCCGCCGATCCCTGCAGACATGTCGCCGGCTCCGGTGAATCCGATCCATGCGTAGCACGTGAAGCTGTCGATCTCGATCGTGAGCTCCAATCGCTGCTGTAGCAGGTCAAACGGGGTCAGCGAGAAGTCGGTCTCCGCCGTCACCGAAACGTTGCTCAGCACAAGCGCCAAATCGAGCCAGATTGCGGCGTCAAACGCAGGGACGAGATCCATCTCCCCACCAAGATCGGCCGTCAAGCTTCCGCTCTCCAGGTCGAGATCCAGAACGTGTACCTCGGCACCCAGAACGACCTCTGTGCCGAACCCCGGAATCCCGAGATCGAAGTCCGCCCAAACCGAGAACACGCCGTACGCCGCGTCGATGTCGAGCGACAGCGTGCTTCCGAACACGGGCAGAATCGCCAACAGCAGGCTCGAATCGACGGAGAATGTGAACCCCTCCCGAGTCATGTCGAGCCACTCGATCCCGGCGACAAGATCGAAGGCATCGAGCGCAAACGGGTAGATGTCGAAACCTAGAGTTGCCCCCAGATCGGCCATTCCGAAGTCATACGCGACACTTCCTGTCCAACCCACGCCAAACGCTGGGAACACGCTGAGTTCCGCGAGGCTCCCGAAGCTCCATCCATCTCCGCTCCAGTCAAGATCGACCCATAGATCGGTCGCAAACCCGGGAAGGAACGCCGCCTCTGCGCCAACCGTCCCCGAGAGGCCATCGCCCTCGACCAGCCAGCCAGCGACTAGGAGCACGAGACACAGAAGCCACACCACCCTGCATCGAACCATCAGATCCCCTTCACCCGTGAAGATAACCGTCATCCTAGAATGCCTCGTTACAGCCTGTCAACTGCCGAAGGCTCGGAGAGCCACCCTTACGAGCGATCGGCTTCCGCTACCGCGATGAATTCCGCAAGCCGATGCCCCGCAAGCGTGTCGACAACTCGATCGGCAGTTGGGAATGCGAGATGTCGCGTAACCTTGTTTGGAACCGCAATGCAGTACAACCCTGCTGCCTTGGCGGCTCTCACGCCGTGAACGGAATCCTCGAACGCCATCGCCCGGTCCGGCGAAACGCCGAGCAACCGAAGTGCGGCCATGTACAAGTCGGGGGAAGGCTTTGTGACCGGAACATCCTCCGCACACACAATTGCCTCAAACCGTTCGAGCAGTCCGATCCGTTGCAGATGGCCAACGACCCATTCCCGATCTGAACTCGATGCAACCGCCAGGCGGATCTCCTGCGCAATCGCGTCTTGGATCAGCCGCTGCACTCCGGGCATGACCTGTTCGTCCTCCAGCAACTCGGTTTCCCGGCGTCTCCTTTGTTCCCTCACGGCGACGCGATCGATCGGATGGCCAAGATGTCGTTCGAGCAACTCATACGCCTCCACCGGATCGGCAGACGATCCGATCATCGCCGCCCATTCGCTCTCCAAAACAGTCAGGCCGTGCTTCTCATAGATTTCGTGCCACGAGCAATGAAGCGGCGTTTCGGTGTCAAGGATCAGCCCGTCGAAGTCGAAGACTACCGCTTCAATCATTGTAACCGCCAACCTCCCGATAGATGGGGATCTCCCCCGCTCCGCAGATGTACGTCAGAGCCTGCCAGCATACCATAGACTCAAGGAAACGCCAATCGGACCCCCGTTGGAGTGAAGCGATCTCGTGCGCCAGCACCCATGGAATGCGCTGCGAGGAGGGCTACCAAGTCACATGGGAGATGAGAACGTTCGGAAAGGAGAAGCGGCGCACCGTGTTTCGTGCGCCGCATACCCGTCGATCTGTGCAACCTACTTGCTAATAGATGACTTCGACGTCGAGGGCCTGTGGGCCTTTCTGGCCCTGACCCAGCGTGAACTCGACCTTCTGCCCATCGCTCAGGGTTTTAAACCCCTCGCCTCGGATGGAGCTGAAGTGCACGAATACATCTTCTCCGCCTTCGCGCTCGATGAAGCCGAAGCCCTTGCTGTCGTTGAACCACTTCACGGTACCGGTCTCACGGTCGGACATTCCTACCAATCCTCCTCTATGTTGGGAGCTTTAGCGAAGCAGAGCGTTCTCACTGGACATCAGTAACCTAGATACCAAGAAACCGACTGCAAAACTACCAACAACCTACGTAGTGTACCCGCGAAACCCCGCACGTTGCAAGAGTGCGCAGCAATGCACTTCGACATCCCGAGCCCGTTTGTTCTCGCGGAGGTCCAAGGAGGCCTCGCGCTACCACTCAACTTCGACCCCAGCGGTGATCTTCGAAAGACAACCGGCTTCGACAAACACATCAAGTGTGACCTCCCACGGCTTGTCAAACTCCGCGACAAGGGTCAAGCTCCAAGCCAGATGCGGCCATGCGCTCGCGGTCTTCGCGTAGGCCCATGCCTCGATCGCTATCCCACGATCGCAAGTTCCATCCGCTTCGTAGCCCATACCGGCAACCCATCCGTACTTCTTGATCCCGGTGATCTTCTTGTTCCTGGCCGGTACGAAGCTCAAGCTGTTCTCAAACCACAGGCCATCCCACGACAGATCGAGCTTGCCACCGACGATGGACAGACCTTCAAGGCCAAGCGTTCCGGATGCAACGATCTCGGCGAATAGCTGCGCCGATGCCGTGGCCTCATCCCGGATCATCATGACGACGAGTTCGGGCTCCAACGATAGATCTTTCCCCGCGGTCGTCCAGCGCGTATCGACCTCGATCTCCATCCAGTCGACCGCCAGCGGAAGGGGGACGATCGTCTCGATGTCGATCCACTCAAACCGCTTCTTGGCGGAGAAACGGCCCTCGATGTCGATCGGGATTCCACACGTCTCAAACGCCACCTCGATATCGCATCGGTAGAAGTCGAGGCAGTACGCTTTCGAGGCACCGAGACGCACGTCGAACCCGATCCCGAATCGCTCGGATTCGGCGTCCGCCTGCAGGTCGACCCAGCAGTGATTTCTGTACAGATCAAGTCCGATGCTAGAATCCAGCCCGCCGATGCCAAGCGAGAGATCGGCAGTCCATTTCTTGAATCTCGCGCACCCCGCATCGAACGAAAGTTTCGACGCCAGATCGATGGATGAGAGTTCGCACGAGCCTTCCAGCTCAAGGTCATCCCACCCCTCGGGATCCAGTTCGATCGCGCCCTTGACATCCCAGCCGGTTCCCACCACGGCGACCGTCAGTTCCTGTTCGACCTCCCAGCGCCCATTCACCCCATCGAGGCAGATCTGTGCGTCCCATAGACCTTCACAATGCACGCTCTCCACAGGCCCTGAGAGCCCGATCAAGACCCCCATCAACACGACAGAGATCGCGCCAGTTCGCACGATCAGGGGGGGGATTCGTGAGCGCACATGAAGGATCATGACATGCCTGAGAATATCTTAACTCTACTGATATAACAAGCGTGTCGCTTGGAACTACCATTCTCGCGCAGCTTCGTCTGCTTCGCCGCGCAGGCTACGCCTTCGAAGCTGGGCCAGGCTTGCCCCAACGATGACAATCGCTATCCCCGCCATCTGCATCGCAGCGAGGCGATCGCCGAGTGCGCCCCATGCAATCAAGGCCGTCGCAACGGGAGTGAGATTGAGCAACACGTTCGCCTCACCCGCATGCAGTCGGTGCAGTACGTGGTTGAACAACAGATACGCAGCTAGGGTGTTGACCAGCGCAAGTCCAACAAGGATGCCCCATGTGGATACAGGCATGTCCGGGATTCCCTCCATCATCCCTGCTGCAACCAGCAACAATGCACCGCCAAAGGCAAGCGGCACGGCCGTCAGCGTGACATTGCTCACAACGCGCGATCGGGCCAAGTCCCGTCCCAGAACCGGCATCACCGCGAAGCTAATCGTGGCAAGCGACAACAGGCCCAGCTCACTCCCTGATATCGGCCGGACAGCCGCCGAAAAGAACAGGAGGCTCCCTCCGATCGCAATGAGAACGCCCAGCAGATGAAGACGGCCCGGATGCTCCTTGAGATACGCGACCTCAAGCAGAAACACCGGGATCGGCACAAGCGAGATCGCCAGCGATGCCGTTGTCGACGACACGGTACGAAGCGCGAGGAACAGCGCGCCGTTGCCGACGGCATACTGTGAGATCCCGATCGCAGCGAGGCGGATCCACACTCGGAGGGGGATCTGCGTCGAGAGATCTGCCCTCCACGCCGCCCACGGGAGAAGAATCGCCCCCGCCATTGCATAGCGGATTGCCGCGACAGTCAACGGCCCTGTATGCGCCAACGCCACCTTGACTCCGATGAACGACGATCCCCAGATCCCTGCGACCAGAAGCGCTTCCCCAAGCGGGAGGATCCTTGTACGCAGGAGCGGCCATCGACAGCTGGTTGAGTTTCTCATGCGCCGCAATCATACCCGCACCAAGCATGCCCAAGAACGGCATGTCGTGGAGAACCGCTTGTTCGCTCTGGGGATCCGTTCCAGTCGGATCATCGGGCCTGATCGGAGTGCACATCGAACGAACTTAGTCGTTGCGGATCAGCCACTCCCGATGAAGAAAATCGCACGTGCACGCCTCGGTCGCTTCCTCGTACGAGATCTTCCCTTCGCCCGCAAGCACTGCGCGGAAGTAGCTCGTCCGGTTTCGGATTGCCTCGAGAACCGTCCTCTCGTCCTCAAGGACTACCCCGTGGCTCAGCAAGAAGATCCGTCCGCTGTACTCCTCAAGCATCTCCAACGAGCGGATGTGATCCTCGATGAGGTCGAATGCCGCCCACGGCAAGATGTCCTCACCGGCGTTCGATGTCATGATGTTGTCCGCAACGTGAACGAAACGATCTCCGATCAAGGTGTGCATCGAGCAAGGCGAGTGTCCGGGAGCCAGGCGGAATCCAAGCTCGACCGCCCCGAACGTCACCAGGCTCGTATCGGATACCGGATCGGTCGGCGTGAATGCTCTTCGCTCTTCCTCCTCGGTGTAGAGCGAGACGGTCTCGTCGAAGCGTTCGCTTCCGTAGAGCTTGACCTTGGGAAGCGCGTTGAGTCCCATCACGTGATCGGGATGGAAGTGCGAGACAATCACGGCTCCAAGCTCGATTCCCTCCGTGGTCAAGTCGGCAAGGACTGCCGCCGCCTGCTTCTCGAACGCTGTATCGAGCAGCAAGACTCGCCTCGCCGATTCGTCAAGCACGGCTGTGATATTGAATCCGAAGTGCTTCCCGGGCTCCGGCGGAAACCGATACTGGATCAGTCCATCGGCAACGTGCAGCTTTTCCACGGTGAATCACCTCAAGTGCGCTCATTGTACCGTCAGTTCAGGCCGGATCAGTACACATCGAGATCCTCCCCGGAGACCACGTTCCCCGGATAGATTGCACGAACCTCCTCCAGAAGGCGCTCTGCGGACACGCCGTGAAACAGTTGATGATAGAGAACCAGGAGCTTCGGCTTCACTGTACAAGCCAGCTTGGCCAGTTCGACCGACGTCGTGTGCACAGCGGAATGGTATCCCTGCCACTCGGGCTCACGCCGGGACAACCCTTCGGCAGATTGCACTTCGTGAACCAGCACATCACACCCCGCATACGCTTCCGTCCATCGTTCGAACGGCGCTGTATCGCCGGAGACGACAATCACACGGTCCGGTGACGTGAACCGGTAGCCGTACGCCGGACCGATCCCATGGTTCACTGCAAACGCTTCGACCGTGACACGATCGTCACGATAGACAACGCCAGGCTCAACCTCGAACGATCGGACAGCATGTCCCGTCTGATTGGCCGGCTCGAGCCCGTCGAGCCGCTCGCGGATGTCGCTCTGATACGCAGCCAGGATGTGCTTCGTCATCCGGTTCAACCCCGGAGGACCATAGACCCGAAGCGGGTCGATGCGCCCAAGGACCCAAGGGCTGAAGATCAGATCGGGGTAGCCCACGGTATGGTCCGAATGAAGATGCGTGAGAAACGCGACACATAACCTCGAAACATCGAGCGCATCAATGCCTCTCTCGCACGCGCCTGCAGCCCGTCGAACGATGCCCGGACCGAAATCGACAATGTAGGGTGTGCCAGCGACCACCACTGCGATCGACGGCCCCGATCGGGCGGGGTCAGCATTCGGCGTTCCCGTCCCCAAGAGCACGACCTGCGATCTGCCCGGCGTGGTACTCGACATCGTTCCCCCTGTCAGGGTCCAGTCTATCCAACGCCAGTCCGCAGGGCACGCACACGAAGGCACTACTCGACCGAAAGTCGCCTGGACGGTTCGGCGGTTGTGGTGCAAGAGATCTTGATCCATCCAAACAGGGACACCGAGATTCGCGAACTGCCACGAGCATGAGACAGACGTGGGTTCTGCCCGACCTCGCACTCCCGAGCGTCCGTTTCCGGGAAGCACTGTCCTGCCGCCCCCCCCGGCACGCTCGATGCGTCCACCGGTCGATCCTGCGTCACAGCATTGCACACGGTGACTGTTAGCATCCGATCCCTCCTTCTCCCGAGACGACCGCTCGAACCATGGCGCCACGGCCAGCCTTATCATACATATATGGAGGCCCTTATCAACCCTATGATCTGGATCTCTGGGTCTGCAAACCCATGGCCCTGGATTGAATATGCATTCCCTCCTGCATACAATAGAAGGTGATACTCCGACCCCAGGAGGCGAACTTATGGTGATCAAGGCCCGACTCATGTTGATCCTTAAGGCGGACGATGTCACGGTCGCGGAATCAGACGATCCGGAGATTTGGCAAGCAGCGTTCGAAGCGATCCAGGCGGGGCTCGTTGGAAGCACGTTGAAGAAGCAGGACGAGGATCTCGTAGAGTGGGTCCCTGAAGACGAGCGCGTGGCGATTCGATCGTTCGCCGCGGAGCTTGGTGTAGACGTTACAGATGTCCTCAGCTCCTGCCATCCAAGGACCATGCACCCGTATCTGTTTCTCAACCGTCGCCATTGGGAGGCGTTCAAGCGCCAAACACCCGAACGAGGGCGGAATTCGGTCAGCAACGCCGTGCTTGCCATCACGCTGCTTCTGCTCTGGGCGGAGAAGATCAACATCGACCGCGTCTCGTTGAGAGATGGCATGTCGGTCCTTCGCGCCATCTCGGCCAGTGACGAGCATGCCAGTCGCGCAGTCGAGAACTGTAGCTGGCTCCAGCGATCGGCAGGCCGCGTGGTGATCAACCCCGAGGAGATCTCCAAGGCCATCGCCGTAGCACGTGCGTTCTGTCTGCGGCAGTCCCCCGAATGGCCCGAGGACAAGCCGACGGCCCAACATCCACCCGAGCAGGACGACTAGCCGGTGTAGGCACCCACTGCGGTCCATAGCCCCTCACGAACGAGCGTCTGACGAAGATCGAGAAGCTCCCTCACGACCTGCGGCACTGCAGAGGCGATGGAGTTGTACGCATGATCTCTTGCCTCAGTTCGATCCTTACCAACGCCGTCTTCCCTCATCACACAGAGAGAAGGCGTTCCGATCTGGATTCTCACACAGGCCGCAAACGGGCCACGGCCGGCATGTCCCGGCCCCGCGAGCAACCGATCTACAGGTCCCGCCTCCTCCTTCCGGTCTACGCACTGCGGTAATGCTGGGAAGATCGGCCGATCTTCCTTTCAGAAGCGCGTCTTGGTTCGTTCCGATCGTCGTTTGGGACAGCACACTAGATCCGAGCATCTGTGCGATCTTGGATCAGATCTACTCGCGGAAGATCAGGCATCGATAGAGTCTCAACTCCTCGATCGACTCGCGAATGTCGTCCGCCGCTCGGTGCGGTACCTTCTTGTCCAAGATCTCAACAGCACCCGGAAACCAGCGGATCGCCAGCTCGTTGAGCGCACTCACATCAACGTTTCGGTGGCTCAGGTGCGCATTCAGATCGGGCATGTACCGCATCATGAAGCGACGATCCAGCAAGATCGAGTTGCCGCACAGTGGGGCCACACCGCGATGGGTATGCTTGCGAAGAAACGAGAGCGTCTGCTGCTCGGCTTCCCGGAGCGAGATATCGGAGGCTTGGGATGCCTCGAGCAATCCGGAGAATCCGTGTTGCTGCTCGCACCATGGATCAATCCGGTCAAGCATGTCGTCCGAGTGATGAATCACGATGACCGGACCCTCTCCGACGATATTCAGATCCTTGTCGGTGACGAGGCTCGCGATCTCAAGAATTACTCGGTTCCCCACGCTGAGCCCTGTCGTTTCGAGATCGATCCAGACCAGATTGCTACGATGCCGCGACATGCAATGTCAGCCCCTTCCTTCCGAACCTTGCCCATCGACGAACCAGCCAGCCGGGCTGCACAACAGCCAACATCGATGGATTTCCCCATCATGAAAGAATACGGACGTCTGACCAGGATACACAGGCTTCTGGGTTGGGTGGGACAGCAGGCGCCGCGGTGTCCGTTCCGGACTCGCGGATCGGATCCCCTTGCATCGTACGCCGGAACGCTACAGTCAGATGATCTACTTAGATACGAAGATCGCTCACAACGAGGGAGTGAACGACGTGCCGATCGGCTGCGGCCAAGCGAACGTCTATCGCCTTCGCCGCTTCGGCTTGCCCCTGTATGTCTTCTTCTTCGCGGGTCGCCGCTTCTGGTTGCACTCCGCGCAGTAGACGGGGCGTGTCGATGTCAGCGGCTGGAACGGAAGCTCTTCAACCAGCTTCCCACACTCGACACATTTCAGATTGTAGACCCGTACGTCGTACATCTTGCGACCTTCTGAGGCCATGTATCTCCTAGTGCTGATCTTGTCTCGACCGCGCCGCTCGCGGCCGAGTGAGAATCACCTCATCTACCGTACCCGATCACACGATAGACGACGAGTCACTCGAATCTCCACGCGAAGGGTCGGCCAAAGAACACGGCGGCGCGCAGTCGCGCCGCCGCGTGTTGTATTCTGATTCAGTCGCTGTGCTAAAGCGGTGCGACGTCGAGCGCTTGGGGACCCTTCTGACCTTCGCCCAAGGTGAACTCAACCTGCTGGCCATCCTGCAACGACTTGAAGCCGTCACCGCGAATCGAGCTGAAGTGTACGAAAACATCTTCGCCACCTTCGCGCTCGATAAAGCCGAACCCCTTGTCGTCGTTGAACCACTTGACGGTACCCGTCATTCGATCGGACATGTGGTAATCCTCCTCCATGCTGGGAGCCTTAGCGAAACAGAGCGATCTCTACGATTTCAGGAATACTCCGGACTCCGTAAAAGCGACTGCACAACTACCAACATTACAATCAGTGTATCGAAGCCGCACAGCAAACGCAATACCTACGAGCTGTCAGGTAGGGACAGATGACGCACAGCAAGAGAATGTTTCTCCTTCAATACCGTGAAAATCCCGACTGAGTCGTCAGATCTGTCAGGCGATCAAATGAAAGCAGGCGGGGCGCTCTGCCCGAGAAGACCACCAAGAAGCCAACTCAGAACCCCGCCTGCGGGTAGCCACCATTGGAGCCTTGGTACTTGCTCTGCCGTCTCTACTCTACGGCGCTTCCACGCCCAATACAACCCCCAAAGCCGCGAGCACACGTTGATTGGAGCGGCCGAGCTGTCTCGTTTCGCACCTTGGCGGATCGGGGGTCCGCGCTTTGGAGGACAAGCCGTCGTGCTCGCACCAGCTTCCGCACAGCACTGCGATGCGTGCATGAAGCGCGCATCGCCCAGCCAGGGCGATGAATCCACGATAGTTGCAGTGTCATTGTGGGATCGGAGGAGAGGATCCAATGCACCCCCTGCCCCCGGCTACTCGGTCGAATCGATCGCGGCAGACGATGCACCGCGCCTGGCGCGGTTCGGCAATGCGTATTCGCATCGTTGGCTAGACCGAGACATCGTCAGCGTGGAACAGATGCAGTTGATCTTCTCCAATCCTCAGACTACGCCGGCCGACTCCATTCGATTGCTGGTCGCCTCCAACGGAAGACCCGCTGCCATCGGGTTGCTCTTCCCTCGCGATCCGTACGTGAAAATCCGTATCTGGGGTCTGGTGGCCGAAGACGATCAGGGTATCGGGCTCTGAAAGCACCTGCACGACTGGCTCGTAGAGCAATCTCAAGGAGCGATGCGGATGGCACCACCCGATGCCCGGGTAGTTCTTGTCCAGAGCGTGTTGGAAGGAGATACGGCGGCGGCGGCGTTCCTCCAAGCGCACGGGTATGTTCAGATGCGCCATTTTCGGAGGATGGTGATCGACCTCGACGCGCCGTCCGGCGTGCCGGACTGGCCAGGGGGGATCGGAGTGCACAGCTTCAGTCCTCAAGACGATCTCGAGGCAAGCATCCGCGCATCGCGGGATGCGTTTCACGACCACTACGGGTTCGTCTCTGGATCGATCGACCAGGAGATTCAACGAACACAGCACCGGATCGAGAACGATCCCAGTTTCGATCCTTCGCTCTGGTTTCTGGCGACGGAAGCTGGGACCGGTGAGATCGTTGGCCTTTGCTTCTGCGCGCCGGCGGCGTCGGGAGACAAGACCACCGGGTACATCCAGACGCTTGGGGTCCGCCCTGCGTGGCGTCGTCGAGGGCTCGGGCGCGCCCTGCTGCGTCATGCGTTTGGGTCGTTCGGGCAACGCGGAACCCCGCGCGTTGCGCTCCATGTCGACGCACAGAGTCTCACGGGAGCAACACAGCTCTACGAATCCTGTGGGATGTACGTCGATGAGCTGTCGCACGAGTACCAGCTTGAACTCCGCCCCGGCATCGATCTGACGGCGACCGCTCGAACCGACGGGTCGAGTAGCCGGCAGGCTACTCGTCGAATCGGAACGGGGGATACGTGTCCGTCATCAACGCCACGTAGGCGAAGACTCGGAACGTCCATCGATTCAACGCGACAATCAATCGGAAGATGTCCTTCGGGTAGCGACCGGTGAACAGCAGCGTCACCGCGGCGAACGACGTCAAGATGAAGCCGAGTCCGAACTTATAGAAGCCAGCGCCCCCCTGAAAGATCCCGAGAATAATGTAGTGGGGAACCGCCAGCAACCACCACTTCACCAGTGCGAGTCCTGGCGAAAGCCGCTCAGGATACGCCACATCGAGATCGGCCGGATACCCGCCGGACTGCATGGAGAACGGGGGATACTGGTCCGTTCCCAGGGCGTCGTAGCTGTAGAAAGCCACGCGCCATGACCAGCGCATCACACCGACGTTGAAGTCGAACAGCCCCCGCGGGTACCGACCGGTGAACAGAATCGCGATCAGCGAGAAGATCCAGGAAATCGCAAACCCAGCCCAGAGAAACGCCAACACAACAAAATGGGGAATCAACAAGAACCACTTCACCAGCCATAGTGCCGGGGAGAGCGGCTCGGTCAGCTCCGCCTTGAACATCAACGGAAAGCCGCCCTGCGAAACCGCAGGAGGTTCCGTGATCGCTTGCGGCGACTGGATCCGTGCGCGTCGCGCGACGAGCAACACCATGCACAGCCCAAGTGCGATCAGGACAACCCCAGCCACAAGAACACCGATCCCCACCGCGAGAAGCCATGGCGCTTCACCGCCAACCGTTCCGCGCGCTTCGATGCCGCGCGCGCCGTCGGCGTTCATGACGACCAGCATCCAGTCGCCCGGCTCAATCGTCCAGATCAGCGTCTGCGTTCCTTCACCTTGGATGCTCGCATGCCAGAACGTCTGCTCGGCCGGAGGCGCCGGAGGGTTCGGGCCAATATGATCCTCATACGAAGCCGTCCAGGCGCGATCGTGCTGATAGTCATCCAGATTGATGTCCTCGATCTCGGCATAGGAGACGTCCGACAAGTAGGTTTCCAGATCGGCCCGCGGCGCAATACCGAGGAAGAGCGGTGTCTCGGCCGTCATCCGGACCCTCACCGTCGTCGGATGACGGTACCACCAGATCCATTCCCCTTCGAAGACAGCCGTCACCGTGACAGCATACGTGTCCCGCTCCAAGACCGATGACGGCACAGTCAAGAACCCGTC
>Ga0272441_10004079_pt1 | contig 26942 bp, 23 predicted proteins | sample SSMProp6N_FD_193582 | JGI IMG/M metagenome (GOLD analysis project Ga0272441, IMG submission 193582) | Marine sediment archaeal communities from Little Sippewissett salt marsh, Falmouth, MA, United States - SSM-Prop-6N | ecosystem: Environmental > Aquatic > Marine > Wetlands > Sediment ... | reverse complement strand
CGGACCGGCGATAAAACCGGTCGCGCTCCGTATGGTGTGGGAGACGGTGGGTGCCGTCTCTATCCCCGTCATAGGCGTGGGGGGGATCATGAATGCCTCCGACGCCCTTGAATTTCTCATCGCGGGCGCGCGAGCCGTCCAGGTCGGGACGGCAAACTTTATCAACCCGTCCGCAGCCGCGGATATCGTTGACGGAATCGAACGGTATTTGTCGGATACTAACCTTGACGACATCAACGACCTGATCGGAACACTCAGGGTATAGAATCCCACCAGTCCGGAGCCGCATTAATGGCGAATACAGACGGATACGATGTGATAATACTGGGGGCTGGTCCCGGCGGATATGCCGCCGGTATGCGGGCCGGCCAGCTGGGGCTGACGGCCTGCGTCATTGAGCAGGACGCCCTCGGAGGGGTGTGCCTGAACTGGGGGTGTATCCCGACGAAGAACCTCATCCATCAGGCAGGTCTCTTCCATTCCCGTTTCGCTATGGAGGAGATGGGGTGCGCGGTTGACGCCACAGGGTTTGATTACGAACGGGTGCATGGCCAATCGAGGGAGGCGGTTCGAGCCCTTGTTGCCGGTGTCGAACAGATCCTGAAGAAAAATGGGGTCGAGCACATCCGAGGAACTGCGAAAATTGTTTCAAAGGGGCGGGTGGTGCTCGACGATGCGACCGAGATTACGGGGAAAAACATCATCATTGCCACGGGGTCACGTCCTCTCCGTGCCGAAGGGTTCGACTTCGATGAGGAACGGGTCCTCTCCTCGACGGGCATCCTCTCCCTCACCAGGTTGCCCGAAAGCCTTATCATCCTGGGGGGCGGCCCGATCGGCTGCGAGTTCGCCTATGTCATGAACCGGTTCGGCGTGCGGGTACACCTGGTGGAGATGGAACGGCACCTCCTCCCCCATGAGGAAGCACGGATCGCCGCCGTTCTCGAACGCTCCTTCAGGGAGAGCGGCATCGAGGTGATTGCCGGAGCGCGGGCGGAATCCCTGGAAAGGGTACCCGGAGGGATAACGGTCTTCGTGACGGAAAAGAAGGGAACATCGAGACGGATAGAGGCCCGGATGGTGTTGTGCGTCTTCGGGCGGACACCGAACACGGACGGGATCGGCCTGGAGGAGATCGGTCTGAAGACCGAAGAGGGCTTCATCCCTGTGGGGGATTACTACCAAACCGGGGTTCACGGGGTGTATGCCGTCGGCGATGTGGTGAAGACGCCGCTGTTGGCTCACGTCGCTTCACGGGAGGGGGAAATCGCCGTCCGGCATATCGCCGGGGGCGGAGGGCAGCCCCGGATCGATCCGGATACGATACCGTCGGTCGTCTACTGTGAGCCGCAGGTGGCGAGCTTCGGCCTCGGGGAAGAGGCGGCAAAGGAGAGAAAGACCCCCTACAGCAAGGTCATGTTCCCCTACCGGGGTATCGGCAAGGCGGTGGCGACCGGCAGGACCGAGGGGATGATAAAGGTCCTCCACGACCCGAAAACGGATCGGATCCTCGGCGCCCATATCGTGGGACACGATGCCACGGAGCTGATCCATGAGATCCTCCTGGCCAGGACGGCCGGCCTGTCACCCCGGGAGATCGCCGGGATGATCCACGCCCACCCGACCCTGTCGGAGGGAATCATGGAACTAATGCGCGCCGCCGTGGAGGAAGACTCGTAAAAAGGCCTTACAGCCGCTTTTCGGCCACCAGGCGTGCGAAATGTTCGAAGGAGCGATCGTAGGTACGCTCCGCATCACTGTCGAAGCAGCAGGCGGGAAGCTCACGCATTTGGAGATGATATTGCAGGCAGTCGCGGCAGACCCCCTTGCGGCCACATGGGTCATAGGTACAGCTGCACCGATCAAGATTCTTTTCCTTCTTGCATTCCATCGTATACGGTTTTCCTGTTTTCTATTTTTTTACCACCGTCCGGTAGAGGGCGTCGGCGTGGTATGAACTCCTCACGAGGGGGCCGCTGACAACGCCGGAAAAGCCCATTGTGAGGGCCGCCGTATGCCATTGATCAAACTCGTCCGGATGGACGAAGCGATTCACCGGCAGGTTCTCTTCAGAGGGCTGGAGGTATTGTCCCAGCGTCAGTATATCGCACCCGACATCCGCCAGGTCATGCATCGTCTGCTCGATTTCTCTCGATCCCTCGCCGAGACCCAGCATGATCCCCGATTTCACCGGCATCTTCGGGTCCCCTTTCTTCGCGCGCTCCAGGAGCTCGAGCGAACGCGGGTACGATGCGTCGGGACGTGCGGTCGGGTAGAGCCGCGGCACCGTCTCGATATTGTGGTTCAGGACGTCGGGGCGGACCTCGATGACAGAGGCGAGTGCCTCCAAGTCACCCCGGAAATCGGGGACCAACACCTCCACACGGGCCTTCGGAACCTCTTCGCGAATCTTTGTGATCGTCTCGGCAAAGAGGGAGGCACCACCGTCGGTGAGATCATCCCTCGTGACGGAGGTGATCACGAGATAGTCGAGCCCCATGTCCCGTGCCGCATCGGCAACACGGGAGGGTTCCTCCAGGTCGGGAGGGGCGGGCCGTCCCCGGGGGATGGCGCAGAAACGGCAGCCGCGCGTGCATACGGTTCCCATGATCAGAAAGGTCGCCGTTCCCCGGGAGAAACACTCGCCGATATTGGGACAGAGAGCCTCTTCACAGACGGTGTGCAGTCTGTTGGCCTTGATCAGCTTCCTGACCGTCTGGCACTCACCTGCCCGCGGGAGGCTTTTCCTCAGCCAAGGGGGTTTCCGTACCTGGATTCGCGTTCGATGATCCATGGGAGGCTACCCCGTAAGGCAGGGTTTCCTGGCCGCCGCGGTCTCGTCCAGCCTGCGTACCTTGGGGCGGGCGGGGGCCTCTCGCAGGAGGTCGGGATTGTCCCGGGCTTCGGTTGCGATGGCCCGGATCGCCTCGATGAATCGGTCGATATCCTCCTTCGATTCCGTCTCCGTCGGTTCGATCATCATGGCGCCGTGTACCACGAGGGGGAAGTAGATGGTCGGTGGATGAAACCCGTAATCCATCAAACGTTTCGCCATATCCAGTGTCGTGATCTTCTCGGTTTCCTGCAGTTTATCGGAGAAGACGCATTCATGCATACATGGTCTTTTGTAGGGAAGATACAGTGTTTCCTCAAGGTTCTCCTTTATGTAATTTGCGTTGAGGACGGCAAGCTGGCTGGCCCGCTTCAGTCCCCCGCCCCCCATGCTCATGATGTAGCAGAAGGCCTTGAGCAACACCCCGAAGTTGCCGTGGAAGGCGTGCAGCCTCCCGATCGATTCGGGAAAGGCCTCCGACAGCCGGTAGCCCTCCTCGCTATGTACGACCCGCGGGACAGGGAGAAGGGGCGCCAGAAAGTCCTTGACGCAGACCGGTCCCGAGCCGGGCCCGCCTCCCCCGTGGGGGGTCGAGAAGGTCTTGTGAAGGTTGAGGTGCATCACGTCGAACCCGATCTTTCCCATCTGCACAATACCCATAACGGCATTCATGTTCGCCCCGTCACCGTAGACCAGCCCACCTTTCGCGTGGACAATATCGGCTATCTCCCGGATGTTTTCCTCGAAGAGCCCCAGTGTGTTCGGGTTGGTGATCATGATTCCAGCCGTGTCCTCGTCCATGACGGCGGCGACGGCTTCGGGTGGTATGATCCCCCTTTCGTCCGATCGGACCGCGACAGAAGAGAAACCGCAGAGGGCGGCGCTCGCGGGATTAGTACCGTGCGCGGTATCGGGCACCAGAATCTTCGAACGACGGGATCCCCTGCCCGTGTGATAGGCGTGTACGATCAGCATCCCCGTCAGCTCTCCGTGCGCCCCCGCGGCGGGCTGCAGCGTTACGGCATCCATCCCCGTTATCTCGGCAAGATACCGTTCGAGGTGCCACATCAGTTCAAGGGCGCCCTGCGAGAGTTCGGCGGGAAGGAGGGGGTGGGCATCGGCGAATCCGGGGAGGGCGGCCTGCCTTTCGTTGATCTTGGGGTTGTACTTCATCGTGCATGAACCGAGGGGGTACATCCCCGTGTCGACCCCGAAGTTCCATTGGGAGAGGCGTGTGTAGTGCCGGACGACATCCACCTCGGAGAGATCGGGAAAATCGGGCCCGTCGCCCGCGAGGCCTTCATCCACAGGGGAGGGGACAACGTCCCTGCGGGGCATCGAAAATCCGATCCTCCCCTCTTTCCCCTTTTCCCACAGGAGGGGTTCGTTGAATATCAGGCCGGAGGTCCCCTGCGGTTCTTTCATGATCCTACCTCCCGTATCAGTTCGTCCATATCTTCCTTGGTCGTCGTCTCGGTCACGCACAGCAGAGAGTGGTTTGGCAGTTCGGGATACCAATTGCCGAGGATAATTCCCGCCACGATGCGCTTTTCCAGCAATCGTGAATAGGTATCCTTGAAGCCCTTCGGGAATTCGACGACGAACTCGTTGAAGGTGGAACTGTCAAAGGGGACCGTACATCCCACCCCCCTCAACCCCCGTTTGAGATATTCGGTCTTATCGTAATTGAGGGAGGCCAGATCGCGGATACCCGTTCCCCCGACCGATGCTAGGTACATGGCGGATGCCAGGGCGCACAGGCTGTTATTCGTACAGATATTCGAGTTTGCCTTCTCCCGGCGTATATGCTGTTCACGGGTGGCGAGCGTCAGGACAAAACCGGCTCGGCCGTCCCTGTCGGCGGTCTTTCCCACGAGGCGCCCCGGCATATTCCGGACGTGCTTCATGCGACAGGTGAACATTCCCAGGCCGGGGCCTCCGAAAGAGCGGGGAATACCGAGACTCTGCCCCTCTCCGCAGACGATGTCCGCCCCCTGGCAGCCGGGGTTTTTGAAGAGGCCGTAGGCCAGGGGCTCCGTAAAGGAGGCGATGAAGAGGGCCCCCGCCTCGTGAATCGCCTCTCCGGCGGCCTTGAGGTTCTCAATACACCCGAAAAAGTTGGGAGACTGGATAGCGACGGCCGCAAGGTCATCCATGCCGGCAAGGCCCGAGATATCGGTCCGGCCGTTCTCCAGGGAGGGAAGCTCCACGAGTTCATGCCCTCCCGGCCCCAGGTACGTCCGTACAACCGCACGGTAGTGGGGATGGATGAGGGGCGACAGGGCAACGCGCTTTCGTTTCGTAATCCGGATGGCCATGAGGAGGGCCTCTGCCAGGGCGGATGCCCCGTCATACATCGAGGCATTGGCTACCTCCATGCCGAGCAGCCGGGCGGTCAGGGTCTGGTATTCGTATATCGCCTGGAGGGTTCCCTGGCTGATCTCCGGCTGGTAGGGGGTGTAGGCCGTCGAAAATTCTGATCTGCCGAGGAGATATGACACCGATTCGGGGATATAGTGCTCGTAGGACCCTCCGCCCATGAAGATTTTGTACGCCGGGGAGGTTGCCATCGTTGCCGCGAGGCCGTTCATGAAGGCGCCCAGCTCCCACTCCGTCAGGGCATCCGGCAGATCCAGGGCCGTCCCCATCTTGCAATCCGGGGGGACCGGCGAAAAAAGGCCGTCCAGGTCCTCTGTGCCCACCACCCGCAGCATGGAGGCGATCTCTTCTTCGGTGTGGGGGAGATAGCGCATCTATTCAGCTCCTTTCAGCATCTCCATATATTCGCTGCTGGTCATGAGGGTGTTGATCTCGTCCGGATCGTCCGGTTCTATCTCAATCATCCACCCGCTGTTGTAAGGCTCCTGGTTCACCAGTTCCGGCTCCTCTGAAAGGGCCTCGTTTGTTGCCACGATCTTCCCCGCGACCGGCATGTATATCTCCGAGACGGCCTTGACCGACTCCAGGGTGCCGAATTCCTCCCCCTTTTCGAAGGTATCGCCTATTTCGGGAAGCTCCACAAAGACGATATCTCCCAGCTGATCCTGTGCGTAGTCATTGACCCCCACAACGACGGTCTCTTCCTCATCCCTCGCCCATTCGTGGCTCTCCGCGTAATGTACATCATCCGGCAGAAATAATTCCTCGATCTCCTTCATACCTTTTCCCCCTCCTCATATTTGGTCATCCTGCAAGAAACTCCCTCCGCCGTTTCGCGTGAAACCGTCCCCCTGCTTTTCCCGGCCGGGCGAAAATGACGACAGAAAGCCCCAGAAATAAAGGCTGTTTTGTTAGACTCCACGGTGTTACAACATATCTTTGATCGCCCTGCGCGCACTGCGGTCGGGGCGAATGCTATCCGTGATGAGAACCGGTACGGTTCTCCTCCCATCGTTCAGCTCTACGGTGTCTCCGCAGTCGAGTTTCTTCGTCACCTTCACGAACCCGCAGGAAAGGCCCCTCGGCCTGAATCCTTCAGGTCGGTCCGGACTGGCGATGCTGTATATCCTGTCGCCGGACCGATCTATTGCCATATCGGTGACACAGGTCAGAACCGTTCCGATGGGGGTGCCGGCGGAGTCCGTTACAACCGTCGATTCACCGGGAGCAACCTTCCGGAGGTCGAAGCCGGCGAAGGGGTAGGTATACTCAAAACGGCCTTTTTTTTCAAGTGCCTCATCGCCGATAAACCTCTTGGTGAAGCCTGTTTTATCGTCGGTGAGAGAAAGGGCAAAGGCCCACGGATTGTTGATAAAGGGCCAGGGACCCATATCCTGGTGGGAGAGGGGGAGGAGTGCCCCCGTCCGGAGGGAATCCCGCGCGGCGAGGCCGCAGGCCGTGAGACCGAAATCCGTCCCCGCCTGCAGGGCCATATTCCACGCGCGTCCGATATGTTCATCGCTGAGAAAAAGCTCAAAACCAAACTCGCCCGTGTAGCCGGTCCGTGACAGCATGATGGGGGTGCCATCTGTGAGGCGCACGGCGTCCGCGAGGGGAGAGGCGTCATCAAAAAATCCCTTAAAACTGAAGTAGACCATGCGGTCGAATACCCCTTCCGGGTCCGTGAGCATCCTGGAGAGGATTTTGGCGGAAGCGGGTCCCTGTATGTCCATCTTTCCGATTCCGCCAGTCAGGTCGCGAATGTCGACATCCATTCCTCCCGCTTGGTCTTCCAGGTGCCGGGCGATGGGGCCTCCCATCCCGGCGTTCACAACAATCATGTACATCATCGGCGACACCTGTGAAACGATGGCGTCGTCGATGGCGTGGCCCCGTTCGTTGAGGAAGAGGCCGTAGACGCACCGTCCCGGCACGAGCGGCCCCTTATCCCTCCCTATGCAGGCATCCAGATCTTTGGTGAAGCAGCGCTGGAGAAAGTCCGGCGCACCGGCCCCCTCAATCATGATGACTGCCATGTGGCTCGTGTCGAACATGCCGGCGCCGGTGAGGACCGCGAGGTGCTCCCGCTTCGCACCGGAAGGATACCACAGCGGCATCTCGTACCCGCCGAACAGGGCCATGTGGGCACCCTGTTCCACGTGCCAGTCATGCAGGGGGGTCCTTCTCACGTTGTGTTCGTTGATGGCGCATCCCTCCCTTGTATGTCGATCGGTTTATTGCAGTCTAGCTCGTTGAATCCTTCTTTACCACTGTGTCTCTGAGCCAGGTGATATCATCCCTGTCGGGGTAGTCCAGATTGTAGTGAAGGCCGCGGCTCTCCTTCCTGAGGCGTGAGCACTCGATGATAGTCCCGGCCACCGTGGCGATGTTACGCAGTTCGAGCAGATTGGTCGTTATGGTAAAATTTCGGTAATATTCCTCTATCTCCCCCGCTATCATGTCGATCCGCCTCTTTGCCCGTTCCAGCCTCTTGTTTGAGCGTACGATCCCCACGTAGTTCCACATGCACATACGGATCTCTTCCCAGTTGTTCGAGACGACGATGGACTCATCGCTCTCGGTCGCGCCCTTCGAATCCCAGGGGGGGATCGTCGGAAGGGAGCCGGTATTCCCCTCCACGGTCGGCAGGAGTTCTTGTGCCTTCTTGAAGGCCCGGTCGGCGAAGACGAGGGCCTCCAGGAGAGAGTTGCTCGCGAGGCGGTTGGCGCCGTGGAGGCCGGTGCATGCCACTTCTCCGGCCGCGAAGAGTCCCTCGATCGTGGTCTGGCCGAAGGGATTGACCAGGACCCCGCCGCACTGGTAGTGGGCCGCGGGAACCACCGGTATGGGATCGACGGCCATGTCGATGCCGAAGTCGAGGCACCGGTTGTAGATATACGGGAATCTCTTCACGAGGAACGCCTTGTCTCTGTGTGTGATATCCAGGAGGACATATTCGTCCCCTGATTTTTTCAGTTCCGTGTCGATCGCCTGGGCGACGACATCACGCGGGGCCAGCGCCTCCATCGGGTGATATCTTTCCATGAAGGTGGAACCGTCCTTGAGCCTCAGGTTGGCCCCTTCACCCCGTACCGCTTCGCTTATCAGGAAAGATTTCGCGTCGGGATGATAAAGACAGGTGGGGTGAAACTGGATAAATCCCATATTGGCGATCTCGGCACCGGCGCGGTAGGCCATGGCCACGCCGTCACCCGTGGCTATATCGGGGTTTGTAGTGATCAGATAGACCTTTCCCGAGCCCCCCGTGGCGAGCATGATAAATTTTGCCCTGAAGGTATGAACGATGTCTCTATCCGCATCGAAGACATAGGCCCCGAGACACCGGTCTGCTCCTCTCCTTGTGCCGGTGATTTTCGACGTGCAGATGAGATCTATGGCAAAGAAGTTTTCATAGATCGTTATGTTCTTCTTCGATGCCGCCTTTTCGATCAGCGCCCGCTCTATTTCTCGGCCGGTGAGATCCTCTGCGTGAAGGACCCTTCTGCGGCTGTGCCCCCCCTCCCGCCCGAGGTCGTAGGTGTCCTCTCCGTTGTTCTCTATCTTCGTAAAGTGCACACCCCATTCGATCAGTTCCCTGATCCTCTCGGGACCCTCCGTTACGACGAATCGTACCACCTCTTCCTTGCACAGTCCCGCCCCGCTCTTCAGCGTGTCCTGTATGTGGGATTCAAAGGTATCATCGTTGTCGGTTACCGCTGCGATTCCCCCCTGGGCGTAATTGGTGTTCGATTCCACCTTGCCCTTCTTCGTGACGACCGCGACACTGCCCCTGTCCGCCGCCTTTATGGCGAAAGACAGACCCGCTATGCCGCTGCCCAGAACCAGGAAATCGTATTCTTTCTCCATCCGGTGGGTCCTTGTTTTGTATTTACAAACAAACGGCTTTCCTATATACCCCATCCATGCCAAGTTTCAAGTTCAAAGTTTGCAAGTACATCAGGGAACTGGGTTCCCGGAGGGGTGATGCTCGTATTAGGGATAGAATCCTCCTGTGACGAAACGGCAGCGGCGGTCGTTTCCGAGGGGTCGGAGATCCTCTCCAACGTCATAGCGTCACAGATAGACATCCATGGCAGATATGGGGGGGTGGTCCCCGAGATCGCCTCCCGAAAACACATGGAAGCGATTATTCCGGTGACGCAGCAGGCGCTGGACGACGCCGGTGTATCGGTGGCCGATATCGAAGGAATCGCTGCGACAAGAGGCCCCGGCCTAGTGGGTTCTCTCCTCGTTGGCCTTTCAGCCGCAAAGGCGATGGCCTTCGCCTCCGGCATCCCCTTTGCGGGGGTGAATCACATCGAAGGGCACATCGCCGCCATATTTCTCACAGAGAGCAGGCCGGAATTCCCCTTTATCGCCCTGGTGGTTTCGGGCGGGCATACCCATATCTATCGTGTCAGGGGATTCAATGACTTTCAGATACTGGGACAGACCAGGGATGATGCGGCAGGGGAGGCCTTTGACAAGGCCGCCCGGATGCTGGATCTCGGGTATCCCGGGGGGGTAGTGATAGACCGGCTGGCAAGGGGGGGTAACCCGTCGGCAATATCCTTCCCGCGCGCGATGAGGGGGAGTGTCGATTTCAGTTTCAGCGGCCTGAAGACGGCCCTTTTGAACTACATAAAGGGGAGGGGAGGGGCCATTCCGACGGACGAGATGCCCGACCTTGTGGCAAGCTATCAGGAGGCCATCGTGGACGTCCTTGTCGAAAAGACGCTGGCGGCGGCGAAAGATGCCTCCGTTCCGAGGGTCGTGGTGTGCGGCGGGGTGGCATCGAATGGCCGATTGCGCGAACGATTTTTGGAGGGGGGGAAGGGGGCGGGAGTCGAGATATTTGTCCCACCGCCGGTTCTCTGTACCGATAATGCGGCGATGATAGCCGTCGTCGGCAACAACCTCCTGAAGGGCGGCAGGGAGGATGCCCTCGATCTCAACGCCGTGTCCCGATGGCCGCTCGATTGAATTTCCGCATAAGAACTGCTTAAATATAACTTCATATCTTTAATCGGTTATAAGTTTTATTTTATAAAAGACTTTAACTATAACAGCCAATCAATTCCTGTGAGATACAGTATGGAATCCCCTCTCAAAGTCCTCAAGAGATACCGGATTCACCCGGTAAAACGCCTGGGGCAGTCATTTCTTGTGGACAACAACATAACCGCCCGGATAGTCGAGGCTTCGGGGATCGGCGAGGGGGATACCGTGGTCGAGATCGGGGCGGGGCTGGGTGTCATGACGGCGATGATCTCACCGAGGGCAAAGAGGGTCATAGCCCTTGAAATCGACCCCAAGCTGGTGGGGGTTCTGGAAAGCGAACTCGACGGGATTTCCAACGTAGAGATCGTCCACACCGATGTCCTGCGGTACGATTTTTCTTCCCCCCTCAAGGGCCGGGGACGGATACGGGTCATCGGGAACATCCCCTACAACGTGTCGTCTCAGATTCTGTTCCGTCTGATCGAATTCAGGAAACACGTATCCTCTGCGGCACTGATGCTTCAGAGGGAGGTCGCGGAGAGGATTATGGCCCCCCCCGGAACGAAACAGTACGGGATACTGTCCGTAATTATCTCCATGTATGCGGGGGTGTCACGGCTGATGATGGTGCCCGCCACCTGTTTTTATCCCGTGCCACAGGTTGACTCAGCTGTCCTGCAGATGGAGATGCGCGAGGGGCCCCTCTATCCGCTCGGAGATCATGCGATCTTTATTGAAACGGTGAAGGCTGCCTTTGCCAAGAGGAGAAAGACCCTTGCCAACAACCTGAAAGGAATGGCGAGCGTTCGCTCGAGGGAAATCGACATATTCTCCCTCCTCGCCACAGCGGGAATAGACGGCCAAAGGAGGGGAGAGACGCTGACGGTGGAAGAACTCGGAAGACTATCGGATACCATCTCCCGGGTACCCGAGCCTCTCTGATACTTCTGGATCGCCGTGCCGTTACTGCACCGTCTCAGTGTTCCATGCGTGCGACCTGTCTCTGTCTCTTCGATGCCCCGATGTAGAGGAGGGTGGCATCCACCCTGTTCCTGGAGCCAAGCTTTTCGAAGATATTCCGTATATGGGTCTTTACCGTCTTGGTGCTGATGAAGAGGCGCTCCGCTATCTCATCGTTCTTGAGACTCATGGAGACGAGATCCAGCAGTTCCATCTCCCTCTTTGTGAGAAGGGCCAGCCGGTCTGTCTCTTCCGGAGACGGTGACCTGAGTTTCCCCTCGGCCTCGCTGTAATAGCGGGAGAACTCCTCAAATACCCGGCTCACGAGGTTTGCGTCCATCCATATCTGCCCGGCCGCGACGACCCGTATGCACTTGATGATAAAATCGGATGAGATGTCCCCCTTGACAAAGAAGCCTTTGATCCCCTCCTCCACCATCCGGAATATCTCCTCCTCGACATACCGCTCTCCCATAACGACGACTCTCGTTCCGGGGAAGTTGGCCTTCAGCTTCACCAGTGTCGCCATGTCCGAGGCGACCACTTCTTTGAGTATGTCGAAGTTGACGAGGATCAGGTCAATCCGTTCCTGGAAACCGAGTATAAACTCTTTGGCACTCTCGATATCCCCGCGTACGTCGACAATTTCGATATCAGGGGCGGCCGAAACGGTATTCCTCAGGCCATCAACAAAGGCGGTGTCACCATCAAAGATGACGATCCTTGTCATGCTCTCTGCAGCCCTTTGCTCATTTTCCATAAGAACCTCCTCAATTGCACAATAAATCCTGAGTGCCACTCTTGTATGTAGGAAGACCGGAAGGGCTCCGCTAGAGAGCTCCCGCCTTTTGGTCCCGGCTCGACACCTCTTCAAAAACCCGGGCGATAAAGGCATTGTCCATCCACATCCCGCCGGAGTGCACCACCCGTATGCACTTTGTGATGAGAGTGAGGGGTGTTCCCCTGAGGAAGAACCCCCGTATGCCCTCCTGGATCATCCGGAATATCTCTTCGTCCGCATACCGCTCGCTCGTGATGATCAGTTTGGTGTCCGGCATCTTTTCCTTCAGGTTCATGAGAGCCGATGCGTCGCTCGCCACAGCCTCCTTGAGGAGGTCAAGACCGGCGATGATGACGTCGGGCGCCGCTTCAATCTCCTCCGTAAGGAGGGCCGTTGCCCCGGGAAGATCTCCCCGCTCGCCGATGATCCTCACTCCGGGATCGTCCTGGAGGATCTCCTTGATATCCGACAGGAACTGGCTGTCCTTTTCAAGGATGATCACGCCTTTTGCGTCTTCTGAAACGTTCGGTTGTTTCATCCGTGCCTCCTTATTCATCAAGTGTCGTCTCTCATCCGCCCAGGAAGAGACGGGCGAACACCTTGGCATTTCCTATCATATTGGATATAATACAGTTTTCATTCGGTTGGTGTGCCAGCCCTCCCAGCCTGCTCCACACGGCGGCCGGGTAGCCATGCTCCCTGAGGTGCGCCGCCACGGTGCCGCCCCCTATCCCGCCGGGGGTTGCGGCCACCCCGTAGACCTTCCGTATCGCACCCGCAAGGGCCTTCACGACCGGTGCATTCCTGTCCGTGGGCGGGGGCGCCTCAACGGCTTGGACCGGCACGATGTCGATCGAGACATCGAAGGTCTCCTCCACGTCGTCGGCCATGGCGCGCACCTTTGTCATAACTTCCACGAGATCGTAGTCGGGCAGGATGCGGCAGTCGAGGTAGAAGATATCGTCCCCCGGTATCGTGTTGATATTGGGGACGTTGGCGTCCTTTCTCGTGGGTTCGAAGGTGCTTGTCGCGGGGGAGTAGAGCGGGTCGGTTCCGTCAAAGATATGGTACAGGTCGCCCAGCCTCGCGACAAGGTGCGACGCGGCGGTGAAGGCATTTCTCCCCAGCGCCGGTTCGCTTGCGTGACACTGTACCCCGGTCGTTCTGAAACGCAGCCAGAGCAGGCTCTTTTCCGCCACCTCGATTACTGATCCTTCCTCATTTCCGAAGTCGGGGACGACGATGATGTCGTCCTTTTTAAAGAGCTTCTTCTTCATCCCGAGGAGGTAGACCAGCCCCTTGTTGCTCGATGTTTCCTCATCGGCTACAAATGCAAGCCCCACCGAGAGCTGTGGTTTTACGCCTTCGTCAAGAAAGGCCCTGGCGGCGAAGATGGACGCAACGAGATCCTGCTGATTGTCCTCCGTTCCCCTGCCGTATATCTTTCCCTCTTTGACGTACCCCTCGTACGGATCGTGGTCCCACAGCGTTTGCTCTCCCGGGGGAACGACGTCCATGTGCGTGATGATCCAGACGGTCCTTCCGCGGTCTTTCCCGGGAATGCGGACGATGAGGTTGGGACGGGAGGCGGAGACGACCCGATCATCGGGCGCGTCGAATGTCCTGATGGTATGAAACCCCATATCGGCGAGACGTTCCATGAGGTAGCGGGCCTTCTTGTATTCACCGTTTCCGCCGTTCTCGGGCGCCAGTGCCGGTATGGCGGTCAGACCGATCTGGAGCGCTGCCATCTCGCTCTCGTATGAGTCTATCCGTCTGCTGATCCGCTCAAAGAGCTGTTCATCGATCACGAGCTGCCCCTTGCATCAATCGTTTGCATCACTGCCCGTCCCCGCGCTGTCCCCTGTCATGCGAAAATCACCGAACGAGGAGAGGGGCTCGTCAAACAGTTTCTTGTTGCCGAGGACGAGCACAATCCGGCTTTCCTCTGCGAGAAAGCGCGATGCGACATTCCTGACATCATCTAACGTCACTTTTTCTATATTATTTTTGTAACTTGTCAAGAAATTATCGGGGAGTCCGTCATACTCGAGCATCATTTGGCGCATGACGATCCCGTTTGGCGTGGCAAAGGAAAAGACGAAATTATTGATAATGGATTCCTTCGCCCAGGCCAGTTCCCCAGGCTTGACCCCGTTGTCCTTCACTTCATTGAGAATCGTTGTCATGGCGGAGAGGGCCTCCAGCGTGGAGGCCGCCTTGGCTATTGCGTAGGCCCCGAAGATACCGTAGCTTGCCTGGAACGAGTAAAAACTCCCGGCGCTGTAAGCGAGCCCCAGCCGGTTGCGCACCTCACCGAACACGCGCGAGCGGAAGCCGCCGCTCCCGATGATGAAGTCGAGCACCTCAAAGGCGTAATAGCCGGGACTCCCTTTGCCGGGGGCGGGGTGACCCACCAGTATGATGGACTGAGGGGTATCTTTGAAGAGATAGTCCCGGGATGCCTCTGCATGTGCTGGAGGAGGAGGGGGGGCTTGGGGCCCTCCGTCTGCGTCCCACCCCCCCAGACGGACTCGAATCCTCTCCACAATATCCCCCTGTATGTCGCCCGATACGGCGATCATCACGTTGGATGGATAGAAGAAACGCCGGTGAAACGCCGCCAAGTCGTCTCGTTTCACCCGCTCGACCGATTCGATGGAAGAGAGCCTCCCCCGCGGATCACCGGGGTAAATCAGACGGCGAAACTCCCTGAAGGTGGTCTCCTGGGGATTGTCACGAATCCTCCTGAGCGCCTCCGTCTCGAGGGCCTTTGCCAGGGCGATCTTCTCCTCTTCGAAGGCCGGATTCATCAATATGTCGGAAAATATCTTCAGCCCCCTGTCGAGGTCCTCTTGGAGGACGGACAAAGAGAAGGTGCACGACTGAGTCCCCACGGAGACGGTGATAACCCCCGCGATGAAATCCAGTTCCTCGTCTATCCGGTCGCCCGTCACGGAACGCGTTCCCCCGGGTCGCATCGCCCTCCCCGTCAGCTCTGCCAGACCCTCTTTCCCGGGAGGGTCGTAGAAGGAACCCATCCTCACAACGGCGGAGAGATTTACAAGGGGGAGTTCGTGATCCTCCAGCAGGTAGAGGGTAATCCCGTTTTCGAGTTCAGCCCTCTGGGCCTTCGGAGGCTCGAAGCGGAGAGGGGCGTATACGATATCATTCGGATCGCTCATCGTCGCGCCCTGCCACGCGCATGATGAGATGAAAAAAACTAGCAATATCGAGCCTATAACATACTTTTTCATTCGTCCTTCACCAGCGTGGCGACCGTCCTGTTGTGACGGGTCAGGTATTTTTGTGCGGTTGCCATGACATCTTCCGGGGAGACCTTTTCCAAGAGGTCGAGGAATGTGTTGATATACCGCCAGTTCCCCGCCACGGTTTCATAGTAGGAGAGCATCCCGGCGAGACCGGCGTTTGTGGCCATACCCCTCACGAGGTCGGCCTTCAGGATATTCTTTGCCTTTTCCAGTTCCTTCGAGTCCACGGGCTCCCGCTTTAAGCGCTCCAGTTCTTGATAGATCGCCTCTTCTAGTTCGTGGGAGGTATGCGGGGTCATCGGTTCGGCAAATATGACAAAGAGATTCGGATAACCGGCCCCCGGATATCCGTTCGCCGTCTTTACGGAGGCGGCGATACCCTTTTCTTTCACCAAGACCTCATAGAGCCTTGATGTCCTCCCCTCTGAGAGGATCGTATCGATGACATCGAAGACGCAGTCATCGAAGGAGGGGAGGGTGGGTTTATGATAGCCGATGATGATCCGGGGGGCGGCGTCGAAGGCAACCTCTACACGTCTTTCTCCCTCCTGTGGGGGTTCTTGTGTCACATACCGCGGCGGTACCATGTGGCCTTTGAGCGGACCGAAATAGCGCCGTACGATTTTCATGATCTCATCCGGGGATACATCGCCGACGACAGTTATAATAGTATTATTGGGGGTATAATAATTTCTGAAGAAGGTGGATATGCAATGTATATCCAGGAAGCGCATGTCCGATTTCCAACCCAGCACGGGCCTTCGATAGGGATGCGCCACAAAGGCGGCCGCCATAAACTGTTCCCGGAGCTTTCCATCGGGATCAGAAGCCACCCGCTGTTTGCGTTCCTCCATAATCACGTCGCGTTCCGAGTAAAATTCACGGAACACGGGATTGGACAGCCTGTCCGCTTCTATCCGTGCCCACAGTTCTATTTTATTTGAAGGAAGGTTCACGTGATAGGTGGTGATGTCCTGACCTGTAAAGGCATTGAGAGTCCCCCCGCCACTTTCCGTGTAGAGGCGGTCTATTTCCCCGGGGATGGTCCACTTCTCCGCCTCAGCCTGGAGGGTCTCCAGGTGGGTACGAAGGGCCTGTACCCGTTGACGGTTGGCCTTATTCCCCTTTTTCTCTTCCTGATCGAGGGCGTCCCCCGCCTGGTAGATCTTCCCGAGAATTACTTTCTCCACATCAATGTTACGTGTCCCGATGGTCTCTGTTCCCTTGAAGCGCAGATGTTCGAGGAAGTGCGCAGTCCCCGTGCAGCCGGTTTTATCGTCTATCGCCCCCGTCGGATGACTGATGTACAGAGAAACAGTCGGTCCTGCATGCCGCTCGACGATCAGGACCGTGAGGCCGTTTTCGAGGGCATACTCCTTGACCTTGTCTGTCAGGTCGTACGCATTGCAGGGCTGTACGATTCCACATAAAAAAAGGAATGCAGCAACTGTAACAGCAAGGCTTTTAAGGAATGGGTGCGGGGGAATCTTCGCGGGAGTCATCGGATCATCTCCCCCTTTATTCTCCTCAAGACCCTGAAGCCGCAGTAGATGACACCCACCGCGCTTACCAGGATAAGCATGCTTGCCGAAAAGAAATACATGATAAACTCGAGGGGATTGTTCAGGGTGTAGGAAAAGGTGAGGACATCAATCCCCCGTACGAAGAAGAAAAGGGAAACCACCCCTATAAAAAGTTTCGATACCCACCAGAAGAAGGTGTTCATGCCGCACTCCTCGTTCCCATTCTTTTCTGACTGCCGACACAGACTTACCCCTGCACACCCGTATCGTACTCGGTTACTGTACCATCCTTTACGGCGATACTTCAAGCCAATCTAAGGGTGTCACAATCCATCCGCTGTATCTGCCCCTTCGCCAGCTTTTTCAGTTCTTGGTACATCCCGTAGGTGAACCCTTCCGTGCGGCAGGGCAGGAGGGTGTTGTTGTGGTAAAGCGGTTCTCCTTCTATGTCGTAGGGAGAGGACTCCACCGCCTCGTTCCACAGCCGCGTACCCGGTATGGGTGAAAATTCCGTTATCACGGGCCGGCCGCCACAGGCGCGGGCAAAGGCTATGCTGTCGCGTACCTCGGCAGGATCCTGCCCCGGGAGTCCGCACAGGATGTACAGTCCGATATCATCCCCCCGGTATCCGGCCTCCAGAAGGGCGGCAACTGCATCCCTCGTCTCCTCATTGGTTATCTTCCCCCCCGTCTCGGCCTGCCGACGGACATGTACGGTTTCAAAACCGAACCGGATCGTCCTGAACCCGGCCCTGAACATCAGAGAGGCCAAGGGACGATCCATCTCTCTCAGGTGGAGACCGTTGGGACAGTGAAAGGTGCAGTCCAGTCCCCTCCTCAGGATCTCTTCCAGCATCGGTATCGCGCGCCCTTCCGGCCCGACGAGGAGGGCGTCGTCGTAGAAGGAGAAGTTTCTGATCCCGAGTCTCCGGTTCCAGAACGCTATCTCATCGACGACCGCGATGGGGTCCCTGGTCCTGAATTTTCCGCTCAACAGATGTGAGGCGCAGTAGGAACACCGGAAGGGGCACCCCCTCGATGTCATAATGGAGACCTGCCCCCTGTGCGGGAGGAGATCAAAGGCGGGGTAAGGGCAGGAGTCGAGTTTCTCCCTGTCGGGAATAAAGGAGGACTCATCATTAAAAAGATCCCTAAGGAGCCCCGGAAGTGCCCGCTCCCCCTCTCCCGCGGCGACAATGTCCGCACCGGAATGCCGTGTCGCGTGTTTTGTGCAGAGGGTGGCATAGTTTCCCCCCAGGACGACCGGTACGGCGGGAAGGACACGCCGTACCGCCTCTATCGCCTCAGCAACGCCGGGGTACCAGTAGGTCATCATCGATGTCACAAAGACCGCATCCGGTTGCGGCATCCCGCGCAGGTCCTCCTCGAACAGGGCAGGGGGAATGCCGTACCGGCTGTATTTTCTCGGAACGTCCTTCAAGGCCTCCGGTTTGGGGATCTCTTCTTTCAGGAATCTTCCCCTCCCGGAGGGGGTCCGCTTCGGGGCCTTGAATGTTGTCTCACGGCCCAGAGCGGTATGCAGGGGGTTCAGACAATCGATCAGTTCCACCTCATATCCGTTTCCCTTCAGGATGGAAGCGAGCGAGAGGAGCCCCAGCGGCGCGGCCCAGAGATCGTAGGCCGCAAAATCGTGTATCCAGGGATTGACGAGGAGAATTCTTCTCTTCATGCCGGGTACGTATATGAAGCCCCTCTCAAAATCAAGAGTATCTTAAAATACATTGATGTTTTCCCTATCATCTGATACATCAGGATGAAATTTACGGGGCGGGCTTTTCTTGGTTTAATGGGGGCATAAACACATGAAAATCGGGTGGATAGGCACGGGAGTCATGGGCTTCTCGATGGCGGGGCACATCCGGGATGCCGGACATGATCTTTACCTGTACAACAGGACGCAGGAGAAGGCACAGGGGCTCATAGAGAGGGGAGGACACTGGTGCTTTTCACCGGCCGAGGTAGCCCGCAATGCGGAGATTATATTCACGATCGTCGGCCATCCCCACGATGTGGAGGAGGTATACCTCGGCGGCGAGGGGATCGTGCCTGCCGGGGGAAGGTGCCATACGGTCGTGGACATGACAACGAGCAGCCCGAAGGTGGCGCTGAAGATAGCCGAAGCGGCTTCGAAGAAAGGAATCATCAGTCTCGATGCCCCCGTTTCAGGCGGTGATATCGGGGCGAGGGATGCCCTCCTTGCAATCATGGTGGGGGGGGACAAGGCTGCCTTTGACCGGGTAATGCCCCTTCTGCGGCTGATGGGGAAGGAAATCACCCATATGGGCGGCCCCGGCGCCGGTCAGCACACCAAGATGTGCAACCAGATCCTCGTTGCCGGCACGATGATCGGGGTCTGTGAATCTCTCCTCTATGCATCGAGGCTCGGACTTGACGAACAATCAGTCATCGGCATTATCGGCAAGGGAGCGGCCAGCTCCTGGCTGATAAACAACCTGGGGCCGAAGATCGCGCGCGGGGACTACGCGCCCGGTTTTTTCGTGGAGCACTTCATCAAGGATATGGGAATCGCCCTGGAAGAGGCGGCGGCATGCGATCTGGCGCTGCCCGGGCTCTCTCTGGTAAGGCAGCTGTATATCGCTGTCAAGGGAGAGGGGCACGGCAAACTCGGAACGCAGGCGCTCATACTCGCTCTCAGAAAACTGAACGGAATACAATAGGGTGGGGACGGTGGACGGAAAGACAAAGTTGATCGGTATGATAGGAGACCGGACTGCAACGGTTGGAATTATCGGCCTGGGATATGTCGGCCTCCCCCTTGCGATCCATTTCGGAAAAAACGGGTTCCGTGTTATCGGTTTCGATCTGGATTCCGAAAAGATAGCAAAACTCCTTAAAGGAGAGTCTTATATCAGACACGTCTCCATAGAGCCTGTTGTGGGGATGATCGAAACGGGCCGGTTTGACGCGACAAGCGATTTCGACCGTCTGAAAGAGGCGGATTGCATCCTTATCTGCGTGCCGACCCCCCTGACCGACAAGATGGAGCCTGATCTGACCTATCTTCTGGGGACCACGGAGACGATAGCGAAGCACCTCCGGGCGGGGCAGCTCGTCGTCCTGGAGAGCACGACGTATCCCGGGACGACCGAGGAGATGATCCTCCCCCGCCTGCAGGAGAAGGGGATGGAGGCCGGCAGCGACTTTTTCCTCGCCTATTCGCCGGAGCGGGAAGACCCCGGGAACAGAAAATTCAGCGCGTCCAACACGCCGAAGGTGGTGGGCGGAATCACCCCTTCCTGCCTGGAGGCGGCGCAGGCCCTGTACAATTGCATCACACGCACTGTCCCGGTCTCCTCGGCCAGGGCCGCCGAGATGGTCAAGATATTGGAAAACACCTTCCGGTCGGTCAATATAGCGCTGGTGAACGAACTCAAGGTCCTTGCCCACAAGATGGGGATCGACATATTCGAAGTCATCGACGCCGCGGCCACCAAGCCCTTCGGGTACACCCCCTTCTACCCGGGGCCCGGCCTCGGGGGGCACTGTATACCGATAGATCCCTTCTACCTTTCATGGAAGGCCAGAGAGTACGACTTTTCGACCCGCTTCATCCACCTCGCCGGTGAGGTCAATGTCTCCATGCCCTCGTACGTGGTGGAGAAGACGGTAGAGGCACTGAACAGGGACGAAAAGAGCATGAAGGGGAGCCGCATCCTGATTCTGGGTGTGGCGTACAAGAGAGATGTCGACGACGACAGGGAATCGCCCGCATATGCCATCATGAAGATGCTCTGGGAAAAGGGTGCCCAGATCTCCTATAACGACCCGTGGATACCCCGGCTCAGGCCGACGAGGAAGTATGCCTTTGAAATGGAATCGATCCCTCTGACGCCGGAAATGCTTGCCGAGGCGGATGCCGTCATCATCGTTACCGATCATTCGGCCTACGATTTTGCCGATATCGTCAGGCACTCCCGTCTCGTGATCGACACGCGGAACGCGACGGAGGGGATCGAGGATGCGGGTGATAAGATAGTGACGGCGTAGCGCCGATGGACGAGTACTGATGGGGGAAAGCTGTGATAGCCGTTGTTCAGAGGGTCTCTTCTGCCAGGGTTTCCGTTGATGATCGCACGGTCGGCGCGATAGGGGAGGGCCTTGTGGTGTTTCTCGGTGTTGCCAAGGGGGATACGGAAAGGGACGCGGATTTCCTCTCGGACAAGATAATCAATCTTCGGATATTTGAAGATCGAAACGGAAAGATGAATCGTTCCCTCCTCGATATATCGGGGGAGATGCTGGTGGTGTCGCAGTTCACCCTCCTTGCCGATTGTCGCAAGGGCCGTCGCCCCTCCTTTGCCGATGCCGCCGGGTTTGAACAGGCCGATGAGCTCTACGAACACTTCATAAAGAGGTCACGAATGCGTGTCGGGGAGGTGGCCACCGGCCGGTTTCGGGCCATGATGGAGGTCGATCTTGTGAACAGTGGTCCGGTGACCATGATCCTTGAGAGTATAAAAACGGGTGGTGATTATGAGCACAGAGAATGAAATGGCGTCTCTGCCCATCAGGGTAGACAAGGACGGCCTCTGGTATTACCAGGGAGCCCTGATGTTCAGAAAGGATATCCTTGAGGTCTTCTTTCAAAATCTTAAAAGGGATGAAGAGGGGAGATACCTGGTAGATCTGGAGGGGGACAGGACCTTTATCGAGGTTGAAGACACCCCTATCGTCGTCGAGGCGGTCGCCAAGCACGATTCCAGTGACCAGGAAGGTGAATCGATAGAGATTTTTCTCAGTGATTCCACGTCTGAGAGCCTTGACCCTTCAACCCTGCGAATGAGCGCGGAAAACGTTCTCTACTGCGGTATCAGGAACGGGGCCCTCGAAGCGAGGTTCCTGCGGGCCGCCTACTATCAGATCGCCGAATGCATAGAACACGACGGGGGAAAAGACAGCTATTTTATACCCCTGAACGGGAAGAACTACTACATAGACAATTATACATCCGGAGGTGAGCAATGTTAGAGAAAGATCAGATACAGGAGGGCCTTACCTTTGACGATCTTCTCCTCCTGCCGGCAGAGTCCAGCATTCTGCCGAGAGAGGTTGATACGTCCGTAGCGCTCACCGGCAATATCTCCCTGAGCATCCCCATCGTCAGCGCGGCCATGGACACGGTGACGGAGTCACAGGTGGCCATATGCATGGCCCAGGAGGGCGGCATCGGGATCATCCACCGGAATATGAGCATAGAGAACCAGGCCCTCGAGGTCGACAAGGTGAAAAAATCCGAGAGCGGGATGGTCGTCGACCCTATCACGATCGAACCGGAGCAGAAGGTCGGGGAGGCCCTCACCCTGATGAGCAAGTACAAGATATCGGGCGTTCCTGTCGTGCGGGGGCAGACGCTCGTGGGGATTCTGACGAACCGTGACCTGCGGTTCGAGACAAACCTTGAACAGCCGGTCTCTGCCGTGATGACCAAGGAAAACCTCGTAACCGTTTCTTCCGATATCACACTGGAAGATTCAAAGAAGATACTCCATACCCACCGGATAGAAAAGCTCCTCGTGGTCGACGATCAGTACAACCTGAAAGGCCTCATCACGATAAAGGATATCGAGAAGATACGGAAATATCCCGATGCCTGCAAGGATTCCCTCGGCAGGCTGAGGGTCGGCGCGGCCGTGGGGATTCTCGACCGGGAGGAGCGGGTGGATGCGCTCCTGAAGGCGGGGGCGGATGTCATCGTTATCGACACCTCACACGGACATTCCAAGGGGGTTATCGACGCAGTGAAGAGCACAAAGGCAACCTTCCCCGACTGTGAACTGATAGCGGGCAACGTGGCGACATACGAGGGGGCCTTGGCGCTCATAAAGGCGGGCGTGGATGCGGTAAAGGTGGGCGTGGGTCCCGGGTCCATCTGTACAACGCGGGTGGTAGCGGGCGTCGGCGTTCCCCAGATGACGGCGATACAGGACTGCTTCAAGGCATGTCAGAAACAGGGCATACCACTTATAGCTGATGGAGGCGTCAAGTTTTCGGGTGATGTGGTGAAAGCACTCGGCGCCGGGGCGCATGCGGTGATGATCGGAGGACTCTTCGCCGGTACGGAGGAGAGTCCCGGCGAGACCGTCCTCTTCCAGGGGAGAAGCTACAAGGTGTACCGGGGAATGGGTTCACTCGAGGCAATGAAGTCGGGAAGCAAAGACCGTTACTATCTGGAGGACGACATAGAAAGCGATATGAAACTGGTCCCCGAGGGGATCGTGGGGCGCGTTCCCTTCCGCGGCACCCTTTCCGCAAGCATACATCAACTCGTCGGTGGGATAAAAGCCGGGATGGGCTATGTGGGGTGCCGGACGATCGAGGAACTGAGAAAGAAGGCCCGGTTTATCAAGATAACTTCCGCCGGTCTGCGGGAAAGCCACGTCCATGATGTTATCATAACAAAAGAAGCCCCCAACTACTGGTTGGATTAAGAGACCGGGGGTTTGAATGAAAAGGCCGTTGGGCCTCGAAACCCTGCGGGCCAACAACGGAGACGAGAGGTACATGAACTACTCCGATTTTGTTCATCTCCATGTGCACACCCAGTACAGCCTCCTTGACGGCGCAATCCGTCTCGACGATCTTTTCGCGCAGGCGAGGAAATATCAGATGCCCGCCATTGCCATGACCGATCACGGTAACATGTTCGGGGCCGTTGATTTCTATCAGAAAGCCTACAAGGCCGGCATAAAACCCATTATCGGGTGCGAGCTGTATGTGGCCCCGGGAAGCCGGACTGACCGCACTGAAGGACCCCGCCACCTCGTTGTTCTTGCCAAGGACACACACGGGTACCGGAATCTCATGAAACTGACCTCCGCCGGGTATCTTGAGGGTTTCTACTACAAGCCCCGCGTTGACAAAGAGCTGCTGTCCCTGCACAGTGAGGGTCTTATCTGCACGAGCGCGTGTCTCAACGGCGAGATATCCCGCCTCCTGCTGAACGGAGACAGGGAGGGGGCGCAGAAGGCCGCCGAGGAATACCGTGAGATGTTCGGAGAAGGCAACTTCTACCTCGAGATCATGGAGAACGGTCTCGAAGAGCAGAAGAGGGCCAATAAGGAACTTATCGAACTGGGCAAAAGACTTTCCATTCCCCTGGTCGCGACCAACGATTGTCACTATCTGAATCGTGAAGATGCCGAAGCGCACGAGGTTCTCCTGTGCATACAGACCGGGACGACCATGGACGACGACAGGAGGATGCGATTCCGGACCGAGGAGTTCTATCTGAAGTCCCCCGATGAGATGAAGAAAGCTTTTGACTATTGTCCGGAAGCAGTTGCAAACACACTGGAAATAGCAGACAAGTGCAATCTGAGCCTCGATCTGAACAACCAGTTCTTCCTCCCCCACTATGAGACCGAGGCGGGGCTTTCGCAGGAGGAACACCTGGCCAAGCTGGCCCGTGAGGGGCTGGAGCGCCTGATGCCGATCATAACAGCAGGCACGGACAGCAAAGACCTCGAGGAGATCGGCAGGAAGTACCACAAGAGACTGGAGATGGAGCTTGAGATCATCAACTCCATGGAGTTCCCGGGATACTTTCTTATCGTCGCCGATTTTGTCAATTATTCAAAGAAAAAGAACATCCCGGTAGGACCGGGGAGGGGGTCCGCGGCCGGGAGTCTCGTGGCGTACGCTTTAGGCATTACCGATATAGATCCCATCCGCTACGGCCTTTTCTTCGAACGGTTCCTGAATCCCAGCAGGAGGAGCATGCCCGATATCGACATAGACTTCTGCATGGAGGGACGGGACGAGATCATACGGTATGTAACTGAAAAATACGGGAGCGATCAGGTTTCCCAGATTATCACCTTCGGCAAGATGCAGGCGAAGGCGGTCGTCAGGGACGTCGGCAGGGCTCTCAACATGCCCTACGGTGAGGTGGACACGATCGCGAAGATGATCCCCAATACCCTTGGAATCACTTTGAAACAGGCGATCAAGGACGAGCCCCGCCTCGTGGAGGAACAGAAGAAGAATGAGAAGGTCAGGAGGCTCCTCGCTCTCTCCCAGTCGCTGGAGGGCCTGAACCGCCACGCATCGACACACGCGGCCGGCGTCGTGATCTCCGACGTACCGCTGGTGGAGCGGGTTCCCCTCTACAAGAGCCCGACAAGCGACGATATCGTGACACAGTACTCGATGAATGACCTCCAGGAGGTGGGACTCACAAAGTTCGATTTCCTGGGCCTTCGGACGCTTACCGTCATCCGGGATACCTTGAAATTCATCCGGGAGGGGAGGGGAGAAGGAGATTTTTCGTTAGAGACCGTTCCCCTTGACGACGAGGCCACCTACGCGCTCCTGGCGAAGGGACAGACGGATGGCGTCTTCCAGCTTGAAAGCGCCGGGATGAAGGATATCCTCGTCAACATGAGACCGGACTGCATCGAGGATATTATCGCCCTGATCTCCCTGTACCGACCGGGCCCGATGAGCATGGTCCCCGATTTTATCGCACGGAAACAGGGCAGGCAGAAGATCGTCTATGAAGATCAGCGCCTCGAGGATATTTTGAAGGAGACCTACGGCATCATCCTGTATCAGGAACAGGTGATGCAGATTGCCGGTGTCATCGGCGGCTACAGCATGGCGGATGCGGACAACCTCCGGCGGGCCATGAGCAAGAAGAAGGTCTCCGCGATGGAAAAGGAGAGCCCCAAATTCGTTGCCGGCGCGAAGAAAAACAAGATCGCCGAGGCCAAGGCAAAGAAGATATGGGAACAGATGGAAACCTTTGCCGGGTACGGATTCAACAAGTCCCACAGCACCGCCTATACGATGATCTCCTTCCAGACGGCGTACCTGAAGGCCCACTATCCGGTGGAGTTCATGACGGCGCTCCTCACCAGTGAGAAGAACAACCGGGACAATATCATAAAATATATAGCCAGCTGTCGTGACATGGGGATCAATGTCCTCCCCCCGGACATCAACGAATCATTCACCGATTTCAGCGTCGTGGGAGAGAATATCCGCTTTGGTCTGTCCGCCGTGAAGAACGTTGGCGAAGGAGCCGTGGATTCAATAATAACATCAAGGGTATCGGGAGGAAAGTTCACCTCGTTCCATGATTTCTGCGACCGGGTCGATTTGCACAGGGCCAACAAGAAGGTCATAGAGAGCCTGATCAAATGCGGCGCCTTCGACTCCCTCGAGAAGAACCGGTGTCGCCTGATGGAGGGATATGAGGACATCGCCCTTGCAGCCCAGAGAAGGAACCGCGACCGGATGAACGGCCAGACCAGCCTCTTCGACGATCCCGAGATTGCCGAGACCACACAGCCGGACCTTCCTGATGTCCCGGAGTGGGATCATGACGTCCTCCTCTCCTATGAGAAGGAGATGCTGGGCTTCTATATCACCGGTCACCCCCTCCTGAAATATGCCGACCGGCTGAGTACCATTGTGGATGGCGATTCCCTGACACTGTCGGCGAAACAGGACGGAAGCACCGTGTCGGTGGCTGGGGTGGTCAGCAACGTACGGGAAGTCACCACGAAGAAAAAAGACACGATGGCTTATTTAACACTTGAAGATTTAAAGGGTTTTATTACCGTTATCGTCTTTGCGGATCTGTACCGCGACAACATCTCTCTGATTCACAGTGAGGAGCCTCTATACATCAAAGGGCGGCTCGATGTCGGCGATGAGGGAGGAAAGGTCGTGGCGACGGAGATGGCAGCTGTTGAGGAGGCGATGAAGACCCCCTTCTCCTCTGTGCACTTCGTGATCGATACCGAAAAATCGAACAGCGATACGGTAGAAAAATTAAAAGCGGTTCTTGAGAGAAGGAATGGCAAATACCCAGGATATATACATCTATTATCATCAAATGGTGCAGAGACCATTCTCTCGCTGGGTGAGGCCTCGGGGGTCGAGATCTCAGAAGAGATCAGGGGGGAGGCGGATGAGATCCTCGGCCCGGGCGCAACGCATTTCATGTAAACAGGGCGGGAAAAGGGCAGGGGTTCTTTCCTCCTGATGCCCGGTCTCAACTCACTTCTCGACATTCTTTTCCATGGAACACCGTAAACGAACCTACAGAAACAGGATTTCAAAGGGCGGCCTCGTCTCCTTCAAGGTGAAGGTCAGGGAGACGGACCTGTATATTGGTGCGGACAGGGATTGTACGGACGTGGCGC